>AACY020365485.1_pt1 | contig 12515 bp, 10 predicted proteins | sample 267378 | NCBI WGS metagenome assembly AACY02 (sample SAMN02954345, study PRJNA13694) | marine metagenome | biome: aquatic; feature: ocean; material: water; isolation source: isolated as part of a large dataset composed predominantly from surface... | reverse complement strand
CGAGCGCATGCTGCCGCCGAGCCTGCAGGGCTATGCGCCGGAAGTGAGCGGCATCGCCAAGACCAACGCCAAGGTCACCATCTCCCAGTCCGGCCGCATCCTCTATGAGACCAACGTGCCGGCCGGTCCGTTTCGCATCCAGGGGCTGGACAGCTCGGTACGCGGCCGCCTCGACGTGCGGGTAGAGGAGCAGGATGGCAGCGTCAACTCGTTCCAGGTCGACACCGCGACCGTCCCCTATCTGACTCGCCCCGGCTACGTCCGATACAACCTGGCGGTCGGCGCACCTTCCGAACAGACGGATTCGGTGCACGATGTGCACGGTCCGGCCTTCGTGACCGGTGATTTCTCCTGGGGGGTGGCCAACTCCTGGTCGCTGTACGGTGGCAGCCTGGTTGCGGGTGAATACAACTCCATGGGGCTGGGTATCGGTCGCGATCTCTATGCCTTCGGCGCCATCTCGGCCGACCTGACCCAGTCCATCGCCAAGCTGCCGGGCCTGTCGACCAAGATTGGCCAGTCGGTGCGGGTGAACTACGCCAAGCAGTTTGATGAATACAACAGCTCGATCACCTTCGCCGGTTATCGCTTCTCCCAGCACAACTTCATGACCATGTCGCAGTTCCTGAGCAACAAGGAGCGGCTGGAGAAGAACGAAACGACCTCGAGCGATGACTACAACACCTGGGGTGACAAGGAGCTCTACACCATCACCGCCAACAAGACCTTCTGGGCGGAGGATGCGGCCAAGGCGCTGACAGTCTATCTGGACTACACCCACAGAACTTATTGGGAGCACGATGCCGAGGATCGCTACGGCCTCACCATCAACAAGAACGTGAACATCGGCAGCTTCAAGGATGTCTCCGTTTATGTGTCGGCCTACAAGACCAAGACCGAGAACTACGAGGATGACAAGAGCGTCATGCTGACCCTGAGCATGCCGATCGGGGACAGAAAGAGCGCGGGATACAGCGTGCAGTCCTCCAATGGCAAGATCACCCATCTGGCCACCTATCAGGATTACAGCCGGCCCGACGATACCTATCAGCTGGGGGCGGGCGTGCAGAGCAACGGCCACGCCGTAGCGCGGGGTTACTACAACCACAACAGCGACATCGGGGCGGTCAGCCTCAATGCCTACAGCGTGCAGAGCGAATACACCTCGGTCGGCGCCAGCCTGCGTGGCGGTCTGACGGCGACCCAGCACGGTGCGGCCCTGCACCAGGCGACCCGCCGTGGCGGTACCCGCATGATGGTGGATACCGACAAGACCTCCGGCGTCTCCTTCAACAATGGCCGCGCCGTGACCAACCGCTTTGGCGTCGCGGTGATCAGCGACATGACCGACTATCGCAAGAGCGACACCCGGGTGGACGTGGATCAACTGAGCGATGACATTGATGCGATGAACGCCATCAAGCAGGGGACCCTGACCGAGGGCGCAATTGGGTATAATGCCTTCGAAATGGCCGAAGGGTTCAAGCTGCTGGCAAACGTCAAACTGCCCGATGGTTCAGTGCCGCCGTTTGGCGCCACCGTCATCAAGGATTCCGGCCGGGTGCTCTCGGTGGTGGATGAAGATGGCCTGGTCTATCTGACCGGGGTGAAACCGAATGAAGCGTTTGAGCTCTCCTGGGGCGGCGCCCGCCAGTGCAAGATAGTGGCGCCGCAACAAGTAACCGATCTGTCGATGAAGACTCTCACTTGCAAGTAATGGGATACCGATGAAAAAGCTGCTCTCTTATACCTGTCTGGCCGTGCTGGGCATGACCTCGCTCAACGTCAGCGCTGCCATCGTGCTGGACCGTACTCGTGTCGTCTATCCGGGCGGTGCCAAGTCCATCAGCCTCAACATCAAGAACGAGAACCAGAAGCTGCCCTACCTGGCGCAGTCCTGGATTGAAGATGCCCAGGGTCAGAAGATCGCGTCTCCCTTCGCGGTGCTGCCGCCGGTACAGCGGGTGGATGCCAACCAGAAGTCCATCGTGCGGATCGCCAGCGTGCCGGCCATTGACAGCCTGCCCAAGGATCGCGAGTCCATCTACTACTTCAATCTGCGCGAGATCCCGCCCAAGAGCGAGAAGAGCAACGTGATGCAGATTGCCGTGCAGTCCAAGATCAAGCTGTTCTACCGCCCCGAGGCCATCCTGCCCGAGCGTGGAGCCATCTGGCAGGATCAGGTGCTGATCACAAACAGGGCAAGGGCCTCAAGGTCAACAACCCGACTCCTTACTACATCACCTACGTGGGCCTCGGCCATCCGCAGGGCAAAGGGAGAACCGCGATGAAGGGCTTCTCGGCCTTTATGGTTGCCCCCAAGTCAGAGCAGACGGTCACCATCCCGGAAGCACTGGGCAATGAATTTGTGATCAGCTATGTCAATGACTACGGCGGATATATGGATATCAAATACCAGTGTAAAGGTGACCGCTGTGAAAGCGTTAAAGAGAAGTAAGCTAATGCTGCGTAAAGCTTCGATTGCGGGTCTACTGCTGAGCTTACTATATCCAGCGCTCTCATATGGCAATGGGTATGTATACCCTGACGGTGGTACATATGAATATGATATAGACTTGGGTAACTCTAGCATTAAAAATGAAAAAGGCTATGAAACCAAGCCGCCATTGGAGTGGGATTTAAAAAGACAATATAACGCTTCAATAGATTGCTCTAATGGTAGAATAAAAGGGCCTACATATTTCAAGGCGATCATGAATGAGTCTATTCCACCTGTCGGTGGTGGATTTATGAAGTTGAACGAGTTTTTGGATATGAAGGTTGAGATATGGTTTGAGGGGAATAGACGGACTTATGTTACGGCTCCATTTACCGAAGAAAGTAATCGGTTGGAATGGACTTGTTATTCACCATCTGATCGCTTTAGTTATCGTAGCGGTAGTAAAGGTAAAGTTACCTTCAGAGTAAGAAAGCCCATAATAAACGGAGTTCAAATAGAAGACCGTAAGGTCGTCGAGATGTTTGGTCGCTTGGGAGGAAGTGCTGCAAATGGCTATGGCCCCATGGCTATGTCTCGGATAATAATAAAGTCTGCACTCTTATATGTCCCAGAGGAATGTACAATTAATGGGGGGCAAACAATAGAAGTAGAATTTGGTGATTTACCTGGGAATGGGCTTGATGGTAATAACTTTGAAAAGACTGTCCCACTAACCTTTCAATGCAAGGGTGGAGAGTTTGAAGGTAATGCACTGAAGATAAATCTTGGTATTTCAGGGAAAGCAGCATCTTTTAGTGATGAGTATTTGAGAACAACTAAAGATGGCTATCAAGGGGGGGCTGTGATTCCTGATCTTGGGATTAAGTTCAAGCAGCTGGATGGCTCTCAAATGAGCATCAATAAGTTCTATCCTGTTTCCATGCAGGGAAATATTGGTGACTGGGGCTTTATTGCCGCACCGGTATCGCCAGCAGGGGCAGATGTGGCCGCGGGTGATTTTTATGCTACCGCCACCATAGTTGCCGAATTCCAGTGAGAGACAGTTATATGTTACGAATATTGTTGATCAGTTTGATGCTTAGCCCGTTGATTGCTGTTGCAGCTATACCTCGTGCTGGTGATGGATTGGAACTGCGTGGTGACAAGCTAAACCTCCATGGCCGGATAATCGACCAGCCCTGTGTGGTCGCCCCCGAATCCCTTGAGCAGGAGGTCGAGATGGGGGTGGTCGATGTCAAGCAGCTCTATGCCAACGGGGCCGGGGAGCAGGTGCCTTTCTCCATCCGTCTGACCAACTGCAAGCCGGGGATTTTCCGCATGGCCAAGGTGACCTTTACTGGCTCGAAGGATACCCAGCTCAGCGGTGGGCTGGCCTTTACCGCGGGCATTGCCAAGGGCGCCGGTATCCGCTTGTATGACGTGACCCAGACACCTCTGGATCTGGGCACCCCTTCCCGCGGTTATCTGCTGGGCGGCAGCGCAGACAATGAACTGCAATTCTTTGCCCGGGTAGAAGGGCACCCGGATGCGCTGGCGGCCAAGAACATCCAGCCCGGTGACTATTCTGCTGTTGCCAACTTCATCGTTGCTTATGAATAAACTCAGAGGTCGTTGCGCTGGATGACCTTTGAATTGCCGAGGCTGGGCCAGGTGATGACGCCACCCAGATAATTGGAGAGGTAAATGCCGCCCGGCAACTGAACAAATTGTGCCGTTTGTTTGGGTGGCGTCAACGCCGCTACCAGGGTCGCTACCATGCCATTGCTGGTCAGTGCCTGCTGATCAATGAAATTGACGATGGTATTTTTCACCTCGACCGAAATATCGCCATCATCCCGCTCCAGATCCCCGACGGAATCCAGATTGAACAGTGTTTTGCCCTGATTGTCGGTAGCGATCACGGTTGCCACCACTATTTCCCTGTTCATGGTGACAATGAATTTGCTCTTTCTGGTCATCTCCACCCAGTTGTCCGGCGCCTGGCAATTGCTGTGATAACGGACTGTGGTATCTGGATTGTTGTAATAGTTGTGGGAAACATTATCTCCCTGCTGGGTCATGGTGGTGATCACACATTGCACTTCTTCCGCCACTGGATGACCGCTGCGCAGCAGAAAGACATTCTCGGATAATTTCCTGCTGTTATTGTCGATGGAGAAATAGCTGATGGCTTCTTTACCGACCAGAATGGAAACCTGTTCATCTGCCTTGCGTGAAATACGCTGTATCAAGGGGGTCAGCGAATCGATTTTCACATTCAGCGCTTTTTCCGTCTCGCTGGTCATATAGAGGGAAATCTGGCTGAGATTGATGGTGCGCAGCGTATTTGCCGTTGCATAGTTATAGATGACGATAGCCAGCGAAGTCAGTGAGACCAGCAGCAGAGCAAACAGCAGAATACGCTTTGGGCTGAAATATCGGTCATATTTGCGGCGAGTATATTGCCGTCTGGCCTGAGGCGCATGAGAAGGATTCACCGCTTGCGTTTCTTCATTTGGTGCAGCTTCTTCGGTCTCTCCAGCGGCCTCAATAGGGGCACAAAAGATATATCCCACGCGTGGAATAGTATCGATCGCATCCATCAAACCGAATGATTCCAACTTTCTTCTCAATGAGAGGATCTGCCGGTTCAGATTGGTATCGGTATTGTCCTGGTTTGGCCACAAGGCATCTTGCAGTTTGCTTCTTGGAATGACACTGCCTGCCTCATCACACAGCATTTCGAGCAGCTCGGCTTCTTTGTTGCTGAGCTTGATGTCCTTTTCTCCCTTAGAGAGTCGGAATATTGCCGCGGAGAAAAATATCTCCTCTGCAATTTTATAATTTTTGTTACTCATGTGTGACTCGCCTTACTGCCAAGGAGAGCATTTTACCACCATGCAGTCTTTGTTCAAATAATGCAAAATTGACAATGTCTTTAACTATCAAACGGTTACCTTTCCATTGAAATGCATGATGGCGGATATGGTACTACAGGCAATTAATTCAGTTCAAAAAACGTGCAAAAAAATAGCCATTTATGTAATCGTTCTCACTTACTTGAGCCTGTGAGGGGGATTTTGACACCGCCAGCATTTTCTTTCGAATAATGTGCGTATTTGGATGACTCCTGCATGCCAAGTCCTGTCGCAGGAGTGATTATTGCGCCTTAAGAATATTCTGATATTGCCTGCGCTGCGGCTTGAGGTGACCACCCAGATCGGGCCAGGGGTGCCACTGGTCCGGCACCATGAAACCGGGCAGGGTCTGCCGGATCCAGGCCGCCAGCTCGGCAGGGGGCACAGGTTCGCCATGCCAGTCGATGAAGGCGGCCGGCCTTTGTCCCCACTCATCGCTTGGCACCGGCACCACCAGCGCCTGTGCCACGGCGGGGTGATCCACCAGTCGCTGCTCTATGGTCTCGGGCTGGATGTTCTCACCCCCGGAGATGAAGAGATTGTCGAGCCGCCCCTCCACCACCAGTTCGCCATCGACGGTGAAATGCCCCTTGTCACGGGTGTGGAACCAGCCTGCCTCATCGAGCGGCCGCTCCAGCCCACCGGCTTTGAAATAGCCGGCAAACAGGGTGTCACCGCGCACGCAGATCTCCCCCTGCTGGATGCAGACCTCCCGTCCCGGCAGCGCCTTGCCCACCACGCCGGCGGTGGACGGCCGACCGGTACAGACCTGGCTGCCCATCTCGGAGAGGCCGTAACTCACCTTGGGCACCAGCCCCATGGCACTCAGCCGGTTCACCAGGGGCTGGGGAATGGCGGCGCCGCCGAGCAGCAGCTCGCGCAGCCGGGTACGGGCGGGATCGAAGCCTTCTGCCAGCAGTCGCCAGAGCTGGGTCGGCACCAGGGAGAGATGGGTGATGGGTTGCTGTTCGAGCCGCTCCCTGAGCGGGCGGCTGCGATCGTCCAATACCAGGCTGGCACCCGCCAGAAAGACCCGGAACAGGATGGCGTAACCGCCGACATGAAACAGCGGCAGGGAGAGCAGCCAGCCGCACTCGGCGTCGAGGGGGATCACGGCGGCCGAACCCCGCGCCGAGGCCAGATGATTGGCCAGCTGGTGTACCACGGCCTTGGGCGTGCCGCTGGAACCCGAGGTGAGGATCATGTTGTTGAGCCTGGCTGGATCCAGCATGCAGTCGCCCTCGTCTTCCACCAGCTCATGGGTGAAGTCGAGTCGCAGTGGCTGCCAGTTGCCAGTCGGGATCTCGCCTGCCGACCAGCAGGCCTTGACGGCGAGCAGGGCCGCCAGCTCCGCTTGCCGCGCCAATGGAAAGGCGGGATTGAGCGGGCAGAAGACGATACCGCTGCGCACACAGGCCCAGGCTAGCAACAGGTCGGGCAGGGCGCCGCGCACCACGGCGGCGAGGCGATCACCGGCCTGCAGGCCCGCCAGCGCCAGCTGTCGGCACAGGCCGTTGAGTCTGGCATCCAGCTGTTGGTAGGTGAGCGGGTCGGCGGCGTGAATGGCGATGCGGTCCGGGGCGGACCTCGCCCAGTGACGCACCGGGCAGGGTTGCAAAGGGTGGTGATGGTCAGATAGCGGTGGCATGCAGGCCCCTTCAATCACGGTGAAACAGGGGCTCCAGCAGGCTCAGATCGGGTTTGCCGGTCGCGTCCAGCAGATCGGCGGCCAGCCAGCGCCTGGTATCCAGGCCGGGGGCCTGATCCGGCGCCCATTCGCCCGCCAGATGGAACAGCTGGTTCAGGCCGAGGCCGGATTCGAAGCAGGAGGAGACGATCACCTTGAGGCGTAGCTCGCGAGCGCGGGCGACCAGCGCCTCGCAGTGGGCCAGGGAGCCGAGCAGGGTGGGCTTGAGTACCAGGGCGCGCAGCTGGGGGATGGGCTCCCACGGCTTGCCTTGGGCCAGTAGCTCGTCGATGGCCACCGGCATGCCGGTGCGATTGGCCACGAAGGCGATGTCGGCAAAGTTGGCGCAAGGGTCTTCCAGGTACTCGATCCGGTTTGGATCCAGATGGCCGCAGAAGGCCCAGGCCTCCTCGCGGGTCCAGCCCTGGTTGGCGTCCAGCACCAGCTTGAGGGTAGGGATGCGGTCGCACAGCAGGCGGATCAGCGCCAGCTCGTCGCGCATGGGGTAACGGGCCACTTTCAGCTTGGCCTTGCTGGGGGTCTTGTGCAGCCAGTTCTTCCAGTGCTTGAGCAGCTCCTGGGGGGAGCCCTGAATAAGCGGATAAGGCTCTGGCAGCGGGGTGGTCTGGGCAGGCCAGCAGCGGCGGGCGCAGTCCAGCCCGAATTGCACCGAAGGGAGCTGCGGGGCGATCTCCTGCCCCGCCGCCAGCCGCTCCAGACAGGCGATGGCTTCGGCTTGCGCCTCGGCCAGGCTCTCGCGGGAGAAGCCGGGCAGGGGGGCGATTTCCCCCCAGCCGTCGTCAACGCGGACCAACAGGCCCTCTCGCGCCACCTCCACCTTGCCGTGAAAGGTCAGGGGCTGGGTAAAAGGCAGTTGGTAGCGATAGAGAGCGAGTGTCATCAGGGATTCCGCTTGTATTTGGAGAAGTCGGGACGGCGTTTCTCGTTGAACGCGTTGCGCCCTTCCTGACCCTCTTCGGTCATGTAGAACAGCATGGTGGCATTCCCCGCCAGCTCCTGCAAGCCGGCCTGGCCGTCGCAGTCGGCGTTGAGGGCGGCCTTCAGGCAGCGCAGCGCCATCGGGCTGTTCTGCAGCATCTCGCGGCACCAGCGCACGGTTTCACGCTCCAGCTCCGCCAGCGGCACGACGGTATTGACCAGGCCCATGTCGAGGGCTTGCTTGGCATCGTACATACGGCAGAGGAACCAGATTTCGCGGGCCTTCTTCTGGCCGACGATGCGCGCCATGTAGGAGGCACCCCAGCCGCCGTCGAAGGAGCCCACTTTCGGGCCGGTCTGGCCGAACTGGGCATTGTCGGCGGCGATGGTCAGGTCACACATCATGTGCAGCACGTGGCCGCCACCGACCGCGTAGCCGGCCACCATGGCAACGACCGGTTTCGGACAGGTGCGGATGTCGCGCTGGAAGTCGAGCACGTTGAGGTGATGGGTCCCCTCGTCATCGCGATAGCCACCGTAGTCGCCACGGATCTTCTGGTCACCGCCGGCGCAGAAGGCCTTCTCGCCAAAGCCGGTCAGGATGATGGTGCCGACCTGATCGTCGTAACGGGCATCGGCCAGCGCCTGCAGCATCTCTTTGACGGTGCGGGGGCGGAAGGCGTTGCGTACCTGGGGGCGGTTGATGGTGATCTTGGCAATGCCATCGTCGGACTTGTGATAGAGGATATCCTCGTAACCGGCGGAGCAATCACGCCACTCGACGGGGGCATAGAGTTCCGCTTCAGTCATTGCTTCAATCATGACGCTTCTCTTCTTGTTGTTGGTTGACCCACTCCGCGAGGAGCCGGGCAAAAATCTCAGGCTGGTGGGCATGCAGATTGTGGCCGCCATCCAGCTCCAAGTGGTTGATTTTGCGATGCTGACTCGCCATGAGGCAAGCCAGCTGATGGAATTTGTGATCCCGCTTGCCGCTCACGTAGGTGACCGGCAGCGCACCTTGTGCCAGCCAGGGGCCGAGATTAGGCTGCTGGCCCAGGGAGGTGGCGCGCAGCATGGCGGCCACGGCCTTGCCGTCGTTGCCAAGGCGGCGGGCTATCTGGCGCGCGCGGGCATCCTCACCCAGATCGGCGAACACCCCCTGCCGATACCAGTCGGCCAGCACGGCCGCCAGGGGCTCCTGCTCGAAGCGCCGGGCCCAGCCCTCATCGTGGGCGAGGCGGGCGGGCCGCTCTGCCGGTGGCAGGCCGGGGTGGCAATTTTCCAGCAGCAGGGCCTGCAGCCCAGCCGGCGCCTGGCTGGCGTGATAGAGGGCGAGTCGCCCGCCCAGCGAATAGCCCACCAGTTGGTAGCGATCGATGCCGCGCGCGGCCAGTTCGTCGCATAGCCAGCGATGGGCCTGCTCGAACCCCGTTACCCGCACTGCCTGGTTGCTGCCGTGGCCCGGCAGATCCAGCGCCAGGCTGGGGAGGCCGGCCAGGGCCGCCTGCACGGGCTGCCAGTCGTTGGCATCGCCGAGCAGGCCGTGCAGCAGCACCAGCGTCGGCTGGTCGGCACTAGCTGCCACGGATCGCGCTTCCCAGTGCCTTCAGATCCTCGGCGACTTCGCTGCTGGGGACCTTGATTTCAATCAGCGTTACCCCCTTTTCCAGTGCGGCGGTGTAATCCCGTTCAAAGTCGGCGAGGCTGGCCGGCGCCCGGTAGTGGAGGCCGAACATGGCGGCGGCGTGCTCGAAGTGCAGGCCGTGGGGCAGGCAGTAGTAGGTCTCCAGCAGCGCGTCCTGGGTCGGCACCGGCAGCATGCGAAAGATGCTGCCGCCATCGTTGTTGAGCAGGATCACCACCAGCGGCCGGCTCGATTTGCCAAGCAGCGCCAGGCTGTTGAGGTCGTGCAGGGCGCTGAGATCACCGAGCAGCAGGGTGGTGGGCTCATTGCTGCCCGGTTGGACCGATTGCGCGAAGCCGTAGGCGGTGGCGATGAGGCCGTCGATGCCGGAGGCGCCGCGGTTGGTCATCACCCGGCTGGGGCCCTTGCCCACTTCGCCGAGCATGTCCATCAGCCGGGCCGGCATGCTGTTGCCGACAAACAGCTGGCCCCTGATCAGCTGGTTCAGGCGATGGCACACCCCGAGCTCGGAGAAACGCTCGCAGGCGCTGCGCACCTGCTGGCTGACGGCCTGCTGGCGCTCCGCCAGCCGGTGCCAGGGCAGGTGCGGGTGCGCCACCGGATGGGCGGCGGCAAAGGCACCGGGTTCGCACAGCAGGCGGCGGCGCAGCCGGTAGTCCGGGTCGAGCCGGGCTGGCTGCGGGTCGATGAGCCAGTATGCTTGCCAGGGTTGCTGCTTGATGAACTGGCCGAGCCGCTTGGAGATGAGGCGGGCGCCAAATTGCAGCAATACCTCGGCCCGGGCCAGCTCGGCCACGAAGCCGCTGTGTTGCAGGGCGAGATCGGCGTGCACCAGGTTGCGGCCATCGAAGCGCAGCTGACTCTGCAGGTCTGCCAGCAGGGGCCAGCCGAGCCGCTCGGCCAGCGCGGCAACCGCCTTGGCCTGGACCGGATCCTGAATGCGGCCGGCGACGATGAGGCCGCGCTTGCCCTGCAGCTCGCCCCAGTCGGGCTGGCACGGGCAGGGGGCCTGCGCCAGTTGCCAGGGGCTCCAGGGCTCGGACGAACGGAGCCAGTCGCCGAGGGGGGCCAGGTAGGCGGAGAAGTCCAGATAGGCGTCGCCCGGATAGAGCGGCTCCGGGTACATGCAGTTGAAGTGCACCGGCCCCGGTGTGCGCGCCTGCTGGGCCAGCGCCTGATCCACCGAGCTCAACACGAAGGCGGCCGGAATGGTGGCGGTGGGGCTCGGCAGGTTCTGCTGATAGACGGGGTAGCGGCCGAAGATCCCCTGCTGGTCGATGGCCTGGTTGGCGCCGTTGTCGATGAGCTCGGGCGGCCTGTCGGCAGAGAGAATGATGAGCTGCACGCCGGTGAGCTGCGCCTCGGCCACCGCCGGCCAGAGGTTGGCCACCGCGGTGCCCGAGGTCATGATCACCGCGACCGGGCGGCCGCTGCCCTTGGCCAGCCCCAGCGCCATGAAGCCGAGGCCGCGCTCGTCAAAGTGCAGATGGCGGCGAAAGCCGGGGTGGGCGGCGGCTGCCATGGTGAGCGGCGCCGAGCGCGAGCCGGAGGCCAGCGCGATGTCGCGCACGCCGAGGCGAAAGAGCTCCTCCAGCAAGAGGGAAGACCAGACGTGGTTGAAGGTGGCATGGTGGCTGGCAAACTCTTGGCGCGCGGACATGAGGCTCTCGCAGTGAGGAAACGATGAGAAAACGCTATCCCAGCAGGGAGAGCACGTTGGCGATCTTGTTGTCGAGTTCGGCCCACTCGGCGGCAGGCTCGGAACCTGCGACGATACCGGCGCCGGCAAACAGGGTGACGGCCTGCGCCGTGATGCGGGCGCTGCGGATGGCGACCGAGAACTCCGAGGTCTCCCGGCTCAGCATGCCGCAGGCGCCGGCATACCAGCCGCGATCATAGGGCTCGCGCTCGCGGATGAAGGCCAGCGCCGCCTCGCGCGGGGCGCCGCCCACCGCGGGGGTGGGGTGCAGCGCCTCCAGCAGTTGCCAGTCGCAGACGCCGGGCTTGAGCTCGGCTTCGATGTCGCACTTGAGGTGCTGCAGCAGCCGCAGTTTGAGAATGCGCGGCTCGGTCAGGGTGGCATCTGTGGTGAGCGGCGCCAGCCGGCTGAGGATGTCGGCATGCACCAGCCGGTTTTCCAGGCGGTTCTTGCTGTCGGCCAGCAGCTCGGCGGCCAGCGCCGCGTCGGTTGCTTCGTCGCCGGAGCGGCGGATGGTGCCCGCCAGCGCCTCGGTGAAGAGGTGCTGCTGTTCACGGCGATAGAGCCGCTCGGGGGAGCAGGCGATGAAGCTCTGCTCGGGTGAAAACTGGAAGCCGAAGTGAAAGCAGTCCTGACCGTGCTGTGCCCAGCTGGCCAGCAGCGACCAGGGGGCGACGGCCTGCGGGTCGGCCGTGCGCGTCGCACCGTCATGGGTGAGCCGGCTCTGGCGCGACAGCACCACCTTGGGGGTGTGGGCCTGGAAGTCGGGAGCGGTGACCTGCTCGACCAGGGCCTGCCACTGTGGCTGGCTCGGGCAATCTTCCCGCAGCCACGCGTGACGGGTCAGCGGCGGCAGAGGGGCTTCCGGCCGAAGGGCGTCGAGGGCAGCGGCGGCGGCCTGCAGTTCGGCCTCGAAGGCGTCGCTGCCGGTCTGCTCCGGCAGCCAGAGGTTGAGGCAGAGGGTGACGCACTCGCCACGGCGCACCAGCTCGATGCGGGGCAGCACGAAGCGGCAGGGGCCGAAGCCCTGCCAGCCGGGCTGAGTCGGGTCGAACGCCAGTCCGCCATAGTAGCGGGGACTGTCGTCATGGGGCTCGCAGGTCTGTTCGCAGACCTGGCGGATCGCCTGGGGCTCGGTCAGCTCGCGCAGGCAGCCCAGCGCCACGTATTCGGGACGGTCGTGTCCT
>AACY020535596.1_pt1 | contig 12538 bp, 9 predicted proteins | sample 267378 | NCBI WGS metagenome assembly AACY02 (sample SAMN02954345, study PRJNA13694) | marine metagenome | biome: aquatic; feature: ocean; material: water; isolation source: isolated as part of a large dataset composed predominantly from surface... | reverse complement strand
GACGCCTTGAGATCGGCCAGTCCGCGGTAGAGGCCGGCATTGGCGATGGGCGGCGTCAGGTAGCTCACCAGGGTAGCCGCGGCGCGACGCTTGGCGATGGTCCCCTCGGATGGGTTGTTGGAGGCATAGAGATACAGGTTCGGCAGGTCGCCGATGAGCCGGTCCGGCCAGCAGGCCCCGGATAGGCCCGCCTGCTTGCCCGGCATGAATTCCAATGCCCCATGGGTTCCGAAGTGCAGCACCGCATTGGCAGCGAAGTCGTCGCGCAGGAAGCGGTAGAAGGCGCTGAAGGCATGGGTTGGCGTGAAGCCCTTATCGAAGAGCAGACGCATCGGGTCGCCCTCGTAACCGAAGCTCGGCTGCACGCCGACGAAGACGTTGCCGAATTGCTCGCCGAGCACGAACAGCGACGCCCCGTCGGATAGCTGCTTGCCCGGCGCCGGCCCCCATTGGCCCTCGATCTCGGCGAGATAGGGCTCACGCCGTACGTGGTCGTCCGTCGGGATACGCGTGAAGACATTGGCGTGGGCGCCGAACTGGGCGCCGTTACCGTTGACGATGCGCTCGCGGAGCTCGTCCACGTCCTTGGGCAGGTCCACGTGATACCCCTCGCGCCGCATGGCCTTCAGCGTGTTGAACACCGAGGCGAACACGGCCAGATAGGCCGCGGTGCCGGTATTGCCGGCATTCGGCGGGAAATTGAACAGCACCAGCGCCACTTTGCGCTCGCCGATGTCCGTCTGCCGCAGGGTGATGAGCCGCTCGACGCGGGCGGCCAGCGCATTGGCGCGCTCGGGATGCGATTGCATGTCGCGGGAATGGTCCGCCGGTGCTTCGGCAGAACGGCCGCCGAACACCATGGGGCCGGTGGAGCCGTCGAGCTCCGGGATGGCGACCATCATGGTCGCCTCCACCGGCATCAGCCCGCGCTCGGAGGCCTGCCACTGCTCCAGGGTCTGGAATTCCACGGGATGGGCGGCGAGATAGGGCACGTCCAGATCCGCGAGCACTTCTTGCGCCGCGGCCGCGTCATTGTAAGCAGGTCCGCCCACCAGCGAGAACCCGGTCAGGGAGACGACGGCGTCCACACAGGGCTTGCCATTGTTGAAGAAGAACGCCTCCACCGCCGGTCGGGCATCGAGACCGCTCGAAAAGGCCGGAATGACCCGGAGTCCGCGCGACTCCAATGCATCGATAACGCCATCGTAGTGTCCGGTATTACCGGCGAGCACATAGGAGCGCATCACCAGCAGACCGACGGTGCCACGGCCATTCTTCTTGCCTGGTAGGCGGCTCGGCTGCTCGGTGATGCGGCCCTGCATGCGTGGATGGAAAACGCCGACATCCGGGTATTCCACCGGCGACTCGGCCTTGATCCGCCCGCGCAGCCCGCCGCGGGGGCCGTCCGCGAAGCGGGCAACGAGGTGGCGCACCAGATTGGCAATATTCTCATCCGAGCCCGCGAGCCAGTACTGGAGCACCAGAAAATAGCTGCGAACGTCCTGTGCCGTACCCGGGATGAAGCGCAGGATCTTTGGAATCCGGCGCAGCATAGCCATTTGTCGAGCACCGTCGCTGGCGTTTCTTTCCTTATTACTCTTCTTCCCGCGCAAGCGCTTCAGGATGGCCATCGGCCCGCTCTGGGAGCCATCCATGGTGAATTTGCCCATGCGCGTGAGGCGCATGACCTCGCCCGCCGACATGCAGCCGATCATGGCGTCACACAGGTCGCGGCGGGCCCGGAGCGCCGGCAGCACGGCCTTGATATGGTCATCCATAAACAGCATGTTAGCGACGACGATATCGCCTTGGGCGATATCCGCCTTGCATTCCTCGAGCAGCTTCGGGTCTTCGTCCCATTCCGCCGCGGCGTGCAGCGTGAGATTCAGACCCGGCATCTCTTGGCGCAGTACCGGGCGCGCACGCTCGACGGCGCCCGCCAAATGGCTGTCAAGCGTGACGATGACGACGTTGACGGGTGTGGTGTCAGCGGCCGTAATGGGCTTTGGCATCGTACAAGGTCTCGATCGTTATCGTCGCCATGCCCCGCTCCTGGGCGTAGCGCTCTGTGTTTCTACGGGCCTTTCCGCGCACGAAAAACGGAATCTTGCGCAGCTCCTGCTCCGCATCCGTCGCCCAGGTGAGTTGGTCGTCGCGGGCATCCGCCGGCGCATCAGCGGCGGGCGCTTCGGTCCTGGCTTCGGCACCGCCCCGCGTTGCCGCGGGCCCCAGATGCGACGGTGCCGCCTCGTCGTGAAATTCACTGTCCTCGCGGAACATCGTGATCAGGTGCTCTTCCAAGCCCATCATCAAAGGATGGACCCAGGTGTCGAACAGCACATTGGCGCCCTCGAATCCCATTTGCGGGGCATAGCGCGCGGGAAAGTCCTGGACATGCACCGGCGCTGAGATGACGGCGCAGGGGATACCCGCCCGCTTGGCGATGTGGCGCTCCATCTGTGTGCCGAGCACCAGCTCCGGTGCCAGCTCCAGCACCTTCGCCTCGACTTCCAGGTAGTCATCGCTGATCAGCGGCTCGACACCGTACTTCTCGGCAGCCGCCCGGATCTCCCGGGCGTGCTCGCGGGAGTAGGTGCCGAGCCCGACGACGTCGAAGCCGAACTCTTCGGTGGCCACGCGTGCTGCGGCGATGGCGTGCGTCGCATCGCCGAAAATGAACACCCGCTTGCCCGTGAGGTAGGTCGAATCCACCGAGCGCGAGTACCATGGCATGCGGGTCTGCACGGCGGCCATGGCGGGCGCGATGTCGACGCCGGCGACCTCGCCCACCTCGCGCAGGAAGTCCACGCTGGCCCCCACACCGATCGGCACGGTGCGGGTGAAGGGCTGCTTGAACATCCGCTCCAGCCAAGCGCAGGTCTCCTGGGCGATCTCCGGATACAGGCAGACGTTGAAGTCCGCCTCGGGGATGCGCAGCAGGTCCGCGGGCGACGCACCGGCGGGGGCGACGACATTGACGTCGACGCCGGCCGTGGCGAGCAGCTTGGTCACCTCGGTGACGTCATCGCGGCAGCGGAAGCCGAGGGCGGTGGGCCCGAGCAGGTTGGCCAGGGGCTTGTTGTGGTCGCGCGTCGGCAGCGGGCGCCCGCGCAGCAGCGCACGCACCAGGGTGAAGAAGGTCTCGGCGGCACCCCAGTTCTCTTTGCGGGTGTAGGCGGGCAGTTCCAGCGGCACCACGGGGATGTCGAAGCCCATGCCCTCCGCCAGCGCGCCCGGCTGGTCCTGGATGAGCTCCGCCGTGCAGGCTTCGCCCACCAGCAGGGCCTGGGGCCGGAAACGCTCCACCGTGTCACGCAGGGTTCGTTGCACAAGTGCCGCCGTATCGCCGCCGAGGTCGCGCGCCTGGAACGTGGTATAGGTCACCGGCGGGCGCTTTGCGTTGCGCGCGATCATCGTAAACAGCAAATCGGCGTAGGTATCGCCCTGGGGTGCATGCAGCACGCAGTGCACATCGCGCATGGAGGCGGCGATGCGCATGGCGCCCATGTGCGGCGGGCCTTCGTAGGTCCAGACGGTGAGCTGCATGGCCTGGACCTCAGAATGCCAGCCGCGTGCGGCGGTTGAGTGGACGGGCGAACAGCTCGGCGAGGTCAGGCGCCTGGTCGAAGCCGTGCACCGGCGAGAACACCAGCTCGATGGACCACTTGGTCGTCAGGCCCTCGGCCTCGAGCGGATTCGCGAGGCCGAGCCCGCAGACCGTGAGATCGGGACGATCGGTGCGCAGGCGCTCGAGCTGCACTTCCAGGTCCTGCCCCTCGCTGAGGCGCTCGGGGGCCGGCAGCAGGGCGAGCTCTGCGGCCATCATGCGGCGGTCCAAGTAGGGCACGCCGATCTCCACCAGCTGCATACCGCATTCCCGCGCCAAAAAGCGCCCCAACGGCACTTCCAGCTGGGAGTCGGGCAGAAAGCTGATGCGCTTGCCGGCGAGCTGCTCGCGGTAGCGTTCGAGCCCGCGCTCTGCCCGCGCCATGGGACCGGCGCAGGCCGCATCCACCTGCGACTCTGGAATCCCGAAGGCCGCTGCGGCGGCGCCGAGCCAGGCCCGGGTGCCCTGGACGCCGAACGGGTAGGGCGCTTCGAGCAGCTCGGCGCCGCGCGCCACCAGCGCTGCGGCGGTATCACCGACGAACGGCTGCGCGGCCAGAATTTTGGTCCCGGCACCGACGAAGGGCAGATCGGCGGCGGTGCGCGAGGGGAGAAACTGTACTGACGCCCCATTGGCACCGAAGCCAATGGCACCGAACAAGCGCTGGAACTGGTCTTCGACGATATCGGGCAGGGTACCCACCACCAGCAATGTCGGCCCGTCGGCGCTCGGCATCTCCCGCACCAGGGCGGTGAGACAAGTGTCCTCGCCCTGGGTGAAGGTGGTCTCGATACCGCTGCCGCTGTAGGCCAGGATACGCACCCGTCCTTGCTGCGCCCGGGTGAGGCGCTCGGCGGCGATGTCCAGGTCGAGCTTGATGACCTCCGACGGGCAGGAGCCCACCAAGAATAACGTCCCGATGTCCGGACGGCGAGCCAACAGCTCGCTGACGACGCGATCGAGCTCGTCGTTGCAGTCCGCGGTGCCCGCCAGGTCCTGATCCTGCAAAATGGCGGTTGCGAAGCGTGGCTCGGCGAAGATCATGACCCCCGCCGCCGATTGCAGTAGATGCGCACAGGTGCGGGAACCGACCACCAGAAAGAACGCATCCTGAATCTTGCGGTGCAGCCAGACGATTCCGGTGAGGCCGCAAAAGACCTCCCGTTGCCCGCGCTCACGCAGGATCGGCAGCGGGTCACCCGCACGCGCGGCGGCGGGTGACACCTCGCATTGCCCGGCGTTGGCGGTCATGGCATCGGGCTTGGTCACTCGGCACCTCCGAAGGCGTTGGCGGCGGTGTCGCCGTCGGCGATGCCCAGGCGCGCCTGCTGCAACCGGGCGGCACGTAGCTTGAGCAGGAACTGCGTGGCATTGATGACATAGGCGGCGTAGGCGGCGAGCGCCAGGAGCATTTGCCCGCGGACGTCCACCCACCCGGTGAAGAGCACCACCAGGTAGGCGGTGTGCAGTGCCAGCACCAGCATGCTGAACACGTCTTCCCAGAAGAAGGGGCGCGCGAACAACCATTTGCCGAAGACCACCTTCTCCCAGACGGAGCCGGTGATCATGATGGCGTACAGGATCAACGTCTTGATGACGACGGATACCGTCGCCGCCAGTGCACCGCCGCCGGTGAGCAGGTAGCGCAGCACCAGCGCCAGGCTCACCAAAAAAACGAGAAACTGCAGCGGGGCCAGTACACCCTGCACCAGCGTCCACTTTGTATTGTCGCGGCGCTCCCGCTCCGCTGGCGTATACAGCGGTTGATTGCGGTCATGCCGCGCCGGGCGCTGACGCATTACCCTCCCCTCTCAATGACTGAGCGTGCCTCGGTGTAGTCCGGAATCTAGTCCCCTTCCCCGGCCCTGTCAACTCGGCTTAACGTAAACCGAACTTGACATTCCCCAGCATCACGGCTAACTAATAAAGGGCGTCGCCGCACCCGCGCGCCGCTGCGCCTGCAATGTCCGCGCATCGCCCGATGCCAAGCCGTCGGGCACCCTGACATCCGGACAGATCTGCGGCTCTTTTACCTTAAAAAATACGCGGTTATGGATGCCGCGCACGCGCCGCCCCGAAGGCCCGCTGACGAAGGAAACGGCCGACCGGCGGTAACCTGCCTCCGGGGGCTGTGGGCCAGAACGGCCGACAGCGATCCGCCGGCGACAAGTACGGGGACGAGAGTACTCGTGAAGCCCTTCGACGCGCCGCAGGCGGCCCTTGGCGACATCGGCAGTGACACGGTGGCGGCGCTGCTCGCCGCAGCCTCGGACATCGCCATCATCCTCGACGGTGAAGGCACGATCCGCGACCTCGCCTACGGCAGCGATGAGCTGTCCTACGACTTAGGGGAGGACTGGATCGGTAAACCCTGGACCGACACGGTCACCGCTGAGAGCCGGACGCGGGTCAAGGCATTGCTGGCGCAGGCGAGCACGGATGTGAGCGCCTGCGCCTGGGAGCAAGTCGGCCACATCAGCCACTCCGGCGCCGAGCTGCCCGTGCGTTACCTTGTCGCCCGCCTCGATGCCCGCCACCTCATCGCCGTGGGACGTAACCTCCAGGGCATCGCCGCGCTGCAGCAGCGGCTGGTGGATGCGCAGCAATCACTGGAGCGTGACTATTGGCGCCTGCGCCAGCTGGAGACGCGCTATCGGTTGCTGTTTCGCTCCGCCAGCGACGCTATCCTGATCATGGACCCGGACACGGGCAAGGTGGTGGAGGCCAACCCGGCGGCGTCGCTACTGCTGGCTGCGGACTCGCGTCGCCTGGTGGGGCGGGCGTTCCCCGAGGGCTTCGACGAGGAGGGCACGCGCGCCATCCAGTCCCTCATCGCCGGCATCCGCGCCGCCGGGCGCGCCAATGACGTGCGCGCGCGCCTGCGTGCCGGCACGGAGTTCCAGGTCAGCGGTGCGCCGGTGCGCCAGGAGAGCGCGTCCCTGGTCTTGATGCGCCTGTCACCGGTGGACACCGAAGGCGAGCGTCAACATGCGCCGCAGCCACGCTCGCGCCTGAGCCGCATGGTGGAGAAGGCGCCGGACGGCATCGTGCTCACCGCTCAGGACGGGCGCATCCTGAGCGCGAACAGCGCCTTTCTTGATCTGGCGCAACTGACCACCGAAGACCAGGTACGCGGCGAGTCCCTGGACCGCTGGCTCGGACGCCCCGGCGTCGACCTGAACGTGCTCATCGCCAACCTGCGCCAACACGGAGCGGTACGGCTGTTTGCGACGCAGATCCGCTCCGAGCTCGGCGCCAGCAGCGAAGTGGAAATCTCCGCCGTATCCATCCACAACGGCGACCAGCCGAGCTTCGGCTTCATCATCCGTAACGTCGACCGGCGCGTCTCCGCGGAAGGCGGCGGCGAGCGCGCCCTGCCGAGCTCCATCGAGCACCTGACGGAGCTCGTCGGCCGCGTGCCGCTGAAAGAGGTCGTGCGCGAGTCAACGGACATGATCGAGCGCCTGTGCATCGAGGCGGCGCTGGAGCTCACCGGCGACAACCGCGCCAGCGCCGCCGAGCTCCTGGGGCTGAGCCGCCAGAGCCTGTACGTGAAGCTGCGACGCTACGGTCTCAGTGAGCCTGGGCACGAGGGGGAGTAGCGCGCCGGCGGCCGCTGGCCGCCATCCCCGGCGACCGGCAACAGGCCGTGGCTCCGACGCTCCGCGTCTGACCCGGCTGACGTCAACCAGTCTTGACGCCGGTCAGCCGAGTCGCAGGCTACGGCCAACGGCCCCAGCCTTCGGGCTAGACTCCCGATTCAATTCGCGCGCGCGCCGGCGCCGGGTAGACCTGCCCCGCGCATCGTGCTTAAGCCGCCTGCGTCCACCGAATCGAGCACTGCGCATGACAGAAACGGCCACCGAGCAAGCCCTTCCCCCCCGCCCCCAGCCGAAGGCGATGCTGGAGGTGCTACATCCCATCACCTGGTTCCCGCCCATGTGGGCCTTCACCTGCGGCGTGGTGTCATCCGGCGTGGACGTGCTGGCGCACTGGGGTCTGCTCATCGCCGGCATCATCCTCACCGGCCCGTTGGTATGCGCCACCAGCCAGGTGGTGAACGACTGGTACGACCGCGACGTGGATGCCATCAACGAGCCGAACCGGCCCATCCCCTCCGGCCGGCTACCGGGTCTCTGGGGCTACAAGATGGCGGTGGCGGGCACGGTGCTGTCGCTCATGGTCGGCGCGGCGCTGGGCCTGTGGGTCTTTCTGGCCACCGTGGTGGGGCTCATCTTCGCCTGGATCTACTCGGCGCCGCCGCTGCGACTCAAGAACAACGGCTGGCTCGGCAACGCCGCCGTCGGCTTCTCCTACGAGACCCTGGCCTGGATCACCGGTGCCGCGGTGATGCTCGGCGGCGCCATGCCGGACGAGCGCATCCTCTGGCTGGCCCTGCTCTACGGCCTGGGCGCCCACGGCATCATGACCCTGAACGACTTCAAGGCCATCGAGGGCGACCGCCAGCTGGGTATCCGCACCCTCCCTGTGCAACTCGGCGTGAAGGCCGCAGCCTGGGTCGCCTGCGTGGTGATGATGACGCCGCAGTTCATCGTTGTTGGATTCCTGTTCGCCTGGGTCCAGCCGGTGCACGGCGCCGCCGTGGCCGGGCTGGTGATGGTGCAGGGCGTGCTGATGCTGCGCTTTCTGGAGAACCCGGTACAACGCGCCACCTGGCTCAGCGGGCTCGGCGTCACGGTCTACGTCACCGGCATGATGATCAGCGCCTTCGCCGTGCGGGCGGCGATCGCCGGCAATACACCTTTATGAGTGACGAAGCGCGAGGGCTGCACCCGCATCGATACGCGTCCCTCGATGCCTGTCACGCTCCCCCGGAGAATACGATGAGCGATACCACCGAATTCGATGTTGTGATCGTCGGCGGCGGCCCCGCCGGCGCCACCGCGGCGACCGACCTCGCCCGGCGCGGGCGCCGGGTGCTGCTGTTGGACCGCCCGGGCCGCATCAAGCCCTGCGGCGGCGCCATCCCGCCCAAGGCCATCGAGGAATTCGATATCCCCGACGCGCAGCTGGTCGCCAAGATCGGCTCGGCGCGCATGGTGGCGCCGAGCGATCGGCATGTGGATATGCCCATCGAGGGGGGCTTCGTCGGCATGGTGGACCGGGAACCCTTCGATGAATGGCTGCGCGCGCGTGCCGCGGCCGCCGGCGCCGAGCGGCGCAACGGCACGTTCACCAAGCTCACTCGAGATACCGACGGTGTGGCGCGCATCCACTACCGCCCCGCAGGGTCTGCAAATCGCACAGCCGAGGTCAAGATCAGAGCGAAGGCCGTCATCGGCGCCGACGGCGCCATGTCTTCTGTGGCCAAGCAGTGTATCCCGGGCGCCAAAGCGCTGCCGCATGTGGCGGCCTACCACGAAATCGTGCGCTCGCCGGCGCCGACGTCCGGCAAGGGGCTGCATGACTTCGAGCCCAGCCGCTGCGACGTCTATTACCAGGGCAAGCTCTCACCGGACTTCTACGCCTGGATCTTCCCCCACGGCGAGACCACCAGCATCGGCGTCGGCACCGAGCTCAAGGGTTTCTCGCTGCACGATGCGGTGGATCAGCTGCGCCGGGAGACCGGCCTCGACCAGTGCGAGACCCTTCGCCGCGAAGGCGCGCCGATCCCGCTGCACCCGCTGCCCAAGTGGGACAACGGCCGCGATGTGGTCCTGGCGGGGGATGCCGCCGGCGTGGTGGCACCCGCCTCGGGCGAGGGGATCTACTACGCGCTGGTGGGCGGCCGGCTCGCCGCTGACGCGGTGGAGGAGTTGCTGGTCACGGGTCAGGCCAAGGCGCTGGCCACGGCCCGTCGGCGCTTCATGAAGCAGCACGGACGGGTGTTCTGGATGCTCGGGCTGATGCAGCGCTTCTGGTACAAAAACGACAAGCGTCGCGAGCGCTTCGTCAGCCTCTGCGACGACCCCGACATCCAGCATCTCACCTGGCAGGCCTATATGCACAAGCGGCTGGTAAAGGCCAAGCCGGCGGCACATGTGCGCATCTTTTTCAAAGACATGGCCCACCTGCTGGGCGTGGTATCGCCCTGGCGCAAAAAGGCCGGAGCAACCGACGGCCAGGGCGCGCAGCTGCCGTCGTCCTAACTGCGGTGGGCAAGCCGGAACGACGTGCCCGGCCGATGGCCGGGCAGTTTCCGCCGGACGCCTCAGCTGGGTTCTTTTTTCTCCCGGGTGTCGATCTTGAGCGGTAAATAAGCGAAACAGGTCCGACTCCAGCTGGTGAAGAGCAGGACCAGCGCCACGGCGACCAGCAGCATCTGCAGGCCCACGCCGGGCACGAAAAAGCTCAGGATCATGACCACCGCGGCGGCGATGAGCCGGATGGTGCTGTCTTGCTGACCGACGTTTTTCGGCAGGGCCATAGGGATTGCTCCGTGATGGATGAAGGTAAGACCGGCAGCGCGCAGACCGGCACGCTGCGACGTGGCGAATTCTACAGGCCCGAGCCCGCTTCGGTAGCGATGGACGCTGCTGCGGCTCGACGCTGTGGGAGCGGCGCCGGATTCCCCTGCAAGATCCGGCGGCGCTGCCGAGCGCAGCGACACGAAGGGCTGCGGATTCGCATTTGATCACCTGCGCGGTTGCCACAGCATGGCTGCGGTCGCCAGGGTACCGCGAGCACGACGATCCGGTGTGCGCCGGCCCGCAACCTGAACGTTTTCCGAAGCACCAGGAGAGCCCCGACATGAAGCGCGTGATGAACTGGATCGTCCGCCTGCCCTTCGCGGACGCCGGCACCGAGCAATTGCCGCTGCTGAGGCTGTTCAGGCTGTCGCTGTTCCAGGTGTCCGTGGGGATGGCCATGGTGCTGCTCTACGGCACCCTGAACCGCGTCATGGTGGTGGAGCTCGGCGTCTCCGCCTGGCTGGTGTCGCTGATGGTGGCGCTGCCGCTGGTGGCCGCCCCCTTCCGCGCCCTCATCGGCCACCGCTCGGACTATCACCACTCCGCCTTCGGCTGGCGGCGCGTGCCCTATATCGCCCTCGGCAGCATGCTCCAGTACGCGGGCTTCGCCATCATGCCCTACAGCATCCTGATCCTCTCCGACGACGCCAATCGGCTCATGTTCGTCGGTCAGTTCTTCGCCGCGGTCTCCTTCCTGCTGGTGGGCGCCGGCCTGCATACGGTCCAGACCGCCGGACTGGCGCTGGCGACGGACCTGGCGCCGACGGAGAAGCGCCCCCGCGTCGTCGCCCTGCTTTATGCGACCCTCCTGCTCGGCATGGGCGCCAGCGCCCTGCTCTTCGGCCATCTGCTCGAGGACTTCTCGCACAAGCGCCTGGTCGAGGTGGTGCATGCGGCGGCGCTGGCAACCCTGGTGCTGAACCTCATCGCCGCATGGAAGCAGGAATCCATCGACCTCAAGCGCGCGGTGGCACAGATCCCCCGGCCACCGTTCAAGGAGACCTGGCAGGCATTCCTCAAGGGCGGGCGCTCGGCGGGTCTGCTCATCGCCGTCGGCCTCGGTACCGCCGGCTTCAGCATGCAGGAGATCCTGTTGGAGCCCTACGGCGCGCAGGTGCTCGGGCTCACGGTGAGCCAGACGACGTCCCTCACGGCCATCCTCGCCGGCGGCACCTTCATCGCGTTCGTGCTCGCCGGCTATGCCCTGAGCCGCGGCGGTGACGCTTACCAACTCGCAGCCATCGGCACCGTCGTCGGTATCGGCGGCTTTCTGCTGGTGATCGCCGCGGCCACGGTGGAGTCCCCGCTGGTGTTTCGGATTGGCACCGGATGCATCGGCTTCGGCAATGGCCTGCTCGGTGTGGGCACGCTGACCGCCGCCATGGCCTTGGCCGAGCGCGGCCATGCGGGGCTCGCGCTCGGCGCCTGGGGCGCGGTGCAGGCGACATCCCAGGGCGTGGCCATCGCGCTGGGCGGCGCGCTGCGGGATATCACCACAGGGCTTGCGGTGGGCGGCGACCTGGGACCCGGCCTAACGGAGGTTTCCGTCGGCTACCGCTTCGTCTACATCATCGAAGTGGTGCTGCTCTTCGCCGCCCTGGCGGTACTGGTACCGCTGGTGCTTCGCGCCCGCCGCGATCAGCGGCACACCCGCCCCGCCGAGGCACAGTTCGGATTGGACCAGATGCCCTAGCCCCGGCATCAATGGGCCGAGCCCGGCCCGCACGGGTAACCGCCGGGCGCCGTCGCGGCGCCACCGGCTATGTCCCCGATGACCGCCAGTTGGCAGCCCACGGCGGACACGATCTCCGACAGCGAGGTTTCGGTGCCCACAAGGGCTCCGCACAAGGCGATGGCCTGCAACGGTGGCAGGGTAAGAGAGACAGGCCGGTGCGGCCCGCAAGTATCGGCCCGGTGATGACGTGGGCGTCACCCCCGGGGCATTGGGAGCAGCGCCCGGTCAGCACCGGGCCTTGTGCGACGCATCAGCGGTGATGCGCCGCCGGCGACCTATGGTTCTGGTCCGATGGACCTCCTTCAGGTCGCGGCGGGGTCGACTCCTGGGAGTCGTGAGGGCTCGCTGCCTATTGCGCTGGAGCGGCCGGCGCCTCGACGGCCGGCGGCGCCTTGGCAACCTGCACACTGTCCTTGAAGCCGTAGCCCGGCAGGGCAAGGGCATAGGTGTGGATCATCCACATCTGCACGAACAGAATGAAGAAGAACGGGACCATCCAAGTGGCGGGATTGATCACGGTCCAGATCTTCCAGTCTTCTTCGGGATGATCAGGCTCGGCGATTTTGGGGTCGGCCAGCAAATACGGGACTTTCATCGGGATCTCCTCGTTACGAAACCTGAGCGCACTGAGTGCGTTGGGTGGTTTGAGTCAGCGCCAGGCTGATTCAGAACGGTTGCTCGGAATCGGCGCTCAGAACCAGGGCTGATAGACCCAGGTCACCACATGCACGACGGTCGCGATCATGACCCAGCTCCACACGCCAT
>AACY020556752.1_pt1 | contig 12557 bp, 13 predicted proteins | sample 267378 | NCBI WGS metagenome assembly AACY02 (sample SAMN02954345, study PRJNA13694) | marine metagenome | biome: aquatic; feature: ocean; material: water; isolation source: isolated as part of a large dataset composed predominantly from surface... | reverse complement strand
AAGCAGGGATGTGAATGGGGATGGTTCCGATGACTTGATCATCGATGAAAGCCAATTTTCCTGTTCAACAGCTGCCAGCCTGTTTGGCGGCACCGGTGGCTCCATTGTGACCATTCAAATCGGGGACGTGGTTCTCCAGGAAATGGCCCAGGGTTGGGAAATCCTAGACCGTTACAACCAGAAAATCTTGCTCCTCGGCCGCCATGGCAGCTTCTGCAACCAGCCAGGATATGTGGCTTGCTTTGAGGCCATGGTCTTCAGTGAAGGCGCCTGGCAGACCGTGGCCACCAAAGACTGAGCCTAGACGACACAAAGGCAATCGGCCAGCTTTTAGCTGGCCACCACCACTTCCTGACGCTGTTCACCAAGCTGCTCAACACCCAGTTCCACCAGGTCACCCGGCTTGAGGAAGACCTGTGGCCGCATGCCCATGCCAACGCCCTCAGGTGTGCCCGTGGCAATCACGTCACCTGGCTCCAAAATCATGAACTGGCTCATATGTGAGATGATCTGACGAATATTGAAGATCATGTCGGACGTAAAATTATCCTGCACCATCTTATCATTGAGCTTCAGCCAAAGACGGAGCTTCTGTGGATCAGCAACCTCATCTTTGGTCACAAAGTACGGACCTGTTGGCGCGAAATTCTCATTGGACTTGCCCTTGATCCATTGACCGCCACGCTCGGTCTGGTGGGAACGTTCTGACACGTCGTTGATCACGCAATAGCCAGCCACATGATCGAACACCGAATCCTCATCGATATAATGAGCCCTCTTGCCGATGATCACACCAAGCTCGACCTCCCAGTCGGTTTTTTCGCTTCCGCGCGGAATAATGATGGGGTCGTTAGGCCCACAGATGGAGGAGGTGGATTTGGAAAAAACGATGGGCTCTTTTGGTTTTTCGGCGCCGGTTTCTTCTGCATGCTGGGCATAGTTAAGCCCGATGCAGAAAAAGTTGCGGATATCACCAAGGCAGGGACCAACACGCTGACCAGAATGCGCCAGGGGAAGGCTTGCCGGATCAATGCCTGCGATGCGTTCAAGCGCCCCGGCTGCAATGCTTGCCGGGGTGAGGTCGTCGACATGATCGGACAGGTTACGCCAATGACCATCAGCATCAAGAATTGCAGGCTTTTCCTGGCCAACAGGCCCCAAACGTCCAAGTTTCATGTGTTATCCCCATGAGATGATATGTTGTTGTTTGCACTGTCCTAAGGCAAAACATGTCTGATGGCCAAGGGAAAGAAACATTTGTGCCTTGAGGAATATTGCATGAACAAACATACCCAACTGACGCAAGTCATCGATATGGCCCGGAAGATTTCTGATGAGGGTCTTTCTGCTGGCCGTTCTGGAAATATTTCCATGCGCCATGGGGAAGGCATGTTCATCACACCCACCGGCATGGCTTCAAGCGATCTTCACCCATCGGACATTGTTTATGTTGATGCCAAAGGCCGTTGGTCCGACGCTGGCCTGAAACCTAGTTCCGAATGGCATTTTCATCATGCCATTTACCAAAAACGCCTCGATGCCAATTGCATCATCCACACCCATTCACCCATGGCCACGAGCATCGCCTGCGCACGCATGCCAATCCCTGCATTCCATTACATGGTCGCAGGCTTAGGCGGCCGAGAAATCCCATGCTGTGGTTATGAATTATTCGGCACAGATGCCCTGGCCGAGGCCATCATCAGCACCATCGGAAGCCAATATCATGGCTGCCTGATGGGTGGTCATGGCAGCATTGCCTTTGCCGGTGATGCCCCGATGGCCTACGAACGCGCAGAACTAATCGAGGAGTTGGCTGGGATGTATTTGCGCCTCAAACAGCTTACCCCCAACCCACCCCTGCTGACCGACGAGCAGATGGATGAGGTGCTGGCCAAATTTGCAGGCTATGGCCAACAGTCGCATGCGAAGGTTTAACGGTCATTGTTCGTAAAGACTGCTATGGTGGTTTCATGAACAAGTTTTTGAAAAGCACCACATCATGCGACCAATGATGATACGCGGCCTTTGCATGGGCCTTGGCACGACTGTTTCTTCAGCCTTGGTGTTGACCCTGGTCATGCATACGACGCGGGACATGGATTTTGGCCATGCCTTTTTGATCCATTGGCTTTTGAGCATTTGTGCCGGCGCGTTGGCTGCGGTCGCCTTGTTGCCTGTATCAAACCAACTTTGCAGGCTGTTTGTTCGCGCTGACAACTAAAAGTCATTGTTCGCAATTTGGAAACAATGTTTGGTTGCATGAGCCATTCAAGCTGAACGTCCTTCCGATTATATCACTCCTTACGCCATTATTAATATCACCCGGCGAACTGACATTTGAGGAGATGAGCCATGCTGATGAATCACAAACCTTTTGAACAATTGGGCCATGCTGATTTTGGCTGGTTGAAGGCCAATCATCATTTTTCTTTTGGCCATTATTACGACCCCAAGCATATGGGTGTCGGAAAATTGCGTGTGTGGAATGACGATTTGATTAAAGCCAAAAAAGGTTTTGACCCCCACCCCCACCGCGACATGGAAATCATTACTTATGTGCGCAAAGGCGCGATCACCCATGAAGATTCCCTGGGCAACCGCGGGCGCACTGAGGCTGGTGACATTCAAGTCATGTGGGCCGGCACTGGCATCGTGCATTCTGAATATAATCTGGAAGATGAAGACACGCTTTTGTTTCAGATTTGGATCGAGACAAGAACCAGAGGCCGCGAACCTGGCTGGGATGCCAAAGAATTCCCAAAGGATGGAATTGATGGCTTGCGTTTGATGGCATCGGGCATCACGCGCCAGGAGGATGTGATCTATTTTGATGCCGATGCGCATTTGTTTGCTGGCAACCTCAAGGCGGGCAGCAAACATGACCATAAAATCACGATTCCCAATGGTCAGGTATATTTGGTGCCGGCGGAGGGAAAAATCATGATTGACGGTCAGGTCGTATCCGCGCGTGATGGCCTTCATATCGCCGCCAGCGAAAAATTCACCCTGGAAGCGGTTGAGGATAGCGAAATCGTGATGGTCGAAGTAGCCTCATCATGATTTCCTGCTGGGCATCCTGCCCAGCCTTCATGTTGAGAGCATATCCATGGCCCTGGGTCTTGATCATTCCATATTGCTGGGCCTGGCTAGCTTTCTGACCGGCGGCCTCACCGCGGCGGTTGGTGTGGGTGGCGGTGTGGCCTTGCTTGCCGTGATGGCAAGCCTGTTGCCTGGTCCGGCTATTATCCCTTTGCATGGCCTCGCCCAAGCCTATGCCAATGGGGTACGTGCGGGCTTGAACCGCCGCCACATCCAATGGCCTGTGGTGTCCGCTTTTCTGGTGGGGATGGTGCTTGGAACCATTCTGGCGGGCTTTGTTGTGGTGAATTTGCCACCAGCAGCAATCAAAATTGGGCTCGGCATCTTCGTGATCATCCAAACCATGGGCCTTTTGCCCGCGAGCATCTTTGTCAAAAGCGGGCAACGCTTAATGTCCTCCACATCCATCGGCGTGATGTCGATGTTTTTTGGTGCACCAGGCCCGTTGGTAGCCGCCGCCATTCATCAGATGGGCGTCGACCAACGTCATTATAACGGCACCCATGCCATGGTGATGGTGGTGCTCCATGGAAGCAAATTGGCGACCTTCTTGGTGCTGGGCTTTGCATTCATGGCCTACCTAGATGCGATCATCGCCATTATCATTGGCAGCACACTTGGCACATTGATCGGGCAACAATTCATGACGCGCCTTTCGCCGGAATATTTCCGGCAGGGCCTTACCTGGGTCTTGATCCTGGTCGGCGTCCAACTGGTCTTGAGTGGGCTTCATTCTATCCTCTGAGCTTATCAATTTCTTGGGAGCTTTGAATGAACGCGCGCGAACAGGCACTGACAAGGTTACGTCAATTTGCACCCATGGCAGGTCGCCATTATGCGGCGCGCCGTAATGATGATCTGGGGGCGGGCCAACACCAACATGTTTCCTGCCTTTCCTCCTTTGTCCGACACCGCGTGATCTCCGAAACAGAAATTCTCTCGGAAATATTGAAACATCACAGCCCCGAGGCCGCAGAAAAATTTATCGCGGAGGTCTTCTGGCGGGGTTATTTCAAAGGCTGGCTGGAAATGCGCCCTTTCGCCTGGCACGAACTCACCACCCATCGTGAATGGCAAAAGGAAGAAGTGTTTGCAGGTCTTCGGGTGAGCCCTGGACGCTTCGGCATTGCCTGCATGAATGACTGGCATCGTGAGTTGGTGGAGACGGGCTACCTGCACAACCACGCACGTATGTGGTTTGCGAGCATTTGGATTTTTACCCTTGGGCTGCCGTGGCAGGCTGGCGCCAGGTTGTTCATGGAACATTTGAAAGATGGTGACCCTGCCTCCAACACCTTGTCCTGGCGGTGGGTGGCTGGCATCCACACCATCGGCAAGCATTACCTCGCCCGGGCCGATAATATCGAAAGATGTACGGCCGGTCGGGTGGTGGTTGATGAACATCTCAATGAAACCGCCGACGCCTTGCCATGTCCAGAACATCCCACCCCAAAGCGCATTCAAAACCAAACGGCCATGCCCCAAAAAAATGGCCTTCTGATCTTGCATGATGACGATCTTGACGGCGACCAATATTGGCAAGACCTGCTCGAACCCCAACAGATTGTCGTGGTGAACATGGCAAACAAGCGCGCCAGAAACATGTCCGCGGATGTTTGCCAATTCGTGGATCAATTATGTGCGCAAGCAGCCATGCAGCATGGTGGCGGGCAGGTGCTGTCGCAGGCAGAAGAGGTGGTGAAGATTTTCCAGGAATCAGGCGCCAATCATGTGGTCATGCCCCATGCACCGGTTGGGCCTAATGCCTTGTTCGTCCAAGAGCTCAGCCATATGTTACAAAGCCAAGGCGTGCCTGTGGAGCAACCCATGCGGCGTTATGATGAGCTGGTATGGCCACATGCCAAGAAAGGCTTCTTCCCCGTGAAAAAGCAGATACCAGCCATTTTGCAAGAACTCGGAATGATTTAGCGGGGCGAGCGCTTGGCCAGGATACGCTGCAATGTCCGGCGATGCATGCCCAAACGGCGTGCCGTCTCCGACACATTGCGGTCGCATTGTTCAAAAATCCGTTGAATATGCTCCCAGCGAACCCGGTCAGCGGACATTGGCTGTTCGGGCGGCGCCGGCAAATCATCACCTGGGGACAACAACACACGTGCCACGTCATCAGCATCGGCTGGCTTGGCCAGATAATCCTTAGCGCCGTATTTGACGGAGGTTACGGCGGTGGTGAGGTTTCCGAACCCAGTCAGCACCACAATGCTGGCGTCATTGCGCCTGGTGTGAAGCCTTTTCACAAGATCCAAGCCATTGCCATCGGGAAGGCGCATGTCAAAAACAGCAAAACGGGGCTTTTTCTCATCGATGATACGTGTGGCCTCGGCCATGCTTCCGGCCAATTCCACCACAAAGCCAAGACGCTCGAGCGCGCGGCCCATGCGGTTGGTCAATGACATTTCATCGTCAACCACAATCACGGTGTTGTCAGTGGTGGGTATCGCAACTTGCATGTTCATAAGACAATGCCTCCTCACACAAACATTGCGCGAAATGGCTCGATATCAAGCGTCCAGGGGCAGGGAGACAGGGAATTGCGTCATTGCGTCGCGATTCCAGGTGATGCGAACCTGCGCGCCAGCGGGCCTGTTGGCGTAGTTGATGCGGGCACCAGCACGTTCCAACAAAGCATGGGCCGTGAAGATACCAAGGCCAAAGCCCATGGATGCTTGATCTTTCACAAAGGGTTCGCCCAAGCGGTCGATGATATCCTTGGCAAAACCCGGGCCATCATCCCTGATGGCAATGGTCACCTCTATGTCATCCCAATGGCAATCGATTGTGACCTTCTTACTGGCAAAGCGAAGGGCATTTTCCACGAAGGCTTTAAAAGCCAATGTAACGCCTGGAATATCGCGCAGAAAGGGGGCATGCTCCCTTCTGGGATCCACTTCCCGGTCTTCCTCATAATAATGAATGTCAATTTTGCTGCGGTCACGATCGCCAATACGGTGCACGGCCCGATCAATGGTCACATTTAACGGAAGTTGCTCCTGCGTGCCCTGGCCAGGGATTTCCCCACGGCGGGCCAAATCACCCAAAATATCCCGGCAACGGCGTGTCTCATCACGCAAATCCGCCACGTCATTCAATACCTCTTTTGGTAGACGCTCATCCTTGGCAAGTTCACCTGCAATGACGGCGATGGTCGATAATGGTGACCCCAATTCATGGGCGGTGGCCGCGGCATGGGCGCCGAGCGCTGCCACGCCTCGTTCCCGTTCCAACATGGAGCGCAACATGCCGGCAGCATTTTCCAATCGGCGGGATTCTCGTGTCAGCCGGAAAGCGATTAAGCTTGCAAAGGAAATTGCCAAAATAAAGGCCACGGCCGTCATGACAATATAGGTGACCAAGGCTTCGGTGCGTAATTCAATGCCAAGGTAAAAAAAGGCGTGCAGCCCCAAGGCCACGACCAACATGGTCGCCAACGCCATCAGGCGCATGGTGGCATTCAGGCTGCAAATAATGGCCGCGCTGGTCACCGGCACGATCATCAACAGCAGAAAAGGGTTAAAAATCCCGCCGGCAAGCCAGACAATCAGCGCATTATGAACAAGGTCATAGGCAAAAAGGATTTCCAGCCGGACAATGTTGAGGCTGACAAGCCTTGGACGAAGTGCCAAAAGCAACGTCGGCCCGTGCCCCACCAAAAGGATGACCATTAGGACCAAGAGGTTATCCCGCTCCGCAAGAGCCAGGGCACCTGTTGCAATGGCCATGGCTTGGCCCAACAGCATCACCCAACGAAAGGCGACGACCGCATCCGTGATGGCGCCGCGCGATATGTGCTGCATGAAGCTTGATTGTCCCATGATAGTGGATTGCCTTCACTTAACCTGTGCCATAGTTACCTTTGGGCAAGTTCACCAAGCCTTACGGGTCACCCAAATGAAGCGCTTTCTTCCCCTCATTATTCTTTTCATCCTCGCCGTCACTGGGGGCGTTCTTGTATATTCCCTTGGAAGTCAACCAAGCCAGCCACAGCAGGACGCACTGATCCGTGCTGAATTCAACCTAATCGATACCGATGGCAAAGCAGTTACCCAAGACGATTATGCAGGCAAGCCCATGCTTGTTTTTTTTGGCTTCACCTATTGCCCGGATGTTTGTCCAACCGAATTGATGCGCCTTGGCGGACTTTTGGATGATCTTGGGGATGATGCCGAAAAATTGCATGCCATCATGATCACCATTGACCCGGAGCGCGACCGACCAGAAGACATGAAAAACTACCTTGCGGCCTTCCACCCGGGCATTATTGGCCTGACAGGCAGTGCGGAACAAATTCGGCAAGCCGCATCCGCATTTCGGGTCTATTACGCCCGGGTGGATGACCCCAGCTCAGCTGCAGAATATACCATGGACCATTCGGCCTTGGTTTATCTGATGGATGAAAACGGACGATATGTGAGCCATTTCTCGCCGGACACAAAACCAGAAGTTATGTTGCAGCGCACAAAAAATCTTCTTTAAACAAGCCCAACACTTTGGTATTGGCAGTGACGTGGCCCTTGCAGGTTGCGACATTATTGCTTTTGATAGACCATTGAAAAGCAAGACCAGGGTTTTACGGAGAAAGAATTCCATGTTGTACCACGCCTATGAGCTCACCCATGCCGCAGTTGCGCCCATGCGCACGGCCGCCCGCATGGGGCTGCAGATGCTGAACAACCCCTATAACCCGATCTCCCTGACCATAGCAGGCAAATCATCGGCAGCAGGGCTGGAATTGTTTGAAAGCGCCACAAGACGTTATGGCAAGCCTTCCTGGGACATCCATGAAACAGAAATGGAAGGTCGCATCGTCCCCGTGCAAGAACGCATTGTCCTGCGCAAACCCTTCTGCGATCTTCTGCATTTTGAACGCGAACGTTCGGCCACCCATGGCCGCCATGACCCACGGGTGCTGCTGGTGGCACCCATGTCTGGCCACTTCGCCACCCTGCTTCGCGGCACGGTCGAGGCCATGCTTCCAGAGCATGAGGTATACGTCACCGATTGGCGTGACGCCCGGATGGTGCCCCTCACCGAGGGTCGCTTTGGCCTTGATGATTATGTTCAATATATCATCGAACTTATTCGCTTCATTGGGCCGGATGTTCATGTGATGGCCGTTTGTCAGCCAGGACCCGCCGTCGTGGCAGCTGTTAGCCTGATGCATCAGGCCAATGACCCGTTGGTCCCTGCAACCATGACCATCATGGGTGGGCCCGTTGACCCGCGACAAAGCCCCACCGTGCCCAACAAACTTGCCACTGAACGGCCCCTACATTGGTTTGAGCGCCACATGATCTCCAGGGTTCCCTACCCGCATCCCGGCTTCATGCGCTCTGTTTATCCCGGTTTCTTGCAATTGACGGGTTTTATGGCGATGAATTTGGATCGTCACTTTGGCGCCCACATGAAAATGTTCCAGCATCTGGTCCAAGGTGATGGGGATTCTGCAGAAAAACATCGCAGCTTCTATGACGAGTATAACTCCGTCATGGATCTTGACGCCGAATTCTACATCGAGACGATTTCTCGGGTGTTCCAAAAATTTGAACTGCCACTAGGACAAATGGTGGTGAAGGACGAACAGGTGGACCCAACCGCCATCACGAGAACAGCACTCCTCACGGTGGAGGGCGAAAATGACGATATCTCTGGGATTGGCCAGACCAAAGCTGCCCATGATATTTGTGCCAACATCCCCGCCGAACGCCGCATGGATTATCTTCAGCCCAACGTTGGCCATTATGGTGTGTTCAACGGCAGGCGCTTCCGCACCGAGATCCAGCCGAGGATCCGGGATTTCATGCGCAAATTCCCGTCACCTGCATAATCAACGCGATCAGTAAGGGAATTCTTTTGTCTCTTCGGCCATGCTCCTATTTGATGGCGCCATGGAACAAAAATATCGATTCGCGATTATCCCCAAACTATCACCCCGCTCCAGGAGCATCAGCCTGAGGCTGGATGCACGTAGTGGGGATTTTATCCTGCGGCATGGCCCCATGGCCAAGCCCCATCAAATCAACGAATTTGTGAACAATCATCTGGCGTGGATGGACAAAGTCCGCGGGGAATGGGAACGCCATCTGGGCGAACCAGGTGGCCCATGGCTGCCCCTGAAGGGAAAAGCTTACAAAACCCAAACCAGCAAGATCATCAGACCAATATTGGATGAAGAAAAAGCCACCATATTCCTGCCCCAAGTCACGCCGGGTGAGGCGCTGGCACGTTTCTTGCGGGGCATGGCCAAAGAACAGTTGGGCCTCGCGGTTGAGAACTACCAACCCCTTATCGGGGCGCGCCCAACGGGTTTGCGGATCACCGACACCAAGAGCCGATGGGGTTCCTGTTCCGGGCGGGGGATCATCTCTTTAAGTTTCCGGCTGATCATGTTGCCTGAAGATTTGCGCGATTACGTGGTGGTTCATGAGCTGTGCCACCTCCATGAGATGAATCATGGGCCAGCCTTTTGGGGCCATGTGGCCCGGCAGGTTCCTGACTACCGCAACAAACGAAAACTTATCAGGGCGCGAACCAACAAGATCATGTCAGTGACCCTGGATGACCATCATGTGGCCCGCCTCAGCCACCAAACAAGCGACGCAAAAACCCGCCAAGACCATCTTCTTCCGTTTTAGCCGGTGGTGGCAAGCTCTCCTCCTGCCGCTCCACCACCACAGGTGGTGCCACAACGGCGGGAACATCCGGGATTTGCCAGGTGGGAAGGTTTTCAGGTGCGTTCAGGGCCACGGATGTCTCCATGACCTCAGCAAAGATCCGGGCAGGGACGGCACCGCCAGTGACCTTTTGCGTGGGGCTGTTGTCGTCATGGCCCACCCAGACACCGGCAATCTGGTTGCTTGAATAGCCCACAAACCATGCATCACGATAATCCGACGTGGTCCCGGTTTTGCCGGCAATCTGATAGCCGGTAACCCTGGCATTTCGGCCAGTGCCCCGAACCGCCACCTCCATCAGCATGCTGTTCATGGCCCGCACCTCGGTTTGGGTCATCAAAATCATTTGTTGGCGCTGCACATGGCGGTAAAGCGTCCCAGCTTCACGGTCACGAACCTCCAACACGGCATATGGCTCAACCTTTTTGCCGTCATTGGCAAACACGCCATAGGCGCCCACCAGATCCAGAAGCCGCGCCTCCGAAGAGCCAAGCGCAATGGACAAGTCCCTCTTAAACGGTCCAGGCAACCCAAAGGCTTGCGCGGTCTGGATCACATTATCGATGCCCGTGCGCTGGGCCAAATCCACCGCCACGACATTCGATGAGGTTGCCAGGGCTTCCTTGGCAGTCATCAAGCCACGATAGCGCCCCGAATAATTACGCGGCCGGTATTTGCCAAAATTTTTCTGGCTGTCATCAACCTGGGTCTCAGGTGTCAGGCCGGTTTGTAGGGCAGCAGCATACACAAAGGGTTTGAAGGACGAACCTGGCTGACGTCTTGCCTGGGTGGCACGATTGAATGATGAGGTTGCGTAGGACCGCCCGCCCACAAGCGCTTGCACCTCGCCCGTGGTGGACATCACCACAATGGCACCTTGCAAGGCGTCATCACCGGATGCGGCCAATTGTCGTGATAAGGCTTGGTTGGCCATGGATTGAATGAGGGGGTCATAGCTGGTGCGCACAATGATATCTGCGTCGGGTGCTCGGGCCAGGGTGGATAATTCATCGAGCACATAATCCACAAAATAGCTGGAGCCATCGGCAATTAATTTTCGAGGGACAGGTGGGTTGGCCATAATGGCACGCCGTTCATCCGCCGTGATGTGGCCCGCATTAACCATGGCCAGCAACACGACACCCATGCGTTCGTGTGAGGCTTCGAGATTGGCAAAGGGCGACAGCCTTGATGGCGCCTTCAACAGACCAGCCAGTTGGGCCGATTCCCCAAGGCTCAAATCCCCGACATCTTTGGCGAAGTAATAACGTGCGGCTGCCGGGAACCCATAGGTGCCCCCACCCAAATAGACCCGGTTGATGTAGAAGGTGAGAAGCTCCTCTTTGGAAAACCGCAATTCCAGCCAGACCGCCAAGAGCAATTCCTTGAATTTTCGTTCAAAGCTCTTTTCCGAGGACAAAAACAAATCCTTGGCCAATTGTTGGGTCAATGTTGAGCCACCCTGCACCACGCCGCCAGCACTGATGTTGGTCACAACGGCCCTTGCGATACCAATGGGGTCGAAGCCTGGGTGGTAGTAAAAGTTGCGGTCTTCGGTGGCGAGAATTGCGTTGATCAGATGCTCGGGCACCTCATCGGGCATGACCGTGCCCTCATGTTTCTGACCCCGCTCGGCAACGAAATTGCCATTCCTGTCGAGGATTCGCACCGACCCCTGGACACGTGGGTCGGTGAGTTGGCCGGTATCCGGCAAGGTCACCGCATAATAGGCGGTCAACATCGCCAAGGCCAAAACCAACCAAATGCCCACCACAATGCCAAAACGCAACAACCTCAGCCACCAGGGCCGACGTCCAGCCTGGTGCTTTGCTTTGACGGGCTTCTTTTTCTTCTGGGGCGCTGTTTTTTTTGGTGTATCCTTTGCCTTAGGACCCTGAAGACTCGGTCGTTTTTTGGCATTGCTTGGTTTTTTTGGTGGCTGAGGGGTCACGACAACAAAATCCAAATGGCAGCCAGCATCATCAGACTTCCCGAAACCCGCTGCACCCACACGCCCCTTTTGGGGTTTGTGAGGATGTTGCGCACCTGGTGGCTGGCAAAAGCATAAAATCCACAACCAACATACAACATTGCCACAACCACGGCGAGAACTTGCAGGGCCAGTGGGATGGTCATGTTTTCCAAAGCCACAAATGCCGGCAAAAAGCCTAGATAAAATAACACCACCTTTGGGTTGGTGATGGAAATAGCAAAACCTCCAGCCAAAAGCTTCAACGGTGCCCTTTTGTCGACCTTCTCCACACGCTCGGGCGGTGCTGCCCGGAATGTCAGGACACCCAACCAGACGAGATAAATGGCCCCAATGATGCGGGTTGCCAACAGGACGTCGGGCAACATGCTGCCAAGCAAGCCCAAGCCAAAAAGAGCCAAGATCAAATAAACGATGTCCCCAGCGATCAAGCCGGTGGCCAGCCAGAGCACGGCCTTCCAGCCCTGACGGATACCCACGGCCAGAAGGGCCAAAACACCGGCACCTGGTGAGAGGACAAAAACCAGGGTGGCCAGGCTCAGACCAATGACGTCAATTTGCTCATGCATGGCCCATGCATACAACAAAATCACCCAAACAACATAGCAACCAGGATGACTTGCATATGCGCACTGAGTGCATTAATCTTATGGTCAACTAGCCGGTCTAACAAGGCTCATCTCATGACTGATGGGCGGCCCCATTTACCCTCGTCCCCGGGGTTTGCCCATCAATTTCCCGATCCATCATGTCCGACGAACATAACGTGGAAG
>AACY020537824.1_pt1 | contig 12573 bp, 7 predicted proteins | sample 267378 | NCBI WGS metagenome assembly AACY02 (sample SAMN02954345, study PRJNA13694) | marine metagenome | biome: aquatic; feature: ocean; material: water; isolation source: isolated as part of a large dataset composed predominantly from surface... | reverse complement strand
CACGGCGACGACGAAGAAGGAGGTGGTGCCGGCGCCATTGATCCCTCAGAGCGCGACGCCCTCTTTGAAGACGCCGCCCGTTTGCTGGTGATACATCAGCAAGGCTCGGCCTCCTTGCTCCAACGCAAACTCAAGCTGGGCTACAACCGCGCAGGACGGATCATCGATCAACTGGAAGCCGCGGGCATTATCGGACCCTTTGAAGGTTCAAAGGCCCGGCAGGTGTTGGTAAGCGATGAGCAGGCTTTGGAACAATTATTGGAAAACGAAAAAAATCAATAGGAAACCATGCGAAAATTGATGCTATTCATAGCTGCTCTGGGCACAGGCTTTACCCTTCAGGCGCAACCCAGTTATCAGGAAGCCAAGGCCTTGTTGCAGAGCGCATCGGAAAAAATGCGCAGCTATGAGAGCCTGAAAATTGAATTTAGCTACCGCTTTGAAAACAGCCGGGTTGAGCCCCCCATTGTGCAGGAACAAAAAGGCAGCATCATCCTTCGCGGCAACGATTACCGCCTCAAACTCGACAATTTGGAACAATTGCGTTTGGGAGATAAGCTCTACAACATCCTTCCCGCCGACGAAGAGGTACAGATCACCACTTATGACCCGGAAGAGGAGGACCAGGGCCTGACGCCCAATAAAATCCTCAGCCTTTTTCAAAAGGGCTACAGCTATAAACTGGGCGGCACGGAAGTGATCGGTGGGAAGACCATCCGCTACGTCATCCTCAAACCCAAGGCCAGCGAAGAAATCGATAAGATCATGATTGGTATCGAGGCCAAAAGCAAGCATGTTTACAGCATGAAACAGTGGGGCACCAATGGCACCATTACCCTCTTGCAGGTGCTGGTGTTGACGCCTAACCCCAGCCTGCCTCCAGGCTTTTTCCGCTTTCGCGAAGCCGACTATCCCGGCTACTACATCGCCCGTTGATGAAGATCATCGACCGCTTCGTACTGAAGTCCTTTGTGCGCCCTTTTTTGATCACCTTTTTGGTGATGGTGCTCTTTCTCTTGATGCAGTTCGTTTGGAAGTACATCGACGATTTGGTGGGACGGGGCGTTGAGTGGTACTACATTGCGGAATTGCTTTTTTACACTTCGGCTACGGTGGTACCTATGGCCCTGCCTCTGGCGGTATTGCTCAGTTCGATTATGGTTCTGGGCACCCTGGGGGAAAACAATGAATTGGCGGCTCTGAAGTCCAGCGGACAGTCGCTGATTCGGGTCATGCGGCCCCTGATCGTTTTTATGGTCCTGCTGAGTGCGGGTGCCTTCCTCTTTGCCAATTACGTAATTCCGGTGGCCAATTTCAAGAGTCAAACCCTTTTGGACAACATCCGCAATGCCAAGCCCGCCCTGAGCATTCAGCCCGGCGTTTTCTACCAGGGCATCGAGGGCTATGCCATTAAAGTGGCCGATAAGTACGGGCCCAATCAAAACCTCTTGCGGGAGGTGCTCATTTACGACCACAGCAAAAACGAGGGCAATAAAAAAGTAGTGGTGGCCGACAGCGGCAAGATGGAAATCACCCCCGACGAGCGCTACCTGCTGATCAGTCTTTACGACGGCTACGTTTACGAAGACCACACCCCAAAGCGCCGCTCCGAGCGCGACAATAAACCCTTTATCAAAACCCGCTTCCGCGAGAACATCATCCGCTTCGACCTTGCCGAATTTCAAGCCGGCGATCTGCGCGCCAGCAACCGCAAGGACTTCGATATGCTTAACGTGGTGCAGCTAAACCAGGCCGTAGACAGCATTCACGCTTTACAGCGCACCCGCCAAAATCAGTTTCAGCGGGATATGCGCTACCGCTACACTGTGTTTGATAGCACCGTGCAAATGGCTCCGAGCCAAAGCGTCCAGCTCTCGGACAGCATTTTAGCCAATTTCGAGGCCCAATACCACAAACGGATCTTACAAAACGCCCAACGCATCGCCCGGGGGAGCATGGCTTATTTTGGCAATGCCGCCCGGGAATATCACTGGCGCGATACCGTACTGACCCGACACCTGCTGGAGTGGTGGAAAAAGTTTTCGGTAAGCTTTGCCGTTTTGGTGCTGTTTTTTGTGGGTGCACCCCTGGGAGCGATAATCCGCAAAGGAGGCATGGGCATGCCCGTAGTGGTTAGTGTGGTGATCTTTATTGTTTACCACGTGACCAGTTTCAGCTTCGAAAAACTGGGACGCCATATGGTTTGGGATCCCTTTCCGGCGATGTGGACTGCCAACTTCATTCTCTTGCCTATTGGTATATGGTTGACTTATAAGTCCGCCACCGATAGCGCCATTTTCAACCTGGAGCTCTACCTCCAACCCTTTAGAAAAATTTCGGCCATCTTTGCGCGGCGCAAAAAAAAACCCGCAAATGAAGGTTCTGCTGCTGTGCAATAAAGTTCCCTACCCCGCCCGGGACGGCAGTAGCATCGCCATGCGGAGCACCGCGGAAGCTTTGCGCAGCAATGGGCACGAGGTACATATCCTGGCCTTGAATACCCGTAAGCACTTCCGCGCCCCTGCCGCTATTGAAAAAGCGCGCCCCGCAAAGCTAAAGTTGAAGGCCATTCCGGTAAACACTAGTCCCGGACCCGTGAGCGCTCTGCGCAATCTCTTCAGCGGTCAGGCCTATCACGTCAGTCGGTTTTGGCAAGCTCCGGTAGCGGAAACCCTCAGGCAATGGCTGAAGGAGGAGAACTACGACATCGTGCAGCTCGAGGGGCTTAACCTGGCGGTTTACCTACCCGTTCTTAAGCATCGAGGCAGGGCAAAGCTGGTGTTGCGGGCCCACAATCTGGAATTTGAAATATGGCAAAGGCATTGGCCGCGCCTTCGCAACCCCTTGTTGCGGGCCTATTTGGCTTTGCAGACCCGGCGGCTGGAGCGCTTTGAACGCTGGGCCTGGCAACAAATGGACGGCCTGGTTTTCATTACGGCCCGCGATGCCGAGGCTTATCGTAAAATGACCGCAAATGCCCGTCCCCGCACAGCCATTCCTTCTGGCCTGGAACCGGCAGATTACCCCGAACCGAACGGTCGATTTGAGCGAGACCTGGCTTGCTTAGCCAGTTTTGACTGGCAGCCCAATGTGGAGGGCTTGCGTTGGTTTGTGCGGGAGGTGTGGCCGCTGTTGCGGAAAGATCGTCCTCAGCTGCTCTTTGCGGTAGGCGGCCGCCATATGCCTGCGAGCTTTGGGCAGTTTAAGCGTCAGGGCATAAGCCTTTGCGGGGAAGTGGAAGACGGCCAAGCCTTTGTACAAAAGGCTCGGGTTACCATAGTTCCCCTTTGGTCGGGAAGCGGCATGCGCATCAAGGTTTTAGAGAACATGGCCCTGGGTTGCGCCCAGGTGAGCACATCCATAGGCGCGGAGGGCCTGGAGCTTAGAGACGGAGTAGAAATTCGCTTAGCAGATACGCCCAAAGATTTTGCCGCAGCCATTTTGCAGTTGATCGACCGGGAAGATGAACGCAGGGCACTGGCTCAGGCCGCGCGCAAAAGGGCCTTAAGCGGCTTTGACAATCGTCGTTTGGGGGCCTATTACGGAACCTTTTACCAATCGTTATGGTCGGATTCTGGGCAGTCGTAGCCGGGGGGTCACTGGCCGGTTTGCTGGCCACTTACCTCTTCTATCCCCTGGCCTTGCTGGGCCCCTGGGGGCCCAGGCGCAAAAAATTTGCGCCCGCGGCGATGGCTGACCCGCCCAGCGTGGAGATCCTCTTTGCCGCCTACAACGAAGAATCCGTTTTGCCGGCCAAGTTGGAGAGCATATTGGCCCTCGACTACCCTCCTGATAAACTGAGCATCCGTGTGGGCTCCGACTGCAGCAACGACGGCACCAACGCCCTCCTGCAGAGCTGGGCGGCGGACCATCCGGGCCGGGTGCAGGTGCACCTCTTCCACCAGCGCCGCGGCAAGGCCAGGGTGCTCAACGACCTCCGGGCCGTCAGCAAGGCCGATTATCTCCTGCTCACCGATGCCAATATCCTCTACGAAAAGGACTGCCTAGTCCGCCTCCTAGAAGGTATCGAAGGGCCAGAAGTAGCGGCCTGCGGGGGACAGATTCAATACTTATCGGGCGCAAGCCCCAAAGGCATCGCCAATCAGGAAAGTCGCTATTTGAGCCTGGAAAACCGCATCAAAGCCAGGGAGAGTTCCCTTTGGGGGCTCACCATTGGTCTGGAAGGAGGTTGCTATTTGGTGCGGAGGGATTTGTTTCCCACCCTGCCGGCGCATTTTTTTATGGAAGATTTTTTTGTAACTCTCCACTTGTTGGGTCAGGGCTATCGGGTGCATTTCAATCCCGCCGCCAAAGTGTGGGAAGATGTAAGCGTCTCTCCGCAGGAAGAATTTCGTCGCAAAGTGCGTATTTCCATTGGCAACTGGCAAAATTTGGGGGCATATGGCCACTTGCTTTGGCAAAGGCCTTGGCCCTTAGGTGCAGCATTCTTTTTGCACAAGGTCTTGCGCTGGTGTAGCCCCTTTTTTCTCTTGCTGCTGGCCTTAAGCCTGCCCTGGCTATGGCCACAAGGTCTCTTTTGGCGAGGTCTGGCGGTGAGCTATCTTTGCGGAGGAGTGCTGGGCAGTTTGGGCCTCATTGGATCAAAGCTTCCAGGCTTGACCTGGTTGCGTTATCCAGGCCACTTCCTCTTTATGAACCTCGCCCTCTTATGGGGGTTCTTCAAATACTTAAAAGGCGTAAAAAGCAATGTCTGGCAACCTACCCAACGCAACCAAACCTAAACTTAACACCATTCCGGAAGCCATTGCCGACATCCGGGCGGGGAAGGCGGTCATTGTAGTTGATGACGAAGACCGGGAGAACGAGGGAGATTTTGTGGCCGCGGCCGAACTGGTGACCCCGGAAATGATCAATTTCATGAGCAAGGAAGGGCGCGGCCTGATTTGCACCCCCTTGCTGGAAACGCGCTGCAGGGATCTGGAGCTGCATCCTATGGTGGCCCAGAATACGGATCCCATGAATACCCAGTTTACGGTTTCCGTGGATCTTCGGGGGCGAGGAGTAACCACCGGTATTTCTGCCGCCGACCGGGCCAAAACCATTCAGGCTCTGGTAGACCCCAACACGCGTCCCTCGGATTTGAACCGGCCCGGGCACATTTTCCCGCTCATTGCCAAGGAAGGTGGGGTTTTGCGACGTACGGGCCACACAGAAGCGGCCATTGATCTTGCCCGATTGGCCGGCCTGCAGGCGGCCGGAGTGATTGTGGAAATAATGAACGAAGACGGCACCATGGCCCGTCTGGATCAACTCTTTTCCATCGCTGAAAAATTTGATCTCAAGCTAATCAGCATCGAAGACCTGGTGGCCTACCGGATGGAAAAAGAGTCGCTGATTCGCCTGGAAGAGCAGTTTAGCCTGAATACCGAACACGGCACCTTTGAATTTCGTGCGTATCGGCAAACCACCAACGACCAGATTCACATTGCTCTCAGTCGAGGTGAATGGGAACCTCACGAACCGGTGTTGGTGCGGATGCACTCGGCAGCGGTGTCGCACGATATTTTCGCCATGCTCACCACCAATATGCAGGCCCAGTTGCATCGCGCTCTGGAAATGGTGGCCCAGGAAGGACGCGGAGCAGTGGTTTACATGAATCAGGAAATGCCCAGGGGGCACCTACTGGATCGCATCCGCGAGAAGAAACGCCAGGAGGAAGCCGGGGTAAGCAAGAAGCCGGTAAGTTTTGCCAAGGATGCCCGGGATTACGGGATTGGCGCGCAAATCTTGCACGATTTGGGCATCAGCAAACTGAAGCTCCTCACCAACAATCCCATAAAAAGGGTTGGCATCACCGGTTACGGCCTGACCATTGTGGAGAATGTAACCATGTAGCCCTTGCCCAGCCTTCGCCAACGGCCCCTCTCGGTTCTCTTTTTCACCATTTTCCTGGATTTGCTGGGTTTTGGGATTGTCATTCCCATCCTCCCCATTTACGCCGATGAGTTGGGGGCCAGCGGTTGGATGATCGGCTTGATTACCGGCATTTTTGCCTTTATGCAGTTTCTCGTTGCGCCCTTTTGGGGCAATCTGAGCGACCGCATCGGCCGACGGCCGGTTTTGTTAACCAGTATCGCCATAATGTCTGGGTCTTATCTGCTCTTTGCCGGGGCGGTTAGCATTCCCCTGCTACTTTTTTCCCGGATTTTGGGGGGCATCGGCGCAGCCAACATTTCGGCCGCCAACGCTTTTATCAGCGACATGAGTACCGATGCCAATCGCGCCAAGAACTTTGGTATTGTGGGGGCTGCTTTTGGCCTGGGCTTTATTTTCGGACCGCCACTGGGCGGCTGGCTTAAAGATCAATACGGAATTGAGTGGGTCGGCTATACGGCGGCACTTCTGGGTGCGGCGAATTTCTTGATGGCCATGGTTTTCTTGCCCGAGTCCCTCCGGGAAAAAGACCCACATAGCCCCCTTTTCCCCAACCCTTTCCGGGAATTGAGAAATATTTTACCTCGGGTAGAGCTGCGCGGGTTTCTGCTGAGCAATTTCATATTCCTCGCCGCATTCAGTATGATGCACGTTACTTCATCGCTGCTCTGGCAAGACCGTTTCGGTTTAAATGAAAAAGAAATCGGTTACGTCTTTGCCTTTATCGGAATCTCCGTTGCTACCGTACAAGGCACCTTGATTGGTCCTTTTAATCGCTGGATTGGGGAGCGACGCTTATACCTCCTGGGCAGCCTGCTTATGGGGTTGGGCCTGCTGGCGATGCCTTACGTGCCGGTGGCCCTTTTTGTTCCGCTCGAGCTGGTAGCCTTGCTGATCATTGCTGTTGGCAATGGCTTTTTTACGCCTACGGTTTCTTCTTTGGTGGCCCAGCGCGCTGCTTCCCACGAACGGGGCAAATTGATGGGACTGCTCCAATCGGTGGGTTCCCTCAGCCGGGTCATTGGGCCACTGATCGGAGGCGCCCTTTACGACCTGGGGCCGGCCAAACCCTATTTGATGGCAGCGGCGATGATGTTTTTCACGGCCGGCCTGGCCTGGCAAATTGTAAAACGGAGGTTAGGGGGCTTTTGATTTCCCGGACCAGGCGCGCAACCAGCGATTGGCCGGTTCTTCGACGTAGAGGTAAAGAAGGATGGAAAGCACATTGGCATAAACAAAGTACCACAGCCAGTGATGACTGATCAATCGCGCCAGGATAAGGGTAACGCCCAAATGCACGAGATAGAAAATGTAAGAGCTCTTGCCCAGCAAAAGCATTACGCGACTGCTTAAAAACCGGGCAAGCCAGGTCCGCTCGGTAATAAGCCCGTAAAAGAGGAGGGCAAAGCCCAGGCTGGGCAAAAGAAAATGGTGGAGCATTTGACCAACGCCACTTTGCAAGCCGTATTCGGCCGTCCCCTTAAGGGCATAAAGGGCAGCCATTCCCGCGATGCTCATCAGCCCCCCCAGCAAGGTGTAAGCAATTCCCGCCCGATCCTGTCCGGACTGAATGTAACGTTGGGCTAAAAATAGACCGATAAAAAACTCAAACACCCGACCAAAAAAGGTGTAGTTGAGCATAAAAAAGGGGGTCTCAAAAAATCCGCCCGGCGCCCAGGTGCCAAAAATGCCCACCAGCGCAAAGCCCAGGGCCATCACGAATACCGGCAATAGGAAGTAAAAAAAGCGCCTTTTGCGCAGGAGTACAAAGAATAAGGGAGCGCTGAAATAAAAGGTTTCTTCCACTGTGAGGGACCAACCCTGAGGGATACCGCTGAATTTTAACTCATTGAAAAAGCCCCGCAAAAAGGTGATATTCAGAAAATAGGTTGACAGGTCGAAGCCGGCATCGGTCCCTTTTTTCCAGGCATAAACCGCAAAAGTCAGGGTGGTAAGCAAGAAATACATGGGGTAGATTCGGGCCACCCGATTGCGCAAATATCTGCCCCAATGGAATTCGCGGTCAGGCCGATTGTAGCGGTAGCCAATAAGAAAGCCACTGAGCACAAAAAAGAGACCTACCCCAGTGTACATCTCGGCCGCTATACCGCGCAACCAACCGTCAGCCCAAGCTTCTGGCAAGGGGTTGTAATGGTGAAAAAAGACCATGTAGGCCGCAATGGCCCTAATGCCGGTAAGAGCGGGGAAAAATTTGGAGGTCGGTTGCACCTGGGTTTTCATGGTTCCTTGGGGGCGATGTCTTCCTCTTTGCGGGCCTGCTCCTTTTTAAAGACACTCCGCCAAAAGTCCCTTCCCCCATCAAAGTCTACCCCAAAACTAAGGCCTACCCCTTGCTGATACAATTGTTGTTGCCCCAAACTAATGTCAAATTGGTTGTCTACCGCCCGATTGAAGGCCATGGCCCGCAAGCGCCCGTCTTGGGTAAGGCTATACTGCACTTCAAAGTCGCCGGCGATATTGCTTTGGTTGTTGTCCAGGGGCACCCCCACCGAACTGCTTATTTTCAATCTTTCGTTGAAGAATTCCTTGCTTACGCCAACTTCAAACTCTGCGTTGCGATTTGCAGTGGTACTTTCGGCGCCTTGCGCTTCCTGATTTTGCCCTTCCTGGTAGCTCAAGCTCAACTCATAACCCCCGGTAAAGCGGTTGAGAAAAGAAGCAGCCTGACTGGCCAGGATATCCCACTCGTTGATCCCGTTGCCGCTGCCGGCCAGGAAATTGCTTTGAGGGGTGAAGGTATTGAGCGCCAATAAACTGAACACTTGCTGATTGAGAATTTCCTCATCATTGAGGCGATTGTTGAGAATGGCTTGCACGGTAGAATTGGCCCGGGGGGTTTTGATGGCAAAATCAATTTCCGGGTCGGTGAGGGGACCGCGGATGTACAAAAAAACTTCGGTGAGGGTTGGCCCGGTATTGCTGGCTTCGCCAATAAAAGAACGGGGATCGGCTTTGGTTGTGTACAGGGCGGTTATGTCCAGTCTCGCCGCGTAGGGATCGCCATTCCAGGTAACCGTACCTCCCCTCTGCACGGTAAAATTCTTAACAAAGAGCCCCTCCAGGCTGAACCGATACTCCCCCTCAGCCACGGTGTAAATCCCGAAAAGTTCCATGTCGCCATTCTCGTTGAGTTTGAGCTTGATCTGCCCCTCCCCCTTCGCTTCCATTTGGTTGCCCGTGGCCTGGTTGAGGATTATACTCACCAAAGCGTCCTGATTCACCGCGATGTCAAAATCGAGGGCAAGGCCTGGCTCCAGGTCAAAGACTTTTTCTTTAAGGATGGCCAGGCTGTCCTTCTTAGCTTTTGGATTTACGAAAGTCACAATGCCGGAGCGCTTCACTTCGGTTGCCCCTCCAATGGGAATATTGAAGCGGGTTTTTCCGGCAGTCTTTACCTGAGCGCTTACCATGATATCGTCTGGGGCACCTTCTACCCGGATCTGGCCAGCGGTAAATGCGGTGCCGTAATAGGCATCTCCCCGGGAAGCCTTGGTATTCAGCACCAACATATCCTCCATGTCGAGCTGCAGGTTGAGATTGAATTTTTGGAAGTTTTGGTGTTCAATGGCTCCTTTAAGCACGCCCTGTGTTCCAAAGCGGGTATCGCGGAGTTGTAATTCGGGAAAGCGCAGGGCTTCGTTGTCGATGAGTAGGTAGGAATTCCCAACGATGTTGTAGTCGGTTTGCAAAAAGCTTACGGTAAAGGCGGTGCGGGGAAGGTTGATGCGCCCGTTGATCTGTGGCTGGTCCAAGCTTCCGCGGATGCGCAATTGCCCATCGGCCAGACCACGCAGGTTTTCAGCCACAGAGGAGACGACGGGATTGAGGGCGTCCAGCCGAAATTTATCGAGGTTCAGATCCAGATTCAGGGCTTGGGAACTGTCGCTGCGGTAATAGCCCTTCAGACCAAAGGTTTCCAATTCACCGCGCTGCAGGCGCGCATCCAGCCATACCCTGGGAAGTGCATCCCGGTAGGTACTGCTCAGGTCGAGGTGACCTACAAAGCGCCGGTTGAGGTGCAAACTATCGATCCTTAATGCCCCTCGGATGCGGGGGAGCAATTGCTGACGGTTCAGGCTGAAATCCGCAGAGAGTTTTCCCTTAAGGCGGGTATCGTCGCGGTTGAGAAAGTAGTTGAAGAGGTTGATCCCGAGATTGCGCACCTGAAAACTGAGGGAATCCTTTGCGCTTCGTCCCAAACTACCGCGAATGGCCAGCGACTCTTCGCCGGAAAAAATCCGCACACTGTCCAGTGAGGCTCCGCTGCTGTCATAGTGTATTCTTGCCCCGGGCTGCAATTGAAATTGGCGATCGGCGATGTTGAAGCGCCCTTTATTCAGCAGGACGCGGAAATCCAAGGAATCCTTCTGACTGGCCTTTCCCGCGAAAGCGGCATAACTGTCGATACTGTCGCGCAAAACCCAATGGTAATTGAATTGCAAATTGCGCCTGCGGTAAATATGGCCCAGGTAAATGCTGTCGATGCGATAGCCAGAGCTCAGTTCCAGCCGGCCCAGATCAAAGTCAAAGGCGGTGGAATCCCGAAAAGAGCGGTAGGCAAAGTGAGGATCGCGCAAGAGGGTATTGCGGTAAAGGATTCCCCTGGAGCGCAAGTCAAGGCGCAAATGCTGCTGGCTTGAGTCAAAACGACCCATGAGTTGGGTGTTGGGTTCCACTTGCCAATCGGGCAGAAAGGCCTCGGTCAGGGCCTTGGGCTGTTTGAGCAATACTTCAAAGGCCAGATTGGCGGGCACAAAGAGGCTATCGATTACCGTATCGGGCCGGTAGAGGCGCTCGCGGTTTTGTTGGTAAATCTCGGCAAGACCGGCAAAGGTGAAGTCACCGGCCATTTGCGCTTCCAGGAAGGTAGAGTTGACCTCGATGGTTTTGGGGCTGCCAAAACCGTGTGATTCCAGATAAAACTGAGGAAAGAAGTAGGCCGAACGGGAATTTTGATAGGCGATGTCGTTCAAAGCGATGGTGCCGTCCCAACGGTCGAAGTCAACGGCGGTAAAATCAATATCTACCACAGCCGATAGCAGGGCAATGCTGTCTTTAGCCAGCCCCAATGCGGTGAGATTGGCGGTATCGATGGTGGCCTGAAAGTCGTAGCGGGAGGTGTCTTTCTCAAAGCTGGCCTGACCCCGAAAATCGAACTCCAGATTGGGATCGTTGAGGGCCAGGAAGCCCTTGAACTCTCCTTCGGCAATTTGCCCGTTCACTTCCAAATTTTGGTAGGGATAGCCGTTTAGGCGCCAGGAGGAAACCTTACCCTCTATGCGGGTATTCATCAGAGCTGGATCGGTGCCTTGTCCCGCCAGGCGCAGGCGGCCGCTGGCGGGACCGAGGGCATCGCCCGACAACAAGGGACTGAAATCCAGGGAGTCAAAGCGACAAGCCAAGGCGTAGCGCATGGTGGCCGCGCTTTCCAGGTCCTGAACATCACCCTCCACCTGTAATTGCCCCAAAGCTTCGCTCTCCGCCTTTACAGCCAGGCGAAAGTCACGAAAGGTGCCTTTAAAGCGGCCTGAAACTTTACACTCCCCTACTTGTGTCAACCATTCTGGCGCCAGGTCTGCCGCCACTGCCGTGAGAAAGGCGCTTAGCTCTTGGGGTTGAGCCTGGAAGTTCAGATTGTTACTTTCCAGGTAAAGGCGTTCGGGCTGGGTGAGGAAGCGGGTATAGAAATCGCCCCGCAGGCGACTGGAAGGGCCGAAACTTAGGTCAAGTTCCTCCAGGTTGAGGGAATCTATTTTCCCGCGAAAGCGGCCCGAAAGGCGAAGTTGTGGAAAAGGAGGATAGGCTTCGGAAAAGTAACGGAGATCACTGGCGTGCAGGCTGCTTTCCTGAAAGTGGCAATCCAAAGTGACTTTTTGCAGAAAATCCGGAAGATCTCCAGGTTCCGCGTAAGCGAAGCGAGAGTCACCACGCAAATGGCTTCGCTTGGTTTTAAAGCGAAACTGCTCGACTTGCAAGGCTTTGCGGGAGTAAAGGAGCTGACCCTGCAAATTCTCAATATGCAAACCGGCGGGGTCCTGCAGGGACAGAGCTTCTACGTAGCCTGATACCTCCGAACCACGCAAGCGAAATTTACCCAGGCGAAGCTGCAAATCCCTAAAATCATAGCGGGGTCCTTCTCCCTTGTTATCGTTGCGCAAAACGAAACGCCCGTTGTCGATCTGCAAGCGGGATAGGTCCATGTTGAAAGGCTTGGATGGGCGTGGCTCCTCCCTTTTGAATTTACGTACAAAGTGCTGCAGACGACTGAGGCTGTCGCCTGCATCGGTAACGAGGTAAAAGCGCGGAGACTCCAAAAAAACTTCCGCCCCTCCCAAGGTATTGGTGAAACGATTGAAGCCCACCAGATAAAAGTCCAGGCGGTGGGTGTAAATCAGGGTATCGTTCTCCTGACCAGGAACAAAAACCTTTTTTAGGCGCAAGTGATTGGGAAAGAGGTATTGGATGCTGCCTACCCTTAAGGAAAGGTCGTAGCGTTCATTGGCCCAGCGCGTTCCGTATTGGCCGGCCAGCCACTGCACTTTGGGAATGAAAAGCAAAATGCTCAGTGCCAGGCCCAAGCCAAGGAGCAAGAGAAAAAGGCGCAGGAACAGCCTTAAAATCTTCCGGATGATACCTTTGCGGGATGAGGGCGATGAT
>AACY020302043.1_pt1 | contig 12576 bp, 15 predicted proteins | sample 267378 | NCBI WGS metagenome assembly AACY02 (sample SAMN02954345, study PRJNA13694) | marine metagenome | biome: aquatic; feature: ocean; material: water; isolation source: isolated as part of a large dataset composed predominantly from surface... | reverse complement strand
TCTCGCACCGGCCGCGGGCGGGCGGTCGGCCCGGCCGCCCCTGGACAGAGCCCGCCATCCGGATCGTTCCGACGGAACCGCGCAAACGCCCCCCCCCCCCCCGCGCGCCGACGCGTCCCGCCCTCAGTCGAAGCGGTAGAAGGCCTCGTAGATCGGCCCGAGGGTCCGCTCGTCGAAGAGCGACGACACCGAGGTGTCGTTGCCCACGTTCAGGATCGCCTGCGCGAACAGCGGCGCCACCGACACGATGCGGATGTTGGCCGCACGACGCACGGCCTCGGGCTGCTCGATCGAGTCCGTGACGACGAGCGTCTCCAGCGACGAGCCCGTCACCCGCTCCACCGCCGGCCCCGACAGCACGCCGTGGGAGATGTAGGCGTGCACCGCCGAGGCGCCTTTCTCCATCAGCAGATCCGCCGCCTTGCAGAGCGTTCCGGCCGTGTCGCAGATGTCGTCGACGATCAGGCAGGTCTTGCCCGAGACGTCGCCGATGACCGTCATGGACTCGATCTCGCCCGGCGCGGCGCGGCGCTTGTCGACGATGGCGAGCCCGGCGCCGATGCGCTTGGCGAGATCGCGCGCCCGGATCACGCCGCCGACGTCCGGCGAGACCACCTGGACGTTCTCCACGTCCGGAAAACGGTGCCGGATGTCGAGGGCGAAGACCGGCGCGGCGTAGAGGTTGTCCACCGGCTTGTCGAAGAAGCCCTGGATCTGCCCGGCGTGCAGATCCATCGTCAGCACCCGGTCGACGCCGGCGGTGTCGACGAGGTTGGCGACGAGCTTCGCCGTGATCGGGGTGCGGGCGGAGGTCTTCCGGTCCTGCCGGGCATAGCCGAAATAGGGGCAGACAGCCGTGATGCGCCGGGCCGACGCGCGGCGCAGCGCGTCGGTCATGATCAGCAGCTCCATCAGGTTGTCGTTCGCGGGGTTCGAGGTCGGCTGGATCACGAACACGTCCTCGCCGCGGACGTTCTCGAAGATCTCGACGAAGATCTCCTTGTCCGAGAACCGCTCGACCCGCGCGTCGGCCACCCCGATCGCGCCGCCGCGATAGACCCCGATGCGCCGCGCGATGGCGTCGGCGAGGGGGCGGTTGCCGTTCCCGGCGAGAATCTTGATGTCGCCTTCGGTTCTCATCGCACGCCCTCGCCCGCCGCCGTCGCGGCGTGATAGCAAGCGGCCGGGATATTGCAAAGCGGGAGCGGGCCGGTGGCGGCGGGGCTGGGCGGAGCGATGGGCGACTTCGCGGGCGGCGTCGCCGTCGCCGCGCTCGTCGCGGGCGCCTTCTGGAACGCGGACCGCTTCGTGTCGGAGAGCCGGCGCGAGAGCCTGCGACGCGCGCTCGGCGCGACCGGCGACGCCGACGCCCTGGCCGCGGCGGAGGCGGGCCTGCGCGAGGCGCTGGAGGCGCGCATCGGCCCGCAGGCCCCTGCGGCGCGGCTCTTCGCCACCGCGCTCGTCTGCGCGGCGACCGCGACCGCGGCGCTGTTCCTCGTCTATCTCGCCGCCACGCGCGGCTTCCTCGCGCAGATCCTGTCCGACGGCTACGCCGCGCGGCTCCTGCTGCGCCAATTCCTGCTGAGCGGCTTGCCCTCGGTCTTCGCGACCACCGCCGCCGCCTTCGCGCTGCAGGGGATGCTGCTCGGCCCCATCGCGCGGCGCGGCCCGCTCTCGCTGCTGCCCGTCGTCCTGGGCGAGATCGCGCTGAAGGCGGCGGCGTTCACGCTCGTCACGGCGCTCAGCTACGTCGCCTTCGCCGGCGCCTTCGGCAGTTTCGGGGGGTCGTGGCGCACCGCGGTCGCGGTGGTCCCGGAGACGCTGCTCGACGCCGCGGGCTTCACCGGGCTGTCCTCGGTCTATCTCTACGCGGCGCTCGTCAGCGGCTTTCCGTTGTTCCTGCTCCTCGCGGTCAAGACGCTGCTGCATGCGCCGCGCCTCGCCGCGCTCTGGCGCCTCGCGCTCGCCTGGCTGCCTGTGGCGGACCGCCCGATCCGCGCCGCGGTCCTGATGATGGCGGCGTTTCTCGGTCTCGCCGGCGTCTTCGCGGGGCTGCTGATCGACTCGGCGCGACTGACCGGCGCGTTCGGGTGAGCCGCTCCGTCCGGGTTTGACAAATCGCTGCGCCGCGCGTTCCCTCCCGGCCATCCAGCAGGGGAGCCGCTTCATGTTCAAGGCGCTGATCGTCGACAAGGGCGAGGACGGGACCGTCACGCAGTCGATCGCCGAGATCGGGGAGGACCGCCTGCCCGAGGCCGACGTCCTCGTCGACGTCGCCTACAGCACCGTCAACTACAAGGACGGCCTCTGCATCACCGGCAAGGGCGGGCTGGTGCGCGCATTCCCCCACGTGCCCGGCATCGACTTCGCGGGAACCGTCGCCGAGAGCGCCGACGACCGCTTCAAGCCCGGCGACCCGGTTCTGCTGACCGGCTGGCGCGTCGGCGAGGTCTGGTGGGGCGGCTATTCCCAGCGCGCCCGCGTGAAGGGCGACTGGCTGACGCCGATGCCCGAGGGGATCGACGCGCGCCGCGCCATGGCGGTCGGCACCGCCGGCTTCACCGCGATGCTCGCGATCCTCGATCTCGAGGCGCATGGGCTGACGCCGGACAAGGGGCCGGTGCTGGTGACGGGCGCGGCCGGCGGTGTGGGCTCGGTCGCGACGGCGATTCTCTCGAAGCTCGGCTACGAGGTCGCCGCGGTGACCGGCAGGCCCGAGACCGAGCCCTACCTGAAGGGCCTCGGCGCCGCGCGCATCGTGCCGCGCGAGGAGCTGGCCGAGGCGCCGACCAAGCCGCTCGAAAAGGAGCTCTGGGCGGGCTGCGTCGACGCCGTGGGCGGCGCGATGCTCGCGCGCGTGCTGACCCAGCTGAAATACGGCTGCTCGGCCGCGGCGGTGGGGCTCGCGGGCGGCGCGGCCCTGCCGGCGACCGTCGTGCCCTTCCTGCTGCGCGGCGTGAACCTGCTCGGCATCGACAGCGTGATGCGCCCGCAGGCCGACCGCGTGACGGCCTGGGGCCGGATCGCGCGCGACCTGCCGATGGACAAGCTCGAGGACATGATCGAGACCGCGACGCTGGCGGACCTGCCACGCCTCGGCCCCGACATCCTGAAGGGCAAGGTGCGCGGCCGCGTCGTGGTCGACGTGAACGCCTGAGCCCCGCCCCAAGCGCCGGAACCCCGCCGATGTCCGATCTAGACGCCGTCCTCGCCCATCTCGACGCCGATCTCGAGCCCGCGCTCGAGCGGCTGTTCGCGCTCCTGCGCATTCCCTCGATCTCGACCGACCCGGCCTATGACGCCGAATGCCGCCGCGCGGCCGAGGCGCTGGTCGCCGACCTCTCCGCCATCGGCTTCGACGCCACGGCGCGGGAAACGCCCGGCCACCCGATCGTGGTGGCGCATGACCGGTCGGCTCAGGGCCCCTCGGCGCTGTTCTACGGCCATTACGACGTGCAGCCGGTCGACCCGATCGAGCTCTGGGAGGCAGACCCCTTCGCGCCCTCGATCGAAACCCTGCCCGACGGCCGCAAGGTGATCCGCGCCCGCGGCGCCGCGGACGACAAGGGCCAGGTGATGACCTTCGTCGAGGCGTGCCGGGCGTGGAAGGCGGTCCACGGCCGCTTGCCGATCCCGGTCTCGATCCTGATCGAGGGGGAGGAGGAATCGGGCGGGCCGTCGCTGCCGCCCTTCATGGCGGCGAACAAGGACGAGTTGCGCGCCGATATCGGCCTCGTCTGCGACACGGGCATGTGGAACCCGGAGACGCCGGCGATCACCACCATGCTGCGCGGCCTCTGCGGCGAGGAGTTCGTCGTCACCGCCGCCGACCGCGACCTGCATTCGGGCGGCTACGGCTCGGCGGCGGCGAACCCGAACCACATCGTCGCCGCGATCCTCTCCGACCTGCACGACGCCGAGGGGCGCGTCACGATCCCCGGCTTCTACGAGGGCGTGCGCGAGCTGCCTGAGACGCTGAAGGCGCAGTGGGACCGGCTCGGCTTCGACGCCTCCGCCTTCCTCGGCGCCGTGGGCCTCTCCTATCCCGCGGGCGAGGCGGACCGGAGCGCGCTGGAGCAGATCTGGTCGCGCCCGACCTGCGAGGTGAACGGGATGGGCGGCGGCTACCAGGGCGCCGGCTTCAAGACCGTGATCCCCTCGAAGGCCTCGGCCAAGGTCTCGTTCCGGCTGGTGTTCGACCAGGACCCCGACCGCATCCGCGCCGCCTTCCGCCAGTTCGTGCGCGAGCGCGTGCCGGCCGACTGCAAGGTCGAATTTCTCGACCACGGCTCGGGCCGGGCGGTGAGCTTCGACATCACGAACCCGGCCTACGAGAAGGCGCGGCGGGCGCTCTCGGAGGAATGGGGAACGGAGGCGGCCTTCATCGGCGCCGGCGGCTCGATCCCGGTCAACCACGAGTTCAAGCACGTGCTCGGGATGGACGTTATTCTCGCGGGCTTCGGCAACGACGACGACCGCATCCATAGCCCGAACGAGAAGTATGACCTGGAGAGCTTCCGCAAGGGCGCCCGGGCCTGGGCGCGGATCCTCCACGCGCTGGCGAGGTAGCGCGGCGCAGGGCCGTCTGAGCCGGGCGCTCCGGCGCACGCGCTTCCAGCGATCGCGGCCATTCCGGTTTGGTTCAGGCTGCGATGACGTGTCGAGCGCCGTGCGCGGTTCGATCACCGCGATGCGCCTCGCGGTCGGGATCGCCCGGACGGCGCCTGTCTCCGCCCCCTGGACGGGCGCGTCGCGCCGGTCGCACGGTGCTGATACAGCGGTTAGCGGGTCAGTCTGAAATCCGAACCCTCAATCCGTCAGCAGGCGTTCTGATTTGCACCCACCTGATAAAATCAAGAAATCATGATTCAATGATTTGAGAATGCACGAAAAGATACTTATTTTGGGCGGAGCGTCATGCATGAGGTCCAAGAGCCTGACTCGAAACACCATCAAGCCTTGCGATGCGTCGGGCGAGCGTTCGGATGTGCGCGATGAGGAGAGAGGCGGTCGCAGAGGCGATGGGGTTCTCCCGCTCCCTGGCGAACTTGCGGGGGCGACCGAGTGGCGTCGCCGCCGTTGGACTGGAGAGCGCGGCGGATTGGTGGGGAAACGCCATGTCGGCCGATAGTTTCGGCTCGCCGATCTCGCGCCGCGGGTCTCCAAACGCATGGTCCACAAGTGCTGGGCGCTCGTCTTGACTCTCGTGAGACCGACCGAAGTCGCGGCCTGGCCGTTGCGCGAACAGCCCGAGATTGTGTGCGGCTGAGCCTCGGTGAACCCGACGAAGAGATCCGCGCCTTCCGGGCCGTGGAACGGTCGAGCCGTGTTCGTTCGGTCTTGAGGGTTGGGGACGTCGGACGCTTACATCGCCAACGCCGCGGCGGCTGCCTCTGGCGTCATCGGATCGGGAAGGGCGACGGTCGCCCGGCTGAACGTCTCGACAACCAGGGCGATGCGCTCGCGGATGGCGTCGGGCGCCCATGGCGGGCGCTGGGCCTCGACGGCGTACGCGGCGGCGGGCATCGCGGCGAGGGCCGCAGGCGCGGCGATGAAGGCTCTTCGGTTCATGGAACCGGTCCGATTAAGAGGCCGACCGCGAAAGCGGCGAGACGACGCTTGCCGCAGCCCATCTCAAAGAATGCGGCAGGTTTTTTGTGCGGCGTGCAAATCAGAGACGCGCGATTTCCTATCGAAAACACGCGCTCAACGCAATTTTGTGGCGGAGGGGGTGGGATTCGAACCCACGGTGGGGTCGCCCCCACAACGGTTTTCGAGACCGCCCCGTTCGACCACTCCGGCACCCCTCCGCGGCGCGAGGACGCTTAGCGGACCGCCCGTGGGGGCGCAAGAGGCCTCGGAGCGCTTGACAGCCCACCGACGCGCGCCCATACAGCCGCCCCATGGCGGCGATTGGGCCGCCTTTTGCATTCCGAGCCCCGCAGATCGCCGGGGCGCGCTGTCCGTCGGCGCTCCTCAGCGGAGCGTGAAGCGCGCGTGAGCGCCGCCGCCGGACGCGGAGACATGGAGACGAACGGATGTTCGCGGTGATCAAGACCGGCGGCAAGCAGTACAAGGTGACCGCCGAAGACGAGTTTCTGGTCGAGAAGCTTGAGGTCGAGGCCGGCGGCGCCGTGACCTTCGAGGACGTGCTGATGATCGGCGACGGCGAGACCGTCACCGTCGGCGCGCCTCGAGTCGACGGCGCCAGCGTGAAGGCCGAGGTGATCGAGCAGGCCAAGGGGCCGAAGGTGGTCACGATCCGCAAGCGCCGGCGCAAGCACTCGTCGCAGCGCCGACGCGGGCATCGGCAGCAGTTGACGCGCGTGCGCGTCACCGAGATCGTCACGGCGTAAGGGAAGAGAGAGAGAGATGGCTCACAAGAAGGCGGGCGGCTCCTCGCGGAACGGGCGCGACAGCGCCGGGCGCCGGCTCGGCGTCAAGAAGTTCGGCGGCGAGGCGATCCGCGCGGGCGGCATCATCGTGCGCCAGCGCGGCACCAAGATGTATCCTGGCCGGAACGTCGGCCTCGGCAAGGACCACACGCTGTTCGCGACCGCGGACGGCAACGTGACCTTCCACACCGGCCTCAAGGGCCGCACCTTCGTGTCGGTGACGCCGCCGGCGGAGGCCGCCGAGTAGCCCCGGCCGGGGGCCCCTTCGCGACGGATTGAGGGGGATCGGCCGGACGGCCGGTCCCCTTCGCCGTTCGGGGGCCGGGCGCATCCGAGGGAGGACGCCCATATGCGCGAGACGATCCGCACCGAGCGCCTGACGCTCCGCCCGCTCCGTGACGCGGACGCCGGCCCCATCACGCTCTACTGTTCGCAGTTCCGCGTCGCCTCGATGCTCGCGCGGGTGCCCCACCCCTACCCGCCCGGCGCGGCGGAGAGCTTCATCGAGCGCGCGCGCGCCGGGCGCTCGGGCGAGACGGTCTGGGCGATCGACGGCGCGGCCTCCGGCGCGGCCGACTTCCTCGGCGTGATCGGCATGAAGGCGGGCGTCGATGAGCGCGGCTTCGGCTACTGGATCGGCCCGCCCGCCTGGGGGCTCGGCTACGCGACCGAGGCCGCGGCCGGCGTTCTCGGCGCGGCCTTCGCCGAGACGCCGCTCAAGGCCGCGGAGGCGGGCGTCTACCACGACAACCTCGCCTCGCGCCGGGTGCTGGAGAAGCTGGGCTTCGCCCCCGTGGCCGAGACCGAGGAATTCTGCCCCGCGCGCGGCGCGATGGTCCCCTCCACCCGGATGCGCCTCGACCGCGCCGGCTGGCTCGCGGCGACGCCCGACCTCTCCGACGCGGCCGAGTGAGCCCATGAAGTTCCTCGATCTCGCCAAGGTCTACATCCGCTCCGGCGCGGGCGGGCCGGGCTGCGTCAGCTTCCGGCGAGAGAAGTTCATAGAGTTCGGCGGCCCGGACGGCGGCGATGGCGGGCGCGGCGGCGACGTCTGGGCCGAGGCCGTGCCGGGGCTCAACACGCTGATCGATTACCGCTACCAGCAGCATTTCCGCGCCAAGAACGGCGAACACGGGATGGGCAAGCAGCGCACCGGCAAGGACGGCGCGGGCGTGACCCTGAAGGTGCCGGTCGGCACCGAACTCCTCGAGGAGGACGGCGAGACCGTGATCGCCGACCTGACCGCCGAGGGCGAGCGCGTCCTGCTGGCCAAGGGCGGCAACGGCGGCTGGGGCAACCTGCACTTCAAGTCCTCCACCAACCAGGCGCCGCGCAACGCCAATCCCGGCCAGCCCGCGGTGGAGCGCACGATCTGGCTGCGGCTGAAGCTGATCGCGGACGCGGGCCTCGTCGGGCTGCCGAACGCGGGGAAGAGCACCTTCCTCGCCGCCGCGTCGAACGCGAAGCCGAAGATCGCCGACTACCCGTTCACGACGCTGCATCCCGGCCTCGGCGTCTGCGCCGTCGACGATACGGAGCTCGTTGTGGCCGACATCCCCGGCCTGATCGAGGGCGCCCATGAGGGCCGCGGCATCGGCGACCGTTTCCTCGGCCATGTCGAGCGCTGCGGGGCCCTCCTGCACCTCGTCGACGGCACGGCGGAGGACGTGGCGGAGGACTGGCGCGTGGTCCTCGGCGAGCTGGAGGCCTACGGCGCCGGCCTCGCCGAGAAGCCGCGCCTGACCGCGCTGAACAAGATCGACGCGCTGACCGACGAGGCGATCGCCGAGAAGCGCGCAGCCCTCGCGAAGGCCGGCGCCGGCGACGTGCTGCTCCTGTCCGGCGCCGCCGGCAAGGGCGTGACGGAAGCGCTCCGGGCGCTGCGCGTCCTGATCCGCGGGGAGCGGGAGGCGGACGCCCCCGCCGACGCATGGCGACCCTGACGGAGCCCGACGCCGCCGCCTTCCTCGCGGAGGCGCGGCGCGTCGTCGTCAAGGTGGGGTCGGCGCTGCTGGTGGACCCCGAGACCGGCGGCCTCCGGACAACCTGGCTCGACGGCCTCGCCGCGGACGTGGCCGACCTCGCCGCGCGGGGCGTCGAGACGCTGATCGTCAGCTCCGGCGCCATCGCGCTCGGCCGCCGCGCGCTCGGCATGCCGCGGGGCGCGCTGCCGCTCGAGAAGAGCCAAGCCGCCGCCGCCGTCGGCCAGATCCGGCTTGCGGGCGCATGGCAGGCGGCGCTCGCGCCGCATGCGCTGACGGCCGCGCAGATCCTGCTGACGCTCGACGACATGAACCACCGCCGGCGCTACCTGAACGCGCGGGCGACGCTGAAGACGCTGACCGGCCTGCACGCCGTGCCCGTGATCAACGAGAACGACACCGTGGCGACCGACGAGATCCGCTACGGCGACAACGACCGCCTCGCCGCCTGCGTCGCGCTGATGGCGGGCGCCGAGGCGCTGGTGCTGCTCTCGGACGTGGACGGCCTCTACACCGGCAACCCCCGCCACGATCCTGCCGCCCGCCACCTGCCGCTCGTCCGCGAGATCACGCCCGAGATCGCGGCGATGGCGGGCGCGGCGGGCGAGGACGCCAAGGGCGGCATGGTCACCAAGCTGATGGCCGCCCAGACCGCCCAGAGCGGCGGCTGCGCCATGGCCATCGCCCATGGCTGGACCGAGCGCCCGCTCTCCGCGCTGGCTTCCGGCGCGCGCGCGACGTGGTTCCCGGCTTCGGCCACGCCGGCCGCGGCGCGCAAGCAATGGATTGCGGGCATGAAGCCGCAAGGCGCGCTGGTGGTGGACGCGGGCGCCGCCGCGGCGCTGCGCGCAGGCCGTTCGCTGCTGCCGGCGGGCGTGCGGCGCGTCGAAGGCGCCTTCGACCGGGGCGACCCGGTCGCGCTCCGCGACGAGGCTGGCGCGACGCTCGGGGCGGCGCTCGCGGGCTACGCCGCAGAGGAGGCCCGGCGGATCGCCGGGCGGCGCTCGGGCGACATCGAGGCGGCGCTCGGCTATCCCGGGCGGGCGGCGATGGCGCATCGCGACGACATGGTGCTGTGGAGCTGAAGCGATGGACGGACGGGCGAGCGAGACGATCGAGGACATCCGAGCGGAGATGCTGGCCATCGGCCGCCGCGCCCGCGCCGCCGCGGCCGCGCTCGCGGAGGCGACGGCCGAGCGCAAGCACGCCGCCCTGATCGGCGCGGCGGAGGCGGTGATGGACCGGCGCGCCGCGATCCTTGAGGCGAACGCCCTCGACATGGGTCTCGCCGAGGAGAAGGGCCTTTCGAAGGCCATGCTCGACCGCCTGCTGCTGACCGAGGACCGCCTGCGCGCCGTGGCGAACGGCCTGCGCGCGGTGGCCGACCAGCGCGACCCAGTCGGCGAGACCATCGCCGAGTGGGACCGGCCGAACGGCCTGCACATCCGCCGGGTCCGCACGCCGCTCGGCGTCGTCGGCGTGATCTACGAGAGCCGACCGAACGTCACGGCGGACGCCGGCGGGCTCTGCGTGAAGTCCGGCAACGCGGCGATCCTGCGCGGGGGCTCCGAGAGCTTCGAGACCTCCGGCGCGATCCACGCCGCCCTGCTCGACGGCCTGCGCACCGCCGCGCTGCCGGAGGACGCGATCCAGCGCGTGCCCACCCGCGACCGCGCCGCGGTCGGGATCATGCTGGCCGAGATGGCGGAGTTCATCGACGTGATCGTGCCGCGGGGCGGCAAGGGCCTCGTCGGCCGCGTGCAGTCGGAGGCGCGGGTGCCGGTGTTCGCGCATCTGGAGGGGATCTGCCACGTCTATCTCGACGGCGCGGCGGACGTGGCGAAGGCCGTCGCCATCGCGGTGAACGCCAAGACCCGCCGCACGGGCGTCTGCGGCGCCGCCGAGTGCCTGCTGATCGACCGCGCCGCGCCGGAGGCCGGCCGCGCCGCCCTCGCTGCGCTCGCCGACAAGGGCGTCGAGCTGCGGGGCTGCGCCGAGACCCGCGCGCTCGAGCCGCGCGCGGTCGCGGCGGCGGAGGACGACTACGGCCGCGAGTTCCTCGACATGATCATGGCGGTGAAGGTAGTCGACGGCGTCGCGGGGGCCATCGACCACATCCGCCGCCACGGTTCGTCGCACACCGAGGCGATCGTGACGGAGGACGACGCCGCGGCCGCGGCCTTCTTCGCGCGGCTCGACAGCGCGATCCTGATGCGCAACGCCTCCACCCAGTTCGCCGACGGCGGCGAGTTCGGCATGGGCGCCGAGATCGGGATCGCGACCGGCAAGATGCATGCGCGCGGGCCGGTTGGCGCCGAGCAGTTGACGAGCTTCAAGTATCTGGTGGAGGCCGAGGCCGCCGTCCGCGCCTAGCGGTCAGACCGAGAGCGATGGGTCCCGACCGGGGCCGGAGGGGACGCGGGCGCGCAGGAGCAGCGCCGCTGCTTGATGAGGATCGCGCGGACGCCCCAGGGTGGTCGCTTCGGAACACCGGGGCGTGGGCGATTTATGGCGCAAGCGACTGTATCGGCGGTTCTTCTCGCACCGTCGCAATGCGACCGCCCCCGGGATGGGGCGTTCGCGCGATCCGTGCTGGTCGCACGGATCGCAATCACCGCTGAGCGGCAACCGAACGATCCCTCTGTCCCGCAAGGCGGTCGGATCGTCACCTGAGCCGCGCCATCGACACCGGTGAGTCCGCCAGAATCGGGCGCGGCGGTCTTTCGGCGCGCTCAGAGCCGCTTCAGCGCCTTGCGGGCGAGCCAGCCGGCGCCGGCCGCCGCGGCGATGGGCAGGATGACGCCGGCGGCCGGCGCCGCCGCGAGCGCGACGAGCGGCGCGGCCTTCGCGGCCGCGATCTTCGCGCCGAGCGCCGCAGCTTTACCCTTGGCCCCGCCGGCCGCGGACAGAGCGGCCCGCCGCGTCGCGGCGCGCGCGGCCTCGGCCGCCGTCCCCGCGGCGACCACGCCCAGACCCTTGGCGACGTCCACCGCGACAGATCGCGCTTCGCTCTCCTCCGGCATGGCGCCCTCCCGAAACGAAATGGGCCCACCGGCGCGCGGCGGGCCCGTCAAGCCTCGATCGGCCCGATCAGGTGGTCGGAACCGGCTTCGGCAGCTCGACGGTCTGGTCCGGCTTCGGCTCCATCGACATCGGGCACGCGGAAGCGGCGCCAGCGAAGGCGAGGAGCGCGGCGGCGAGAACGGCGATCTTCATGGTGAACTCCCTGTTCAGCGTCGTCGTGCGCAGAAAGCTAGCACGGGCGCACGGGTCCGGCGAGGGTTTTGATCGCGCGATGCGCGTCACCGCCGCCCGCGCACGCCGATCGCGCGGTCCCGCCCGCGATCCTCCCACGCCCAGAGCGCCGCCGTGCCGAGCGCGAGGGACACGGTCGTCGGCAGGATCGCGAGCGCGGCGAAGAGGTTGAGCCGTCGATCCGCCGGGCCGGTGCGCGCCTGCGCGACGGCGCGTTTCTGGCGCGCGATCTGGTCCTGCGCGACCTCCTCGGCCGGGCGATAGAAATCCGCCGGTCCCGCCGGCTGCGGGGAGAGCGCGGCGTCCTCGGAGAAGTCGCGGAGGTCGGCGGAGGAGCCGAACGGGTCGAGGACGACGGCCAGCCCCGCGACCCAGAGGGCACTCGCGCAGCCCCACATCAACATCCATCGGCGCATCGGCCCCGCCTCGATTCGGCTCGCCCAGAGCGTGCCGCGGCGGGCGTTAAGATCGGGCGACCGGCGCGATCCGCACCAGCTTGTCGCGAGACGCGGCCCCTTTCGCGAGGGTCAGCGCCGTCGGCGGGCGACCGATGGCGCGAGCGGCGAGGCGAAGGGCCGCCGCGGTCGCCGCGCCGTCGGCGGGCGGCGCCGTCACCCAGAGACGCAGGACGGCCCCCCGCCCGTCCTCGTCGAGGCGCCAGCGCTCGTCCTTCGCCCTCGGCGTCACGCGCAACCGCAGCGTCTCGCACACGCCGTCGCGCCAGGGCGCGAGGGCGGGGTCCGGCGTCGTCATCAGAAGGGCGAGAAGGCCCGCAGGTCCTCGCGCGTCACCACGCCGCCCGCGATGATCCAGTAGAGCAGAGCCCAGACCGCGACCGTGACGACGGTGGTCCAGAGCATCTTGCGCCCGATCATCGGTCGATCCGGCGCGCCGGCGGGCGTGCCCGGTTCGACTTCGCCGACCTCTGCCTGGCTGCGCACGCC
>AACY020293601.1_pt1 | contig 12577 bp, 7 predicted proteins | sample 267378 | NCBI WGS metagenome assembly AACY02 (sample SAMN02954345, study PRJNA13694) | marine metagenome | biome: aquatic; feature: ocean; material: water; isolation source: isolated as part of a large dataset composed predominantly from surface... | reverse complement strand
GGCACGCCGTCGGACATCGTGGAGGTGCGCAGCGGGCTCGACGTCGTGACCTATGGCGGCGAGACGATCGCCAACGTCGTCCAGACCGGGCCGGACGGGGTGGCCAGCTACATCGACGCCGGCTCCTTCGAGATGACCTATGACTTCCGGGGTCGGGAAGGGAACGTCACGATCTCCGGAATCCTCGACGACAGCTTCACGGGGACGGTCCGCGACACCGAGCTTTCGACGCCGGGCGCGCCGCATTTCTCCGGCGGGATCGCCGGCGCGGCGACCGGGGGCGGCGGGCCGATCGACGGCGTCTTCATCGACGACGATCTCGGAAACCCGGCGCGCGGGGTCATCGGCGGCTACACTATTCGCGGATCGAGCCCGGAGCCGGGCGTGAGCCGTGACGCCGTGGGCGTGTTCGGGGCCGAAGAGACGGCGCGGGTCCCGGCGCCGGACCCGCTCTGACGTCAGGAGACGGAGCGCTCGCGCTGCGCCGCCTCTGCGACGTCGGCGAGCCGGTCGTCCTCCCACCGCGCGAGGGCGGCCTCGAGCGCGTGCTCCTCGCGCAATCGGTCGCTCTCGGCGTCGCGTCGGAACAGCCGGCCGACGCCGGGCGCCCCGGCGAGGGCGAGCGTGGCGACCGCACCGCCGATCCAGAACGCGACACCGGCGCCCCAGAGCGGGGCGCCCGCGAAGGGCGAGGGCGGCCGCGCCGGCGGCGGCGAGCCCGTAGCCCGAGACGATGAGTCTGATCGGATGCGGCGACATGTGGCGAGCCTGCGCGCTTCCGGTTGACGGAGGATGAAGCACGCGCGGCGAAACCTGCGGAAAACTACGGGGGTTTCGCCTCGAATGCGGAAGAACGAACCGCCTCCGCGCGTCGCGGCCCAGCGCCGGCAGGGCCCGCGCCCGCCTTCCTTTCGGCGCGGCGGCCCACTAGAAGCGGCGCCGCAGCGTAGGGAGGGACCCGATGGCCGCGCATCTTGAAGCCGCTCCCGCGCAGGAGACCGTCGCCACGGTCGACCACGGCCTGCGCACCCTGGACGCGGCGAGCGACGGGCTGGCGCGGCTACGATCCGCGCTCGCGGACGGCCCGCTAGGCGGCGCCTTCGCCACGGCGACCGCCACGCTGCTCGCCGTCAAGGGCCGCGTGATCGTGTCGGGCGTCGGCAAGAGCGGGCATGTCGGTGCAAAGATCGCCGCCACGCTGGCCTCGACCGGGACGCCGGCGCATTTCGTCCACCCGACCGAGGCGAGCCACGGCGACCTCGGCATGATCCGGCGCGAGGACGCGATCCTCGCGCTCTCCTGGTCCGGCGAGACGCGCGAACTGGGGGATCTCGTCGCCTATTCCCGGCGGTTTCAGGTGCCTCTGATCGCGATCACCGGAGGTGCGGGCTCCATGCTCGCGCGCGCGGCCGACGTGGCGCTCGTCCTGCCGCCTGCCCCGGAAGCCTGCCCGCACAACCTGGCCCCGACCACCTCGACCACGATGCAGATCGCGCTCGGCGACGCCCTCGCGGTCGCGCTGCTCGAAGCGCGCGGCTTCACGGCCCATGATTTCCGGGACCTCCACCCTGGCGGCAAGCTCGGCGAGCGGCTCAAGACGGTCTCGGACCTGATGATCCGCGGCGACGCGATGCCGATCGTCGAGGAGGACGCGTCGGTCGGCGCGGCCGTGAACGCCATCACCTCTAAAGGTTTCGGGATCGTCGGCGTGCGCCGGGCGGACGGCCGGCTGGCGGGCGTCATCACCGACGGCGACATTCGGCGCTTCGTGGATTCGCACGCGGAGTCGCCGCTACGCGAGGCGCTCGCCGCCCGAGCCGTCGACATCATGACCGTCACCCCGGTCACCGTCGGGGCAGACGCGCTCGCCGTCTCGGTCATCGCCACGATGGAGGAGCGCAAGATCTCCGCCGTGTTCGTGGTGCGCGACGAGCGGCCGGTCGGGATCGTCACGCTGCTTCAGTTCCTCCGCTCGGGGGTCGTCTGATTCGAACGGGCGAACTCGACGACGCCGACGGCCTCGAAGGCCAGAGGAGCACGTTCGGTTGTCGGGTTTCGCGACGCTGGATGGTGCGCCTGCAGCGCCCGAGCGTGCTCGACAGCCTTCTCGAACCGGGCGCGGCCGCCAAGCGGTGCGCCCGCGAACGACGTCGCGAGGGTCGCCGGCGCAGGTGACGGAGCGGCCGGCGCGGCGGTCAGGGGGCCGTGTCCTGCGGCACGCCGACCGCCGCCGCGTCATCGATCCCATGACGCCCAAGGAGAGCCCTCTCGCTTCGCGGCGGGAAACGGCGAGCCGCGAGGGTCGTGAAACGCCGCCACGCGATCGCGACAAGTTTTCCCGTCTCAAGAACGTTAAATTGAAGCTAACCTGGCTTTCGGGGATGATTGGCTGGTGAATTGAGGAATGATTCGCTTGGTGCTCGGCGCGTCGCTCGCAGCCTGCGCATTGTCGACAGGCCTCGCCGATCAGAGCGGCTCAGGCGCGGTATGCTTGGATCTTGGCGGCGACCGGGGTCCAGCGTTCGGTCGGGCGCTTTCCATCAACGGCGAGATCCTGGCGCTCGGCGACGTCGCGAACGGCCGAGTCGCGACATTCGCCGTTTCCGGCGGGACATGGCGAGCGGGAAGCCCGATTACGGGAGACGCGACCGGCTTCGGACATGCGGTAGCGCTGGACGCCGAGACCGGCGCCGTCGTCGTCGGGGCCTGGTCGCCCGGGACGCCAGGGGCCGTCGACCGCCATCAGGAGACCGGGCTCACGCGGCTCGCCACGGGCGACGGCGCGCTTGAGATCGGCCGCGCCGTGGCCGCGGAAAAGGGCCAGGTGGCGTTCGCAAGGCGCTCGCGCGACGCCGCCCGCGGCGGCGACGTGCTGATCGTCGGCGGGGACGCCGTACGCCGCATAGCGCCGCCCTACCCGGCCGACGACTTCGCCGCCGACGTCGCCATGGAAGGCGGCCGCGTCCTGGCGGGCGCGCCGGCGTCCGGGCCGATCGGCGGCGCGCTGCTAGAAGGGCCTGACGGGACGAGAGCCATGTTCACGCATCCCGGGCATCCGCGGCTCGGCCGTCTCGGCGCGCATGTGGCGCTCTCGCGCGACCTCTGCGTCGTGTCAGGCGACGGCTATCTCGGCGATTCGTCCGTCGTTTGGCTCGACTGCGATCCCACCCGGCCGGTCATCGTCGCCGGGCGCGGGCCGGTCGCCGCGGCGGGACCGGTCGCCGCGTTCGCCGGACCGGATCTGGACGCGCCGGCCTTCGGCGTCGCGCCGACGGTCAAGGTGCACCTTTTCGGGCCGGAAGGCCCCAAGCGGACCATCGACGTCGCCGGACCCTCGCTCGGCGCGGCGCCATGGCGGCGCGTCGCGCTCTCGGACACGCATCTGGCGCTGTCCTGGGGGTCGGAGACCGGAGCGCGGGCGGCCGTCCTCGCGCTGCGCGCTTTGCTGGACGGCCCAAGCCACGTCGAAATCGACTGCGAAGCGTCCCAGGAGGAATAGCCCATGTCCGTCATCGGCGCCGATCAGCGCACCCTCGTCACGAATTTCAACGCGCCGGGACTGAATTCCGTCGTCGCCCTCGACTCCGTGCGGGTGGCCCCGACCGCCAACCTCTCGCAGAACCCGGGCGTCGGGTCCGCGATCCAGATCGGGCCGGATTTCTTTCTGACCGCAGGGCACAACGTCTTCGCGACCCAGACCGGCGTCGCGAACGCAGGCGGTCGCATCATCGAGGGCGGACGCGTCAGCAGCGTGCCGTCCCGTCCCACAACGGGGCTGACGCCTGCGGACATCAATTTCACCGCGAGCGACGTCACCTATCCAGACGATTACGACGATCTCAGCGGCGTCGCCTCGAACTCGACGGCCGCCTTTTCGCGCGACATCGCCGTGGTCCAGACGTCCACCGCCTTCAACGTGGGCACCGTGCCGATCGGGATGGTCGCCTTCATGGACCCGCTCGACGCCCGCAACTACGCGATCACCACGGCGGGTTTCCCCGCGGGCGTTCGCCCGGGCTCCGGAAGCGTCAACAACGGCACCGTGGTCGGGCAGACGGCGTCGGGCCTCAACATCACAGAGGCGCTACTCGGCTTCCAGTCGTCCGGAACCATCGCCAGCGTCGCGGCGGACGGGCGGTTCTTCTATAGCGACACGGTCGACACCGAGGCCGGGCAGAGCGGCAGCGGCGTCTGGACGACGATCGACACGGGCTCCGGCCTGTTCGTGCCCGCGGTGCTCGGCACGCACATCTCGGGCGGCGGCCGCAACGGCGGCCATCTGATCACGAAGGACGAATACGACGTCATCGTCGAGACGATGGAGGCGGTCGACGCGACCAACGGCGCCGCGCTGCCCATGAACTTCATCATCGGCCAGAACGCGCGCGCCGGCGTCGACGGTTCGGAGACCATCATCGGCTCCTACCGCATGGAGCGGATCGTCGGACAGGGCGGCGCGGACGTCATGGAGGGCCGCGGCGGCGACGACCGGCTCGAGGGCGGCGCGGGGGTCGATCAGGCCCGGTTCAGCGACGTGATCACGAACTACACCCTCGAGATCCTCGACGCGACGGACCCCAATCTGCCCTCCCTGCGGATCGACCATTCGGCCGGCGGCTCCGCCGACGGCGTCGACGTCACGGTGGACGTGGAGTTCGCCGTCTTCGACTGGGACGACGCCGACGCGGACGGAGTCGACGACGACGGCAACGCCCTGTTCGTTCCCCTGCTCGCCGACCCGGAGGACCCGACAAAGCTGCGCGACGGCGAGACCGTCACCTACGCCGAGACGATCGAGGATCCGACCGATCCCACGGCCTCGATCGGATCGATCTCGGCGGAAGTGCCGGCCTTCATGTTCGACGGCGACGTCGATTACCGGCTGACGATCGGCGGCACGAGCTCCGTGCTCTTCAACTTCGTCTACATCGTCGACAGCTCCGGCTCGATGATCGGGACGAACATCACCGAGACCAAGGCGGCCTATCAGGATCTCACGCAGTCGCTCATCGACAGCGGCGTCGCAGCGCGCAGCAATTTCGCCGTGGTCGACTTCGACAGCTTCGCCCGGCTGTTCTCAGGACTTGACGCCCAAGGCGCCATTGACACCGTCAACCGGCTGGTCGCGGGCGGCGGGACCAATTTCGGCCCGGCTCTGCTCCGGGCAGAGGAGTGGTTCGAGAGCATCAACAGCACCCGCTCGACCAACATCGCCTTCTTCCTGTCGGACGGGGAAGGCAGCGGCGCGTCGGACGCGCTCCAGCTGGTCAATGAGGATCAGGGGACGCCGACGCCGGTCGACGTGCGCGCCTTCGGCATCGGCTTTGGGGCTGACCTGCAGTCGCTCAACATCATCGACAGCAACAACGCCGTGCAGCTCACCGACCCCGCCGATCTCCGCGACGCCTTCGCGGTGTCCGGCTTCTCGCGCGACGTCATCGAGCGCGTCGACGTGAAGCTCGGCGGCGCGATCGTCGACACCATCGCGCCGGACGCGCTCGTGGACGGGCAACTCGGCCTGACCTTCGAAGGCTCGATCTCCGGGCTTGAGGTGACGCCGACCGCCGAGAACCAGCTCAGCTTCGACGTCGTCTTCAACGACGGCACACCGACTGCGACCATCGACGCCCGGGTGACGACGGGGCAGACCGAGATCCGCCAGCAGAGCGCGGACGGCACGCGCTTCAACGTCTCGTTCAGCGTCAACCAGGCCGACTACACCGGCGCGGCCGAGAGCGTCGATCTCGTCGCGAACGGTCTCGACAACACGATCACCCTCTCCGAAGGCGAGAACAGCGTCGAGGCCGGCGGCGGAGACGACCGCATCATCCTGCTCGGCGGCACCAACACGGTCGACGGCGGGGAGGGCGTCGACACCGTGGTGTTCGACCGCACGCGCGCGGAGTCGCCCGACATCACCCGCTCCGGCGAAGTCGTCCTGATCGGCGCCGAGGCGACGTTGATCGACGTCGAATTCATCGAGTTCACGGACGCGCGCATCAGCACGACGACGCTCGAAACCGCGCCGGTCGCCACGCTCGCCAGCAGCATCGTCACGGTGGACGAGGCCGACGCCGGGGCCGGCGCGGCCCGTCTGGAGATCACGCTTTCGGAAGCCGCCTCCAGCGATGTGACGCTCTCCTTCGCGACCCGGGCGGCGTCGGCGGAAGGCGACGTCGACTACACCGCGGCGAGCGGCGAGGTGACCATCGCGGCCGGCGACGACAGCGCGATCGTCGAACTCGGGATCCTGGACGACACGGAGGTCGAGGGCGACGAGGAGTACGCGGTCGATCTCACGCTCTCGGACGGCGCGACCTTCGCCGACGGCGCGGCGACCGAGACCGCCACCGTGGTCATCGAGGACGACGACACGCTTATCGCCCCTTCGGTCATCCCAGACGAGACGGACGTCGAGGAAGGAAGCGGGGCTGACGCCGGCGTGCTGCGCTTCAGCCTCGACCGCTCCGGACTGCTCGGCGAGGAGACGGTGACATGGACGGTCGCGGGCTCGGGCGACGCGCCGGCCGACGCCTCCGACTTCGCCGGCGGCGTGACGACCGGTCAGGTCGCCTTCGCCGCGGGGGAGACCAGCCAGACCGTCGAGATCGCGCTTGCGGGCGACTCTGAGATCGAAGGAAACGAGACCTTCACCGTCTCGCTCAGCTCGAGCGACGCCGAGACGACCGTGGTTCAGCCGGACGCCGCGTTCGCGATCCTCGACGACGACACCCGCGTCGCGATCATGGCGGCGGGCGCGGTGAGCGTGATCGAGGGGGCCGGAACGGCCCTGACGTTCACGATCGAACGGCGGGGCCGGCTCGACCGTGAGGACGTCGTCGCCTTCGCCGTCTCTGGCGCCGGTGACCGGCCCGCCGACGCGGCCGACTTCGGAGGCGCGCTTCCGACCGGCCAAGTGACGTTCGCGCCGGGCGAGGCGAGCAAGGACATCACCGTCACGGTCTCGAACGATGAGGACGCCGAGCCCGACGAGACCTTCGCCGTTTCGCTCTCCACGGTGAGCGGCGCCGCGGTTCCGGAGGGCGACCCGGTCCAGGTCACGATCGTGAACGACGACGGGGCGACGGACGGGCCGGACCGGATCGACGGCACGAACGGCGACGACGACATCGAGGCGCTCGGCGGCGACGACACCGTCGACAGTCGGGGCGGGAACGACACGGTCGACGGCGGCGTCGGCGACGACTCCCTCGTCTCGGGCGACGGCGACGACAGCATCGACGGCGGCGACGGCGACGACACCATCAAGTCCGGCGACGGGGACGACCGCATCGACGGCGGCGAGGGCGTCGACGTCATCCTTGGCGGGAACGGGAACGACGTGATCCGCGGCGGCGGCGGGAACGACAACATCAAGCCCGGCCGCGGCGACGACATCGTGCTGGGCGGCGATGGCGACGACGTCGTCGCCGGCTTCCGCGGCGACGAGCGCTTCGAGGGCGGCGAGGGGAACGACCGCCTGCTCGGCTCGGTCGACGACGACACGCTGATCGGCGGCGCCGGCGACGACCGGCTCTGGGGCGGCCCCGGCTTCGACGTCTTCATCTTCGAGGAGCGCGACTTCGGCCGGGACACCCTCCCCCTCGACGTGCGGGTCGGCTCGGACACGCTCGACTTCACCGCGGTCGAGGGGCTGACGCGCGACGACTTCACCATCCGTCAGGTGGGGGCGAACGTCGTGCTGGAGGTTGCGGACGGCGGCTCGCTGGTCATGAACGGCGTGCGCTTCGGCGGCCTCTTCGCCGAGGTGATCGAGGACCGCTTCGACGACTTCATTCTCCTTTGATCGCGGCGCGGGCCGGCCAGGCCCGCGCCGGGCGCCACCTCGGGCGACAAGGCGTCGCTCAGTCAAGTCGCGCGAGGTGGAGCGTCACGCGCAAGGGGCCGTGCGGAAAGCTCGGACCCGGCGGGCCGAAGGGCAGGCCGGCGGCGCGGGCGAGTTGCGGGGCGCTGGTGACGAGGCCGACGCGCCACCCGCCGAAGCGGTCCCGCAGCACGCGGCCGAGCGCGGCGTAGAGCGCCCGAAGAGCCCCTGCGTCGCCGATCCGCGCGCCGTAGGGCGGGTTGACCATCACGAGCCCGGGCGGCGCCGAGGGCGGCGGCGCGAAGTCGGAGACCACGCCCTCGGCGAACCGGGCGATGTCGGCGACGCCGGCCCGCTCCGCGTTCGCGCGCGCCGCCGCGACGGCGCCGGCGTCGCGATCGCTCCCGCGGAACCAGTCCGGCGCCGCCTTCGCGCGGGCGGCCGCGTCGCGTATCGCCTCCCAGGCGTCGGGGTCGAAGGTGGGCAAGACTTCGAAGGCGAAGCGACGCGCCCGGCCCGGCGCGAGGCCGGCCGCGCGCTCCGCGGCCTCCAACACGAAGGTTCCAGAGCCGCACATCGGGTCGACCACCGGGGAGCCGCCCCCCCATCCGCAGGCTCTGAGCAGCAGGGCGGCCGAGGTCTCCCGCATCGGCGCCTTGCCGACGGCCTGCTTGAGGCCCCGGCGGTGCAGGGGCTCCCCCGACGCGTCGAGGCTGAGGATGCAGAGATCGTTCTCGATCCGCAGCGAGAGCCGAAGCGAGTCCTCCCCGGCGTCGACCTGCGCGCCGAGCGCGTCCGAGGCCGCGCCGAGGACGCGCCCGGCCGCTGCGCCTTCGTGGTAGATCCGCGAACGCCGGGAGGCGGCCCCGGCCTTCACCGCCGCGCCGCGCGGGAGCCAGTCGGCCCAGGGCAGCCGGCGGAGCCGCTTGTCGAGTTGCGCGAGATGCGCCGCGCGGAACACGGCGAGCCGCGCGAGCACCCGCGTCGCGCCGCGGAGAACCAGATTGGCCCGCCACACCTCCGGCCAGCCGCCAAGCATCACGACGCCGCCGGCGACCGCGCGCATCCCCGCGAAACCGGCTTCCGCAGCCTCCTCGAGCAGGAAAGGCTCGAGCCCCGGCGCGCAGGCGGCGAAGATCTCGAAGCGCGCCGGCGCGTCCGCAGCGGTCGCGACGGGTTCGGCCGGCTCGGGACGCGGCGGACGGCGCTTCGGGCCGGTTCGGCGATCGGGCCTGCGGGCGGGGTCGCTCACCGCTCGCCCGCCGCCCCACCCTCGAAGCGGTCGAGCACGTGGAGGTGGCTGTGGCTGCTGGTGCGCCCGCCATGCTCGTGTATCGAGACCTCGCGCCGCACCGGGGCGAGCGCGAGCCGTCCGTGGCGCACACCGCGTTCGAGGAACAGGCCCTCGGCGATCCCGCGGACCTCGCCGACCGGGCCGCGCAGCACCGCGACCTCGACCGAGGCGTCGTGGCCGAGCGGCACCGAGAGCGCGGCCACGGCCGAATCGTGGCGGTCCTGCCGACCCTGCGCGACGCGCCGCCCGAGATCGCGCACCGAGGGATCGACGACGTAGCTCATCACGCCGACGCAGTCGGCCTGTTCGGGCGCTTCCGGCGCGAGGCCGCGGCGGAGGATCTCGCGAACGGCCTCGGAGCGATTGTCCGCGCCGGACCGCGCCATGAAGGCGTCGAGCGCGGCGAGCAGGTCGTCCTCGATGGTGATGGTCACCCGTCGCATCGCGCGCCTCCCTGACTTCGCCGCACCATCGCCCTGTGACGGGGCGTCCGGCAAGCCGGGCTTGATTTCACCCCGGGCGCGTATGAAAAATGCGCTCCAACGTCATACGTTCAGGGAGTCGTCCGATGCGCCGATGCTCCGCCGTCCTTCTGGCCGCCCTCGCCGCCGCCGCGCCCGCCCTCGCGGAGGACGGTCGACGCCTCGTCCTCGCCGTCGGCGGCGAGCCGGACGGCGGCTTCGACCCGATCATGGGCTGGGGGCGCTACGGCAACCCGCTGTTCCAGGCGACGCTGCTCAGGCTCGACCCCTCGCTGGAGCTGGTCGGCGACCTCGCGACCGGCTGGCGGCTCTCGGAGGATCGGCTGACCTGGACGGTCGACATCCGAACCGGCGCGCGGTTCTCGGACGGCACGCCGCTGACCGCCGAGGACGTCGCCTTCACCTACAACGCCGCGCGCGACGCGGGCGGGCTCGCGGACCTCAAGGCGCTGCGCGAGGCGCGGGTGGTGGACGCCGACACGGTGGCGCTGGAGCTGCAGGCGCCGCGGATCACCTTCCTCCACCAGATGGCCTCCCTCGGGATCGTGCCCGCCGACCGCTACGGCGAGGGCTACGGGCGCGCGCCCCTCGGCGCGGGGCCGTTCCGCATGGTCGAGTGGCGCGAGGGCGAGCAGTTGGTGGTCGAGCCGAACCCGCACTGGCACGGGGGCGAGATCGCCTTCGAGCGCATCAGCTTCGTCTTCGGCTCGGAGCAGGCGGGCATGGCGCTGGCGCGGAGCGGGGCGGCGCATCTGGTCGCCGTGCCGCCGGCGCAGGCGGGGACGCCGCCTTCGGGGATGCGCACCCATGCCGCCGAGACCGTGGACAATCGCGGCCTGATGTTCCCGATGGTTCCGAACGAGGGGCGCAGCACCGAGGCGGGCGCGCCGATCGGCAACGACGTCACCGCCGATCGCGCGATCCGGGTCGCGGTCAACCAGGCGCTCGACCGCGAGGCGCTGGTCGCGCTCGCGCTCGACGGCCGCGGGCGGCCCGCCTGGGGCCCGGCGGACGGCCTCCCCTGGGACAACCCCGACGCGCGGCTCGACGAGACCGGAGCCGAGGCCGCGCGCGCGACGCTCGAGGCCGCGGGCTGGACCGACGAAGACGGCGACGGGGTGCGGGAGAAGGACGGGCTGCGCGCCGCCTTCCGCATCGTCTACCCGGCCTCCGACAGCACGCGGCAGGCGCTCGCGCTCGGGGCCGCGTCGCAGCTCCGCGCCGTCGGGATCGCGGCCGAGCCCGCCGGTGAGAGCTGGGACCGGATCGCGGGGCTGAAGCACTCGGAGGTGGTGACCTTCGGCTGGGGCGCGCATGACCCGTCGGAGATCTACAACCTCCACCACGGCGCGAACGCGGGCGTCGAGTGGTGGAACGCGGGCTTCTACGACAACCCGGTCGTGAACGCGCATTTCGACGCCGCCGTGGCGGCCGAGAGCTTCACCGCTTCGCTGCCGCACTGGCGCGCGGCGCAGTGGGACGGGGAGACCGGCTTCGGCCCGAAGGGCGACGCGACCTGGGCGTGGATGGTCAATCTCGAGCACGCCTACTGGGCGGAAGAATGCCTCGACCTCGGCGCGCCGCAGATGCATCCGCACGGCCACGGCTTCCCGATCACCCACGACCTGCCGAACTGGCGCTGGACCTGCGGATGAGCGGCTGGCTCCGGGGCTTCCTCGCCGAGCGGCTGCTGCGGCTCGCCTGGGTGCTGCCGCTCGGGGCGGCGGGGCTGTTCGCGCTGGTCTCGCTCGCGCCGGTCGACCCGGTGGAGGCCTATGTCGGCGCGCGGACCGCGCTGATCGGGCCGGAGCAGCGCGCTGCCATCGCCGCCGAGTGGGGGCTCGACGCGCCGGCGGCGGAGCGGTTCCGGCTGTGGCTCGGCCATGCGCTGTCGGGCGATCTCGGCGATTCGATCACTTTCGGCGCGCCAGTGGCGGAGGTGATCGCGACGCGCTTTCCGGCCTCGCTGGCGCTGATCGGGGCCGCCTTCGCGCTCTCCTTCGTGCTGGGGACGGCGCTCGGCGTCGTCGCGGCGGCGACGCGGGGCCGGTGGCCCGACCGCGCGATCCGGGGCTTGGCGGTCGTGCTGGCGGCGAGCCCCGGCTTCTGGGTGGCGATCCTGCTGGTCGCGGTGTTCGCGGTCGGGCTCGGCTGGCTGCCCGCCTGCTGCGCCGGGCCGCCAGGGCTGACCGCGGCCGAGACAGGCCTCGGCGACCGGCTGCGCCACATGATCCTGCCGACGCTCGCGCTGACGGTCGTCGGGATCTCGCCGCTGATCCTGCATACGCGCCAGCGCCTCGCGGATTATCTCGAAAGCCCGGCGGCGCGGCACCTCTCGGTCCACGGCCTGCGCCCGTTGGCGCTCGCGTTCGGGCCGGGGATGCGGCACGCGCTCGGCCCGGCGCTGACCGTTCACCTCGCGGGCGCGGGCGAGTTGTTCGGCGGCTCCGTTCTGGCCGAGACAGTTTTCTCCTGGCCCGGTCTCGGCTCAGCGACGGTGCGCGCGGCCATGGGCGCCGACGCGCCGTTGCTCATGGGAATCGCGCTGGCGACGCTGGTCTTCGTCTTCGCGGGGAACCTGCTCGCCGACGTCGCCGCGCGGATCATCGACCCGCGGCTTCGCACGGAGAGACGATCATGAGCGTGGCGTCGGACCCGTTCGCGCTCGTCGCCGAACCGGTCCGACGGCGCGGCTCGGCGCGCCGCGCCCTCGTGGTCCGCGGCGCGGCGGCTGCGGCGACGCTCGGGGGAATCGCGGCGCTGGCGGCCCTCTCGCCGCTGGACCCGGCGGCGGTGGACCCCTTCGCGCGAGCGCTGCCGCCCTCGGCCGCGCACCCGGCCGGAACGGATCTCCTCGGCCGCGACGTCGGCGCCCGCACCCTCGCGGCCCTGGCGACGAGCGTGCGGATCGGGCTCGCCGCCGCAGCGCTCTCGACGGCGATCGCGCTCGGGCTCGCGCTGCTCGCGGCGTCAGGA
>AACY020553363.1_pt1 | contig 12583 bp, 10 predicted proteins | sample 267378 | NCBI WGS metagenome assembly AACY02 (sample SAMN02954345, study PRJNA13694) | marine metagenome | biome: aquatic; feature: ocean; material: water; isolation source: isolated as part of a large dataset composed predominantly from surface... | reverse complement strand
CTCCAAAAACACCAAGTCTTTTGAAATCTTCTAGCTGATTATCTATTTGAATTTCAGCATATTCCTTACATGCATTTTGAAAACTTTCCTTGTTTTTAACGAGTTCGCTATTTTTGCCATGTTTTTTTTCAACATTTAGTTCTATAGGAAGTCCATGGCAATCCCAGCCTGGTACAAATGGTGCGTTATAGCCCTGCATTGTTTTATGCTTAATAGTGATATCTTTTAAGATTTTATTAACTGAGTGTCCGAGATGTATATCCCCATTAGCATAAGGAGGACCATCATGAAGAAGAAATAAATCTTTATCCTCATATTTTTTTCTAATCTTGTTGTAGATATTTTTATCTGACCACATATTAAGAATCTCAGGTTCTTTTTTAGGCAGACCAGCCTTCATTGAAAAATCAGTAACTGGCAGATTTAAAGTATCTCTGTAATTAATTGTCATTTGGAGTATTTAAAATATTTTTTGCTAAAGATATATCCTCTTGAATTTGCAATTTTAACATGTCTAAATTATCAAATTTCTTTTCATCTCGTATTTTTTTTATAAATCTAACTTGTAATCTTTGAGAGTAAATATTTTTATTAAAATTGAATAGATGTACTTCCAAAACTGGTTTATTTCCTCCAACTGTAGGTCTTGTTCCCATATTTGCAATTCCATTAAGTTGTTCGTTGTTTAATTTACATTTAACAGCATAAACTCCTTTAATCGGTAATCTTTGATCTGGAAGCCAAATATTTGCAGTTGGAATATCAATAGTTCTGCCAAGGTGTTGACCATGAACCACTTTACCTGAAAAAGTATATGGTCTTCCCAACAATTCTTCAGCTAAATCAAAATTATTATTCATTAATTCGTTTCTTATTCTTGTGCTGCTAACTCTTTCACCTTTGTGAAGAATAGTTTCAGTATTTTCTACAACTACATTATTTTTATATCCCCAGCTTTTTAATAGATTAGAGTCGCCTTTTCTATTCTCGCCAAAGCGAAAATCATCCCCAACAGTAAAACTTACTAAATTAATTGATTCTAAAATTTCTGAAATAAAATCCTCAGGCGGCATAGTTCTAAGAGAATCATTAAATTTTAAGAAAAATGCGAAATCTATTTTATTCTGTCTCAGCAATTTTAGTTTCTCACGCCAAGGACATATCCTTGGTGGAGGCATAATATTTTGTTCTCTTACCTTCGCAAAATATTCTGAGGCATGTGGCTCGGTAAAAAAAACTATTGTTTTGGCATCATTTTGTTGAGCATTTTTTTTTACTTTATTTAATATTGCTTGATGTCCTAGATGCAAGCCATCAAAATTACCAATTGTTCCACAAAGTCTTACTCTAGGAAATCTTGAATTAAATAAATCTAAATTATGCTGTCCTCTAATCAAATACATCTTATTCAAAAATTTTTCTTAATGATTTTCCATAGATAACTCTGGAAATTGTAAAATAAATTAACGTAGCTATTGTCACTTCTATAAATAAGAAAAGAATTCTATCAAGATGATTTAATTCTATAAAATCAATTTTTTGAGTATAAAAGTGTAAAAACAATGCCAATGAGCAGCTTGCTAATAAAATCATTAAACTAAATCTGCTTACAAAAGAATATGATTTAATAAACCCACTTCTATATAAAATTAATTCTAAAATGCAAACACTAACTAAGGCTGCTAATGAGCTGCCTATCGCAATACCTACATGACCAAGATCTAGAACAAAAGCTAAATAATAGTTTAGAGCTGCATTTAAAAAAAGCGATATTAAAGCTACTCTCATTGGAGTAGTAGTATCTTTTCTTGAAAAAAAAGCTGGCGTTAACACCTTCATCAACATAAAAAAAGGTAATCCAAAAGAAAAAGCCATCAAACTATATGATGAATTAATTACATCTACTTCTGTAAAAGCGCCTCTGTAAAAAATAGTACTTATTAGGTCTTCTGCACAATAAAATAATCCAATTAATGAGGGAATTCCAATAAATAAAACAAATTTTTGTCCTTTTTTAATAGTGCTAATAAAGTTATTTTTCTCAGTGCTTAAATCATATTTTGATAATGTTGGCAATAAAACTGTTCCTATTGCAATTGCAAATATTCCCATTGGGAATTGTATTAACCTGTCTGATATATATAGCCAGGTTGGGCTTCCTGTTTCAAGCAGCGAGGCAAAGATAGTATCAATCAATAGATTAATTTGAAGAATGCCTCCAGCAATGATTGCAGGAAATATTATGGACATAAACTTCTTTACACCTTCGTTGTTAAAATCTAATTTAGGTACTGGAAGTTTATCTATATTGATAAGAGGTGAGACTTGAATTATCACCTGCACAAATCCTGCCAATAAAACACCCCAAGCAAGAACCAGGATAGGCATATCGTAATTGGGTGCTATAAAAGAAGCTGCGATTATAAGAATCACATTAAATAATACCGGAGTGAATGCTGGTATTGAAAATTTCTGATGAGTATTTTGAATACCACTTGCAAATGCTACTAAGGATATTAAAGCTAGATAAGGAAACATAATTCTGAGAACTTGAATAGAAAGATCTTTTTTTTCAGGGTCAATATAAAAACCAGGAGCAAATATCAATATAAAAACAGGAGTAAATAGTAAAACAACAATAGTAAAAATAAATAAAACAGCTAATAAAGCTCCAGCAATTGCATTTAAAAATTCTTTCGTTTCATTATTATTTTCATTTTTGTAATAATCGCTATAGACGGGAATAAATGCTTGATTAAATGCGCCTTCTGCAAAGAATCTTCTAAAGAGATTGGGAATTTTTAAACATACAATGTATATGTCATGAAATACTGATGCGCCCATTAGGTTAGTTGTTGCTATGTCTCTTATTAAGCCAAAAAACCTAGATAAACTTGTACCAGAAACAACTTTTTTAAGGTTGCTTAAAATATCATTTGAATCTCTTTTTTTAAGTTCAGTTGTTTTTTTCAAAATCTAATGCAGCTGAATTTATACAATACCTTAAACCAGTAGGCTGAGGTCCATCATCAAAAACATGTCCAAGATGAGCATCACAATTAGAACATTTAACTTCTGTTCTTGTCATTCCCAATGAATTATCTTCGAATTCATTAATAATATTATTATTGGCAGGAACAAAGAAGCTCGGCCAGCCACAACCTGAATCATACTTAGAAAATGAATCAAATAAACTCTCACCACAACAGATGCATTTATATACTCCATCTTCATGAAAGTTCCAATATTTGCCTGTGAATGCTCTTTCTGTTCCAGATTCTCTTGTTACTCTATAACTCTCATCAGTTAGTAGCTGTTTCCATTCCTCTTTATTTCTGTTCAACTTCGACATCACTACATTGTAATTAAAAAGAAGTTATATAGGTAGATTTAGAAAATATTATGCAGTTTTAGAATTAATTGCATCTACATAACTTAGAAAGTCACTCATAAGTGCTGGAGTAGGCTCATACAGTCTTCTTCTTTTATCTGTACTGGATGATGTTTCACTAATATAGCCCAATTTTACTGCTTGTTTTAGAACTTGAAGACGTTTAATTCTAGATGCAAATTTCTTTGGTACCAATGAGATCGCATATTCTTGAGAAATTTCAGAGCCCTCTAAATATTCCCACATAAAACTCATTAAGAAAATAAATTTGTAAGTATCAGATTGAAAAAAATTAAGAGACGCTGGATTTTTTGAGTTATCAAGTGTCTTATCTAAAACTGTCCTGATCAACCTTTTGGCATTTTTAATTGAATCTGGATTTTTAGAATCAAACATAAAACTCCTGTTGTATATAATTTAAATATATAGTTTATATAAGTTTCAATGCAATTTATGTGCCAATTATGAATCGAACTATAAGTTTTAGCTTGTTAATGAGTATTGTCAGGCTTAACAATACTTTTAACCCAATTAAATATTGAGTTATTTTTTAAATTAAATCTATCAAGCGCATCAAAGTCTTTTGCAAGTTTAATTGGATCACTAAAAAAATCTTTTCGAGATATGAACGAATCTTGATCAAGTTTTTTTACTAATTTTGCAGGATTGCCTGCATATATTGAATTTTTTGGAACATCTTTAGTTACTACTGCTCCAGCACCAATAATACTGTTCTTGCCAATAGTTACACCTTTACAAATAATTGCACTATCACCTATCCAGACATTATCTTCTAATATAACTGGTTTAGTTTTACCAACAGGCTGTGCTCTGTCATAAATTCCATGCCAATCAGCATCTGATATGTAAGCTCCATGAGCGATCATGCATGCATCGCCAATTTGTATTTTCTCTGCAGCCATAATTCTAACGCCAGGAGTAATAAGAGAATATTTTCCAATTGAAATTTCGCCTATATTTTCTCCAATATTCCATGATGTAAACTGAAGAATCGCATCAGGCGCTCCTATAAGGGTTGGATAATCGTCAATGCTAACGCAGTTGCCAAATACTTTTATATATCTTGGCTTAAAATATGCGCCACCCTTTCCTAAATACTTAAATTGTGGTTTTAAAAAATGTCGAACGTATAAATTATTTAATTTTGTAGCATATTTTTTTAACCAATATGGCCTATTATCTTTTCTAATAATATTCTCCTAAATATATTATTTTAATATGATAAAGTACCCCAAAAAAAAATAACAAATTTATTTTTAATATGAAAAAATATTTTTTTGAGTTCAAAAAGCTTATAAAAATTGGGATTCCGATTTTTGGTTCTCAACTATCCTATGCACTTATGGGAACTACTGATACGATTATTGCTGGAAGAGCAAGTGCAAATGATCTTGCCGGACTTGCAGTTGGAACTGCTTTTTCCAATACAATTTGGTTCTTTTTTACAGGAATTATTTTTGCAGTAACTCCAATTGTTGCTCAATTATATGGAGCTAGAAGGTTTATTGAAATTGGACAGAAATTAAGAGAAATTCTTTGGGTCGCTGCTGGTCTTGGTTTATTAATGGCATTTATATTTTTCAATATGGATTTAATAATAAACCTACTTCCCATAAAAAGTTCAATTACTTCGATTACCATTGACTATCTCAAAGCAGTATCAATTGGATGGTTTTTTGTAACAATCTTTACATGTTTGAGATGTTATAGCGAAGGTATGACTTATACAAAACCAGTTTTTTACATAGCTTTTGCCGGTATGCTCTTAAATATCCCTCTTGATCTAATATTTGTTTATGGTTGGTTAGGTGCTCCAAAACTTGGTGGTGTAGGTTGTGGAATTGCGACATCAATTGTTTCATTTATTATGATGATATCGATAATCATATACATAAACTTTTCAAAGAAGTATAAGAAAACAGAGCCATTTTCAAAATTTTCTTTACCATCTGTAGATACATCAAAAGAAGTGTTTAAGCTTGGTTTGCCTATAGGTCTTGGGATTTTTATTGAGTTAAGTATGTTTTCGGGAGCAGCAATAATTTTAAGTGTTCTTGGAGAAGTGGTTGTCGCTAGTCATTCTGTAGCAATCAATATAGCTAGTCTGTTTTTTATGGTCCCACTGGCCATTGGTTTGGCCTCATCAACAAGAGTTGGTAATTTAATTGGAGAAAATAATCCAATACAAGCAAAGATTGCTGCAACCTCTACAATAATTCTGTGTATGGTGGGTGCTTTTATTAACAGTATTATAATTATTAGCTTTGGAAGTTTAATAGTAAGCCTATATACAACAGAATTACCAGTATTAGAATTAGCAGCAAGTTTAATTTTATTTGCAGCTATTTTTCAACTTCCAGATGGAATTCAAATGGGTGCTTTGGGAAGTCTACGGGGTTATAAAGATACATTCATACCGATGATCCTTCTACTAATATCATATTGGATTTTTGCAATGCCAATAGGCTACTACTTAACAAATGTAGGTTTAAGTTCTCCAATGGGTGCAAAAGGAATGTGGTATGGCATGATTATAGGTTTAACAATTTTTTCATTTTTATCAATCATGAGATTAAGGTGGATAATGAAATCAAAAATAAAAAGATATTTTAACCAAGCACCTCAGAAACTTTAGTACCAATAGATACTAAATTATCTGCTACATATACTCCACATTCTTGAAGTTTCTCAATTTTGTTAGCAGCTGTCCCTTTTCCGCCAGCAATAATTGCACCTGCATGACCCATTCTCTTACCAGCAGGCGCTGTTTTACCAGCAATATATGAGATTACAGGTTTTGTAACATTATTTTTTATATACTCTGCAGCTGCTTCCTCTGCTGTGCCGCCAATCTCTCCTACCATCACAATAGCTTCCGTTTGTTTATCATCTTGAAATAATTTAAGCATATCAATAAATGAAGATCCTGGTATTGGATCTCCTCCAATCCCAACACAGCTACTTTGTCCAAAGCCTAAATCGGTAGTCTGTTTAACTGCTTCATAAGTTAGAGTACCAGATCTTGAAATTATGCCAATTGAGCCTGGCGTATGAATATCTCCAGGCATTATTCCTAGCTTAGCTTCACCCGGTGTTATAATTCCAGGACAATTAGGTCCAATCAATCTCACTCCAAGCTCATCAACTCGTTTTTTTACTTCAAGCATATCTAATGTTGGAATTCCTTCGGTTATACAAATAATCAATTTGATGCCTGCTTCAGCTGATTCCAAAATTGAGTCTTTACAGAATCTTGCTGGCACAAAAATTATAGAAGCATTTGGATCTAGAGAACTCTTAGCATCTTCAACAGAATTAAAAACTGGCTTGCCAAGATGCTCTATTCCTCCTTTGCCAGGAGTAACACCTCCAACTATATTTGTACCATACTCTATAGACTGCTCAGAATGTAATGTTCCTTGAGAGCCAGTAAAGCCTTGAACAATTACTCTGGTGTCTTTATTAACTAAAATACTCATTTTGCAAGTAAAACTGCTTTTTTAGCAGCCTCAGCTAAATCGTTAATACTTTCAATCTTGATTTTTGCTTTAGATAAAATTTTTGATCCAATGTCAGCATTATTGCCTTCCAAGCGGACAACAACTGGAATTTTTACTTCAACTTCTTTAATTGCGGCAATAATACCTTCTGCAATTAAATCACATCTCACAATGCCACCAAAAATATTTACCAGAACTACTTTTACTTCTGGGTCATCAAGAATTATCTTAAAAGCTTTAGCAACTCTTTCTTGGGTTGCAGTACCACCAACATCCAAGAAATTTGCAGGATTTCCGCCAAAAAATTTTATAGTATCCATAGTCCCCATTGCTAGGCCTGCTCCATTAACCATACATCCAATATTTCCATCCAAAGAAACATAACTTAAATCATTTTTAGCAGCTTCTGATTCTTTAGGATCTTCTTGTGTCTCATCACGCATATCTAATAATTCTGGTTGTCTGTAAAGTGCATTTGAATCAATATTTATCTTTGCATCCAAACAATGCAAATCTCCATTTCCTGTAATCACAAGCGGATTAATCTCAAGTAAGCTCAAGTCCTTTTCAACAAATAATCTTAATAGGTTATCTATAATTGGTATAAATTGTAATGTTTGTTGATCATTCAATTTAAGAACTTTTGCGATATTTTCAGCATTTTCATTCAGTGAATCATCTTTATAAACGAAACCTTGATAGATAATTTTTTCAGGCATATTTTTAGCAACATCTTCAATATTTACTCCGCCTTCGCTAGATCCAATGAAAACAATTTGTTGTGATTCTCTATCAATAATGGCACTAAGGTATAGTTCTTTTGCTATATTGGTACATTCCTCTACTAAAATGCAATTAACAGGTTGGCCTTTTTTATCGGTTTGGTAAGTTACTAAATTTTTTCCAAGCCATTTTTGAGCAAATTTAACACCATCCTCAGGATTACTAATTAACTCAACACCACCAGATTTACCTCGACCTCCAGCATGGACTTGAGCTTTTACAACCCACTTTGAACCGCCAATTTCATTACATGCATCAATTATATCCTCAGCTTTAAATACCACTTTTCCTTTTGATACAGGTAAGTTGTATTCTGCAAATAATGCTTTGCCTTGATACTCATGTAAGTTCATTTCTTTTTATTTCCTATATGGATTGCTAGATTATTAGCAGATAAAGCTGCTTCATGAAATGCCTCTGATACAGTCGGATGACTGAACATAGTTAGTGCAATATCTTCAGAACTGGAACCAAATTCCATTGAAATAAGGGCCTGTTGAACTATTTCAGCAGCTGCAGGACCAAAAACATGAACTCCCAGAATAGTGTCAGTTTTTGCATGAGACAAGACTTTTACAAAACCAACTGATTGATCAACTGCTAGAGCCCTTCCGCTCGCTGCAAAAGGAAACTTACCTACTTTATAATCAATATTATTATCTTTTAATTCTTTTTCATTTTGACCCACCCATGCTATCTCAGGATGGGTATATATTACTGAAGGAACCAAATCATAATTTACTTCAGTATGTTTTTCTGCAATTCTTTCTGCAACCATAATTCCCTCTTCACTACCCTTATGAGCAAGCATGGGACCTCTAACAACATCACCAATTGCCCATATGTTATTTACGCTGGTTTGGCAAAAATCATTAACTTTGATAAAACCATCTTCTATCTCAATATTTAATTCATCGCTAATTACGTTTGAGGAATTTGGTGCCCTGCCAACAGCCACAATTAATTTATCAAATTCCATCTCATTTTCTTGATCATTACTTTCAAATTTGACCTTAACTGAATTTTTTAATTCTTTTGTACTGGTAACCTTAGAACCTAATTTTATATCCAAGCCCTGTTTTTTGAATTCTTTTAAGGTTTCTTTAGAAATGTCATGATCTGTCATTGGAAGAAATTCATCAAGAGCTTCTATTACAGTCACCTCAGAACCAAGCCTAGACCATACACTTCCTAGTTCTAGTCCAATAATACCAGCGCCAACTACGCCTAGCTTTTTGGGGACTGAGTTCAAGCAAAGCGCACCGGTGCTATCTACAATATGTTTACTATATTTAGCCGACGGTATCTCTATTGGCTTAGACCCTGTAGCTACAATAATATTTTTAGCATCTACAGTTTCTGTGCTGCCATCTGGTTTTGTAACTTCTACAGTATTGATATCTGTAACCTTACCTCTACCTATCATAGATTCAACTTTATTTGCAGAAAAAAGACCACTTATGCCTCCAGTAAGTTTGTCTACAATATCGTCTTTCTTTTCATCATAGATTTTAAGTCTAACTTTAAACTTTCTATCTGTATTCCATGTTCAGATAGCTTCTTATTTGCTTCATAATATCTGTGTGAAGAATCCAAAAGAGCCTTTGAAGGTATACAACCAACATTAAGACATGTACCACCAAAATTAGGTTTGCCATTGTCACTATGCGATTCCTCTATGCATAACGTTTTAAGACCTAACTGAGAGCATCTAATAGCAGATACATAACCAGCAGGTCCACTTCCTACAACTACAACATCAAACATTTTTTTCCATTTAATAATTTATAAGTTAAGTAATAATCTCTCAGGCGATTCAAGTTGTTCTTTAATAGACACTAAGAAAGTTACGGCTTCTTTGCCATCTAAAAGTCTATGATCATAACTCATTGCTAAATACATCATGGGTCTTATAACAACTTCTCCATTAATTGCAACTGGTCTATCTTGAATCGCATGCATTCCTAATATCGCTGTTTGCGGAGCATTAAGAATTGGCGTTGAGAGCAAAGAGCCAAAAATTCCACCATTTGAAATAGTAAATGTGCCTCCCTGCATTTCATCAATAGACAACTTTCCATTTCTTGCTTTATCAGAGTAACTTAATATTGCTTTTTCAATTTCAGGCAAAGATTTAGTATCTGCATCTTTTATCACTGGAACTACTAAGCCTCTTTCTGTAGATACAGCTACTCCTATGTCTTGAAAACCATGATATACAACATCATTTCCATCAATAGATGCGTTGACTACTGGGAATTTTTTTAGAGCTTGTACTGCTGCAATTACAAAGAATCCCATAAAACCAAGCTTAACATCATGCTCCTCCTGAAATTCAGCACCATATTTTGCTCTAAGTTCTTTAATAGGTAGCATATCAACTTCATTAAATGTTGTTAACATCGCAGTTTCTTGTTTAACTGATACTAACCTTTTGGCAATAGTAGATCTGAGTCTGGACATTGGAACTCTTTTTTCAGGCCTATCCTCACCTGAAGTTATACTTTCAGAAAAAATATTATGATTTTCCTTATCAATGCCTTTAGTTTCTAAATGATTAATTACATCTGCCTTCGTAATAGTATTATTTTTACCAGATGCGTTTATATTTTCTGGATCAATATTTTTTTCAGATATAATTTTTTTTGCAGCAGGACCCATTTTTTTTGAGTTATCTAAATCATCACTTTTATCGAGTTTAGTTTCTTCATTAGGTTTACTTTTTTCTTCTTGTTGAACTTTTTGTGTTATTGAACTTCCATCTGATTCCTCAAATTCACCTATTAATTCAGAACTAGCAACAATCTCGCCTTCAGGTTTAATAATTTTTGAGACTACCCCGTCTGATTGTGCAAGAACCTCAAGAACAACTTTATCAGTTTCTATCTCAACAATTACCTCATCTTGATTAACAAGGTCTCCCTCTTTTTTAAGCCATTTAGCAATTGTTCCATCTGCAACAGATTCAGGGAATGTCGGTGATTTAATTTCTATACTCATTAAACGATTGCCTCATTAATTAATGTCTCTTGTTGCTTTAAATGAAGTTTCATCAAACCAACTGCAGGTGCTGCGGCTGGTGGTCTGCTTACGAGCTTAACTTCATTATTATTACCAAGCCTATCTAAAACCCTTTGTATTCTGTGTCTATGGCTAAACCATGCTCCTTGATTTAAAGGCTCTTCTTGACACCAGATATATTCATGTACATTTTGATACCTTAAAAGAATTTCTTCAAGGTCGTCGTAAGGAAAAGGGTACAATTGTTCTATTCTAATAACTGCTATGTCAAGACGTTTTTCTTTGTTTCTTTTCTCAATCAATTCATAAAAAACTTTTCCAGAGCACATAATTATCTTTTTTACATCATTTTTATTATCTAATTCATCATCGATTACACACTCAAAACTTCCATCACTTAAATCATCAAGCGTAGAAACTGCGTTAGGATTTCTTAAAAGACTTTTAGGTGAAATAACAATTAAAGGTGTGCGCATTTTTCTTATAGCTTGCCTTCTGAGAAGATGAAAAATTTGTTTAGGTGAGCTTGGTACACATACTTGAATATTTTCTGAAGCACATAATTGAAGAAACCTTTCTATTCTCGCGCTACTGTGCTCAGGCCCTTGCCCCTCATAACCATGAGGTAAAAGCATAATTAGTCCTGACAATCTCTCCCATTTATGTTGTGCTGATACGATAAATTGATCAATGACTACTTGAGCACCATTAGCAAAATCACCAAACTGCGCTTCCCAAATTGTTAATCCTGATGGCCATGTAGCAGAGTATCCATATTCAAACCCTAAAACCGCTTCCTCTGAAAGCAAAGAATCATATATATCAAAGCTTGTCTTGTTTTTTTCTGCAAGTTCAGAAAGCGATATATGCCCCATTCCAGTTTGAGAATCAAATATACAAGCATGCCTATGTGAAAATGTTCCCCTTCTGACATCTTGACCTGTAAGTCTAATTGGATAGCCATCTTTTAGTAATGTTGCATAGGCCATGACCTCTGCATATCCCCAATTTATTGGAATATTTCCTTGATTCATTTCATGTCGATCTGCAAATATTTTTGATGCTTGAGAACCCATATTAAATTCTTTAGGCACTGAAATAATTTCTTTACCTAATTTTTTTAATTCTTTTTTACTATATTTTGTATCGACCTTTGGCCACCATTTGACATCTAAATAAGGTTCCCAATCAAACCATAGAGAATCATTTGGTTTTTTTGCTAAATTTTTAGCGACACTCTCACCACCCTCTAATGATTTTCTATAATTTGATTTTATTTTCTTTGATTGTTCAGCATCCAATATCCCCTCTTTCATTAAATTATTTTCATATTGATTTAAAACCGAGGGATGGTTAGAAATTTTTTCATACATTAATGGCTGAGTGGCAGACGGATCATCAGCCTCATTGTGGCCTCTTCTTCTGTAACAGAATAAATCTATCACTATATCCTTCTTAAATTTATTTCTATATTTACATGCAATTTTTGCAGCATTAACTACCATCTCTGGATCATCGCCATTCACATGAATGACAGGAGCTTGAATTATTTTTGCAACATCAGAAGAATAGTCTGTAGATCTTGAATCATTTACATTGCTTGTTGTAAATCCTATTTGGTTGTTGACTATAATATGAATTGTTCCTCCAACATTAAAACCTCTAGTTTGAGACATCTGAAGTGACTCCATTACTACACCTTGGCCAGAGAATGCTGCATCACCATGAAGTAATACTGGTATTACCTTTGATCGATCTTTATCATTTATTCTATCTTGTCTAGCTCTGACAGATCCTATTACAACTGGGTCAACTATCTCGAGATGAGAGGGATTGTTAAATAATGAGACATGGACCTCGCCCCCTG
>AACY020298660.1_pt1 | contig 12587 bp, 9 predicted proteins | sample 267378 | NCBI WGS metagenome assembly AACY02 (sample SAMN02954345, study PRJNA13694) | marine metagenome | biome: aquatic; feature: ocean; material: water; isolation source: isolated as part of a large dataset composed predominantly from surface... | reverse complement strand
TCTTCATGGCCGGCAGAAGAGTGTCGTTGACGATCTCGAGTGCATCGGAATCCAGCAGGGCGGCGTCGAGGTCGTCCACGAGGCCGTTTCGCTCGGCATCGATGATCCGACGCTGCAGTCGATCGTTGAGAGGAAGCGCGGCAAGCTCCTCGAGACGGGTCTGGGCGCTGGAGCGGGAATCGACACCCTCGAACATCGCGAGGAATACCGAGAGCGGATCCGTGATGCACACACCACTCGAGTCGTATTCACGTCGGTCGTAGATCAGATCGAGCGCTGCCTGTCGCTGGTCATCGTCGATCTTGCTCATGGGCAGGATCTTGGAGGCATGCACGATGGCGGCTGTCAGTCCCCGATTCATGGCTTCGTGCAGGAACACGGAGTTCAGCACCTGTCGCGCCGCAGGATTCAACCCGAACGAGATGTTGGACAGGCCCAGGACCGTTCCAACGCCCGGGTGCATCGCCGTGATCCGATCGATGGCCTCCAGGGTCTCGATGCCATCACGGCGGGTCTCCTCCTGGCCGGTCGCGATCGGGAAGGTCAGCGGATCGACCAGGATGTCCGCGACAGCCAGCCCGAATTCATCGCGAAGCTGGTGAATGAGGCGATCGGCGACAGCGACCTTCCAATCCGCGGTGCGCGCCTGCCCCTGCTCATCGATGGTGAGGGCGATGACACCGGCACCGTGCTCAATGACCAGGGGCATGATGCGACGCAGTCGGGAATCTGGACCATCACCGTCCTCGTAATTGACGGAGTTGACGATGGATCGACCACCGAGACGCTCGAGCCCGGCGCGAATGACCTCGGGCTCCGTCGAATCCAGAACCAACGGCAGCGTTGAGGCAGTCGAGAATTCGAAGGCGAGCGTCGACATGTCGACGACACCGTCTCGACCGACGTAATCGACGCATAGGTCCAGCGTGTGTGCACCATCGCGGACTTGGTCCTTGCCGATCGTGATGCAGGCTTCGATATCGCCATCGAGCATCGCGTCTCGGAAGGCCTTGCTTCCGTTGGCATTGGTCCGTTCACCGATGGACAAGTACGTCGCTTCCTGTCGCAGCGGTACCGCTTGATACAGGGAGGACACCGCCGGCTCGCGTAGGGTTTCGCGCTCAGATAGCGACGATCCACCGAGGCGCTCCACGACGGCAGCCAGGTGCTCCGGCGTCGTACCGCAGCAACCACCCACGAGACCCAGTCCATAGTCACGAACGAAGAATTCGTGCGCATCGGCGAGTTCCTCGGGGGTCAGGGGATAGTGCGCACCGTCGGCGGTAAGAACAGGCAGTCCTGCGTTGGGCATGCAGGACAGCCTCAATGGCGTCGAACGGGACAGAGTCCTGAGGTGTTCACTCATTTCCGCTGGCCCTGTCGCGCAGTTGAGACCGATAACGTCGATTCCCAGCGGCTCCAGAGCGGCGAGCGCTGCCGCCGTCTCCGTTCCCAGCAGCATCGTCCCCGTGGTCTCGACGGTGATCTGGACGATGAGCAGGATGCGACGGTGCTGCTCCGAAAGCGCGATCCGGGCACCGTTGATCGCGGCCTTCGCCTGCAGCAGATCCTGTGCCGTTTCGATCAGGAGGGCATCCACACCGCCTTCGATGAGCCCTGCTGCCTGTTCGGCATAGGCGTTGCGCAATGTCGTGTAACTCGCATGACCCAGGGTGGGGAGTTTGGTTCCCGGTCCCATCGAACCCAAAACCCAGCGCGGACTCTCGGGTGTGCTCCACCGATCGGCGGATCGCCTGGCGATACGGGCCCCCGCCTCGGCCAACTCGGCGATCCGATCGCTGATGCCGTACTCCCCCAGATTGGCCAGGTTGGCACCGAAGGTATTGGTCTCGACACAATCCACACCGACGGCGAAATAGGAGTCGTGAACGGATTCGACGATGTCGGGTCGAGTCACGTTCAGTATCTCGTTGCAACCCTCGTAACCCTCGAAATCGGCAAGGCCGAGGTCGTGAGCCTGCAGCATTGTTCCCATAGCCCCATCTGCGATCACGACTCGCGTGGCGAGGGCATCAGCGAGCGACGACTGGGTTGGCGTCTGAGACCCTCGCAGGAACGCGTGGGAAATATCTGGCACTGACATGGTGCTGCCAGGGTAGTGCCCCCGGACGCGTAGGCTGAAGCGACGGCTATTCATCGTGTCGCTGAGGCCTGGATTCGCCGGGAGACGCACAACACCAGTGTCGGTGTCCGATGGGGACACCGTCGAGCGGGTCGGCTATCGAGAGGAGGCGGAGGGTGATCGAGTTCGAGACGCTCCCTGAACTCGTCGATCCGGTTCTCGTGTGCGCTTTCGAGGGTTGGAATGACGCTGGAGAAGCGGCATCGGACACCATCGACCATCTTCGGGAGGTCTGGGGGGCGACCCCGCTCGCTGAGCTGGATTCCGAGGACTACTACGACTACCAGGTCAATCGGCCCTTCATCCGGATGGATGAAACGGGTGTCAAGGAGCTCACCTGGCCCACGACGCGCCTTCATGTTGCCCGGCTTCCCCTCGCTACGAGGGATGTCATCCTCGTTCATGGCATCGAACCCAATATGCGTTGGCGGCAGTTCGTCGAGGAGATCATCCGGCTTGCCGGCGAACTCGATGTGACCCTGGTCGTGACCCTCGGGGCGCTGCTTTCCGACAGCCCCCACACTCGACCGGTTCCGGTCACCGGGACTGCCACAGATGGTCGGGTGGCGGCGGCGCTCGGTGTCGAGCCATCACACTATGAAGGACCGACCGGGATCATCGGAGTTCTACACGATGCCTGCCATCGGCGAGGGATTCCCTCGGTATCCCTATGGGCAGCGGTACCGCACTATGTTGCGCAGTCCCCCTCACCGAAGGCCACCCTTGCACTGGTTCGACGTGTCGAGGATCTGCTCGATGTTTCCGTTCCCCTGGGGGACCTGCCCGAAGACTCCCGTGCCTGGGAACTCGGCGTGGACGAAATGGCCGAAGAGGATGACGAGGTTGCCGATTATGTGCGGCAACTAGAGCAGGCCCGTGATGCCGTTGACCTCCCGGAGGCCAGCGGTGAAGCCATCGCGCGGGAATTCGAAAGATATCTGCGCCGCCGCGGTGACACCCCGGAGGGTTAGCGCACTACGCGATGACCGTTGGTTCGATCTAGGTCGATTCCCAGCAGTGCGTTGGCGAAGGCGGACATCTGGGCCCCGTCTCGTTCGCCGTCATCGTCGGCGCGACTGCGCGCACGCGCCCACGAGTCGAGGATGGCGAAGGCGCCAGGTGTATCGAGATCATCGGCAAGCCGCTGTCTCATGTGCTCTATCGCAGCCGACGCCCCTGTCGTTGCTCGGCTCAGCACGGCCTCGCGCCACTGCGCCAGGCGATGGGTGGCTGCGTCGAGGTCACCATCCATCCACTCCCAATCCTCGCGATATCTATGCGAGAGCAGGGCGACACGCAATACATCGGGATCGACGCCCGATCGCAGAAGCGCGGAAACGAAAACGAGATTACCCCGGGACTTGCTCATCTTGTAGCCGTCGTAGCCGACCATCCCGGCGTGAACGTAATGGCGCGCAAAGGGCCATGTCCGGGTGAGGCTAGCCGCGTGGGCCGCCCCCATTTCGTGGTGCGGGAAGATGAGGTCACGGCCTCCTCCCTGAAGATCGAATCCCATCCCGATCGTGTCGAGGGCGATGGCCACGCACTCGATGTGCCATCCCGGTCGACCGTGGCCGAGTGTCGTGTCCCATGCTGGCTCATCGGGGCGCTGAGCGAGCCACATCAGCGGATCGAGAGGGTGTCGCTTTCCCGGTCGGTCGGGATCTCCGCCACGTTCAGCCGATAACGCCACCATAACCTGTGAATCAAGCCCACTGATCTCACCGAACCTCGACGACTGCTGCACATCGAAATACCAGTCGTTATCGACCGCATAGACCGCACCTGTGCGTTGGAGGTCGTGGATGATGTCGACGATCGAAGGAATGGATTCGACCGCACCGACATAGTCGTCCGGTGGAATGACCTTCAATGCCGTCATGTCGGAGCGGAAGAGTTCGGTTTCGCGGAGGGCTATCTCCCGCCAGTCTTCGCCGAGTGATACGGCGCGTTCGAGCAGCGGATCGTCGATGTCGGTGACGTTCTGCACGTAGTGCACCTGGTGACCGGCGTCTCGCCAGACACGCTGGACGATGTCGAAGGTCAAGTAGGTGAAGGCATGCCCGAGATGGGTTGCGTCGTAGGGCGTGATCCCACAGACGTACATCCGAGCCGTATCGCCCGGCGTGGTGGGCCGGACCATCGCGGTAGCGGTATCGAAAAGGCGTAACGGTGGCGAGGATCCCGGGATATCCGAGATTTCCGGTGACGGCCACGACTGCACTGAATCAGCCTATCGATTCAGTGCAGTTGCCATTTCCTGGATCCACGGCCACGGCGCATCCCCTGTTCACGATCCTCACATCGGGGGCCAGGGCAGAGCCGGGTGCTCGGGTCCGGGGTCGGGAAACTTTCGGGTGTCATGCAGGTGGGTGATGCGGCCCAGGAGTGCACGGTATTCGCCTCCGCTGATGTAGTGACCGAATTCGGTGCTGTGTTGGGGCCTGTCCTCCAGGATCGACATCAGGGCCTCCAGATCGCGCAGGATCGCAGGATCGAGTGGCTCTCCCGCCCAACCCCACAGGACCGTGCGAAGCTTCGGTTCCACATGGAAAGCCAGGCCGTGGTCGATGCCCTGGGGATTCCCGAGTGGGGTTCGCAAGACATGTCCTCCTTTGCGGTCGGCATTGTTCGTGATGATGTCCAATACCGCGATCCGTTGCAGTTCCTCGGAGTCCTCATGTGCCAAGACGACATCCTGGCCGTCATATGTCTGTGCCTCCAGCACCACCCGCCAGCCCTCTGGGACCTCGCTGGGTGTCACCACATCGACCGCTGGTCGTGCTGAGTCAGCATCGATCCACGCTTGGCACATGCCGGGTCCGAACGGACCATCCTCACGCCATACCGTGACCGGTATCGAGCCCCAGCCGATCGACTCCGCTAGCAGGTAGGTTGCAACCTCCCGTCGCCCGAGAGTCCCCGTTGGGAAGTCCCACAGGGGACGTTCACCGCGTTTGGGCTTGTAGACGCACCTGATCGGCTCATCGCTCAACGGATCATCGTTGCGGCGATCATCCACCCAACACAGCAGCGTCGCATTCGATGCGCCGCTGAGTTGCCCCTCGACTGTCAGGTCGGCCTGGGCGAGCAGGTTCGCGAGACCTTGGGGATCTCCCTCGGTCGTCTTCGAAGTCACCGGTTCCTACGCTGAGTGTCGACGGTAGCCATTGGCACGTGGACAAATATGGCCGGTCGGCTCGAGTGGAAGCTGGCACAGCGGGCACGTCGGACGTCCGGCTGCGACGACAGCCTGCGTGCGCTCTGCGAACGAGGCGGTCTGTGGCAGCGTCAGCTCGATTCGCACGGTGTCTGCGGCATCAGGGTCATCATCACCGAAGTCGGCCGGTTCGGACTCCCCGAGAGCGTGCAGTTCAACGACGACCCGTTCGTTGTCCTCATCCCAGCCGAGTCCAATGGCTGAGGCGATGAAGTCCTCCTCGATAGGTGTGTCCAGCGGGCGATCGTCGCGGGTGCTCATAGGTGGGACGTCGATCCCCTGATCCATCAGCGTTGCCACGATCCGCTGCATCTGTTCGGCGAGTGTGGCCACCTGCTGCTTCTCCACTCGGATCCACACACGCGCCTGATCCTGGTCGACCTGCAGATAGAAGATTCGCTCCCCGGGGAGACCGACAGTCCCCACAACGACACGCTGCGGTGCGGAGAATGTGCGGATATCACGGGACACCCGACGAGTCTAGCCCGTGTTCCGTGGACTGGCGTCGGTCCCGGAACCACCGCCGACGACGGATTTTCGAGGCGCGCCGGACACCGAAGCACCCGGACCTAGCCGGTCGTTGATGCGTTCCACTAGCGGCATTCCGTCGGAGTAGTGGACCACGGAAATGGAGCCAGGGTCGACCACAATCCTTTGGAACATGTCCAGGTGCATACCCAAAGCATCAGCCAGGACCGATTTGATGACATCGCCATGACTTACGACCGCATAGGACGCAGTTCTGCCCAGTAGGTCGTTCCATTCGCGAATCGCCGAAACCGCGCGCGACTGCATCTCAACGAGTGATTCACCCTGGTCGCCGGGGAACCTCACGGCACTAGGGTTCGACTGGATCGTCCGCCACAGCGGTCGTTTGCTCAGTTGGCTGAGCTTCTTTCCCGACCAGGTGCCGTAGTGGCATTCTCCTAATCTGGCGTCGAGTGCGATATCGGCGCGCCCCCGTTGAGCGTCCAAGATGGCCTCCGCTGTCTGCACGGTGCGATCCAGGGGACTGGCGATGATCTGCTTGAGTCGAATCCCCGACAGCGTCTGCCCGACACGGGCGGCTTGCTCCCGACCTACGTCATCTAGATGAACGCCGGGTGTCCAACCGGCAAGCACACCGGCGGTGTTGGCACTCGTTCGTCCATGCCTGACCAGAAAGACAACCGTCACCCCGCCAAGCGTAGGCGGTCCTTCGATGCAGTGGTGCATGGCATTACGAACAAGTTGCCACTCAGAGTGGAGACCTCTCGGCACAATAGAGGGGTGATCCGACTTGTCGCCGCTCCGGTCTTGGCCAGTTCATCGGCTCCCGAGGGCGGTGAGCATCATTCGACGGGTGCGTTGACTGTGCTTGCTGAATCGGTGACAGCAGCGCGCTCCGCGACCGAACAGGATGATCCTCGGCGTCATTCGTTCGCGTGGGTATCGCTGGATGACGCTAGCGATTCGGAGATCGACCAGGTGGCGGAGATCGTCGGCCTGGACGATCTCCTTCTCGAGGACGCAGTGTCGCCTCAGCAGCGGGCGAAAATCGAATCACGACCGGGTGAAGTGTTCTTCATCCTCAAATCCTTGATCTGGATCGCCGAGACCCAAGATGTCGAGACGGGTCAGGTTGCCGTCTTCATCGGTCCCGGCTACGCGGTCACCCGGTTGACCGGGACGGGATTCGACACGACCCAGATTCGACAACGTCTTCGTGAGAACGCCGACCTCCATGGCGCAGGGCCCATGAGCGTCGCCTGGGCCATTGCTGATATCGCCGTTGACGGCTATCTCGAGGTCGGTGAATCCATAGAGTCGGAGATCGAACAGATAGAGGAGGATCTCTTCGCAGAGATTCCCGCTGACCTGGCATCTCGGATCTATCGCTTGAACCGCGAGAATATCGAGATGCGTCGAGCGGTTCGCCCGCTGCTGCCTATCGCCACCCGGCTCACCCAGGGATTCGAACCGGGTATTCCCTCTCCCCTGCAGTCATTCTTCCAAGATATCGGGGACCATGTCCTGCGCGCTAACGACATGGTCGATGCTTACGACACCGCATTGATGACGATGCTGATGGCCAGTACCGCGCGTCAGGATCTGCAGCAGAACCGGGATATGCGAAAGATCGCCGCATGGGCGGCCATCATCGCCGTGCCCACCGCGATTGCGGGAATCTACGGCATGAACTTCGACGAAATGCCGGAACTGCACTGGAGTTTCGGCTATCCGCTCGTGCTCGCTGTCATGGCGGGGATCTGCCTCATCCTCTACCGAGCGTTCAAACGATCGGACTGGATCTAGGGCAGCGGGATTCACATTGGTTGCAGCACTCCCGCGATGAGCAGTACGACGATCACGCCCGCCAACCCCAGTCGATAGATGACGAACGGGAAGTATGAGTTCGTGGCCACATAGCGAATCAACCAGGCGATCACGGCGTATCCCACGGTGAAGGAGATCGCGGTAGCGATAAGGATCGGTCCCCACGCCACAGATGGCTCGGCGGAGATACGGGTGGCCTGATAGAGGCCGGAACCCAGAACCGCCGGAATTGCCAGCAGGAAGGCGTAGCGGGTAGCTGCCTCGCGGGTCAATCCGACGGTGAGACCCATCGTGATCGTCGCTCCAGATCGTGAAACGCCGGGGATGAGGGCCAACGCCTGGGCGCTGCCCAACGCGACTGCGTCGCGCATGCGAAGCTGATCCACCGGACGTGAACGACGACCCCATCGATCTGCCGCCCCGAGAAGCAGACCGAAGACGACGAGCATCGCAGCGGTGAGCCACAGATTGCGCGCGATGGTCTCGATCTGATCAGTGAACACCAAACCGAGAACCACGATCGGGATCGTTCCGATGATCACGTACCAACCCATGCGGGCATCGATGAGGTGCCGGTGTTCATGTTGGAACAGTGACCTGCCCCACGCGGTGATGATTCGTGCCAGGTCCTTTCGGAAATAGATCAGTACCGCGATCTCGGTACCGATCTGCGTGATCGCGGTGAACGCGGCGCCGGGATCGGACCATCCGAAGATCTGGGCGACCGCGAGAAGATGCGCGCTGGAGGAAATCGGCAGGAACTCGGTCAGGCCCTGCAGCAGGCCCAGAACGATCGCCTCGAACCAGCTCATCTCCTCAAGGTGTCTTCGTGGGTGACGTTGATGATCATGAAGCCAAGCCGGCCTCAGCAAGCAGCTCCGGCATCCGTCGGATGGTGGCCAGACGTTCCTCGAGATCGCCGGCGTAGACGGCCACGCTCAACGTCGTGACTCCTGCTTCGGCGTAGGCGGCAAGCCGGTCACGGATCCGTTCGGGAGGACCGACCAACGCTGTCCGATCGATGAATTCCATCGGTACCGCAGCCGCCGCACCACCGTAGTCCTTAGACAGATACAGATCCTGGACCTGCTTGGCCTGCTCTTCGTATCCCATGCGAGCTGCCAGGTCGTTGTAGAAGTTCTTCTCTCGTGATCCCATGCCACCGATATACAAAGCGGCATAGGCCCGCACCGGGTTGGCGCATGCATCCAGATCGTCGCCCATCACGACAGGTACGGTCGGGACGACGTCGAACCCGTCGAGGTCCTTGCCCGCCTTGGCCCGCCCCTCGCGGATGTGACCGAGCAGATCGGCAGATGACTCAGGAGCGAAGAAGATCGCCAACCAGCCGTCGGCAATCTCGCCGGCGAGTTCCAGATTCTTCGGCCCCACGGCCGCGAGATAGATCGGCAGATGATCTCGAACCGGGTGAACGGTGAGTGTCAGCGCCTTTCCGGGCCCGTCTGGCAGAGGCAGGGTGAAGAACTCCCCCTCGAAAGTCAGCCTCTCGCGTGCCAACGCCTTGCGCACGATGGCGACATACTCGCGTGTGCGGGTGAGCGGTTTGTCGAATCGGACACCGTGCCAGCCCTCGGACACCTGAGGCCCTGAGACACCCAATCCGAGACGGAAGCGTCCCTGGGACAGCGTGTCCAAAGTGGCCGCCGTCATGGCAGTGTTGGCCGGGGTGCGCCCTGGAATCTGGAACACCGCGGATCCCACATCGAGGCGCTCAGTCTGAGCCGCGATCCATGACAGCACGGTCGCCGCATCCGATCCGTAGGCCTCGGCGGCCCACGCCACCGAGTAGCCCAATCGGTCCGCCTCGCGTGCCAGCGCGAGGTTCTCCGCGTCGTTCCCTGCCCCCCAGTAACCCAGGTTGATTCCCAACTTCACTGCGGTTCACCCCTCATCGTCGACCGATCGGCTCTTGGCAGCGTAGTACCTAGCGGAAAGTTCTGGCGTACCTCCCGGTATTCGAGCTTATGCCTCGGCGAGAGATCTATCGGGATAGCGATGCCCTTGCGCCTGGGATGATCCCATGATGAAGTCATTGGGTGCAGTTCGCCGGATCCGCAGATGCAGGCCATGAGCATCGCAGCTACGAGTATCGGAGCATCAAACTGCCAAGGTCCGCGTCACGCGACACCGCGAGGGCAGTCCTGACCGAATTCGCCGAATACGGACGCTGGGAACTCGATCGACATCGCATCTATCCGGATGGTCGGCGTACCGTTCGGGTGCGGCGGCGAATCATCCGGATAGCGAAGCAGCCTGGACCAGATCACTGAGGTTCCAGAGGTGTCGGTCAGCAGGTCCGCAGGAATCGATCGAGAACCACGACACCGAAACGCAGTGCCGACAGAGGAACACGCTCATCGATCCCGTGGAACAGTGCCGCGAAATCAAGATCCGGTGGTAACCGCAGTGGCGCAAAGCCGTAGCCCGTTATCCCGAGCCGGGAGAATGCCTTCGCGTCCGTACCACCGGACATCAGATAGGGAATCGCATGGGCGTGTGGATCCTCGGTCTGCAGCGCGGCGCGCATCGCCTCGATGGTGGGTCCTTCGAAGGGCACATCCAGGGCGACGTCTTCGGTGAGGATGTCGATGTCGATGTCTGGACCCGCAAGACGCCGAGCAGTGTCGACGAGATCATCGCGTCCGCCGGGAACGAAGCGCCCGTCGACGTGACCGACCGCATACTCAGGGATGACATTGACCTTGTAACCCGCCTCGAGCATCGTCGGGTTGATGGTGTTGCGCATTCCGGAGCCGATGAACCTCGCAATCGGCCCCAACTGGTGCATCACCTCGTCGACCTCATTACCGTTCAGGTCGATTCCATAGGCCTCGCAGATCTCTGCAAGGAGTCGTTGCGCGGTAGGACCCAGGCTGCTGTCGAATCGATGACTACCGATTCGTGACATAGCCGAGGCCAGGTGAGAGACGGCATTATGGTCATTGAGCATCGACCCATGTCCTGCACGGCCTGCGGCCGTGAGCCGCATCCAGGCGATGCCCTTCTCGGCGGTCTGAATCAAGTACAGGCGTAGGTCATCTCGAACCGTCAGGGAGAAACCACCGACTTCGCCGACAGCCTCGGTCACTCCGGTGAAGAGATCGGGACGGTTCTCCACGAGCCAGTGGGCACCATGGCGCCCTCCCGCCTCTTCGTCCGGGGTGAACAGGACAACGACATCCCGGGGTGGCCGGTATCCCTCTCGCGCCCACGAACGGATGACGGCCAGGATCATCGCGTCCATGTCCTTCATATCGACAGCGCCACGTCCCCAGACCATGTCGTCGATCACCTCAGCGGCGAATGGCGGCACGGTCCAATCCGCAGCAACTGCGGGAACCACATCGAGATGACCGTGGAGCAGCAGTGCCGGCTGTTCGCTGGAGGTACCCGGAATGCGCAGGGCGACGGCGGCACGTCGTCCGGATGTCGTGGTGATCAGTTCCGGGTCGTAACCCACTTCGCGGAGGAGCTCGACTACGTATTCCGCCGCGAGAACCTCCCCCGGCCCGTCATCGGTGCCGTCATTGCTGGTGTCGATTCGGATCAGGTCCGTGATGATGCGAACCGTGTCTTCCGCTGGCGATGGAATCGGTTGCTCCATGGGTCCATCCTGTCCTATCCGGCGTCATCCGGTGACCGATCGCCCGGCCCATGCTGCGGTGTGTGGCGGCCGTGCGCGGCGTGATCTGAGATTGCTATCCTTCCCGATGGCTCCCACCCCAGGGAGCACCATCTGTCCGGGTGGCGGAATTGGCAGACGCGCTAGCTTGAGGTGCTAGTGCCCGTATTAGGGCGTGGGGGTTCAAGTCCCCCCTCGGACACTGTGGGCTATTTGCATCTAGCCCCCAATCTATTTGCACAATCCGCTGATGGGACGGTTTCGCCTGCCAGAAGGGGATATCGCCTCACCTCCTGCGGCTCAGGCTTGGGGAATTGCGTGCCAGCTCAGCGACACGCACGCCGAAACGAGTGGATTTCACCCCGAAGAGTTTCTCAGAGACGCTTCTGGACGGCCTTCGATGAAGGCCGTCCAGAAGTGAGGAGTTTCTAGGCTGGCCTCGCCAGCGGTGGGTCGGTGGATTCCGGGCGGTATGGCGCCACATCGGGGGTCGTCCGGTGGCGCCTGGTCCGGGCTTGACCCTTCGGGCCCTCGGGCGTCGATGTGGTCCGTTCAATCATGAAGGTTTCGATCTTTCGGATATTGCTGCCGAGAATTTGGCAGGCGAGCAGGAACGCCTGTCCCGCAAATCCGCGTAGGCGCCGACGCCCGGCTTCTTCGATGTTGGACCAGTTGGGGTCCTTGAGATATCCGTTGGCCCCTTCGACGGTGTTGCGCAGGGCTGCCCACATGGAGCGCCACTCGGGCGCGCCATTGCCGCCTCCACCAACGCCGCCCAGACCCATACTGTCGTCTGTAGGTCCGACTTGATGGCGGCCGCATCCAGGGCCGCGTTATAGACCTTTACCTGGTCAATTCGCCCTGGGAAGTACCGATCCAGGGGCCCGCCGCTGTACTGAGTCCCGACAGTGAAGGTGTCCGGCGACGCAGCGGTAGCCACTCCGAGATTATGTGTGTCTACTAACTGTCCATCGACGTACACCGATGCTGCAGTTCCGGATCGCACTAGAGCTACGTGATGCCAAGCGTCAGGTGCGGGCGCAAAACCCTTGTCCTGCCATCCACTTCCCGTTCCGCCGTTGTAAGCAATCCACTGCACTGTGCCGCTCTTGACTGCTATTGAGTAGTCCATGGAAAAAGCAACGATCGTGCACCAATCCGAACACGTCGTGTTTGAGGCGTTGAACCAGGCCTCCACTGTGTAGTCGACAAACCCTCCCAGCGCAGAAGAGTTAGAAGGACGCCGTACTGACTCGTCCCGTCGA
>AACY020562977.1_pt1 | contig 12594 bp, 11 predicted proteins | sample 267378 | NCBI WGS metagenome assembly AACY02 (sample SAMN02954345, study PRJNA13694) | marine metagenome | biome: aquatic; feature: ocean; material: water; isolation source: isolated as part of a large dataset composed predominantly from surface... | reverse complement strand
GCCAGCCCCGTCGGTAGAAAATAGATGAAGTTTATCGTTATCATTAACAATTGTATTTACAGCATTAATGTATCGAGCCTCTTGAGATATCTTACCCTCAAGTGAAGCTGCTCTTTTCTTGTGTGGCAATGTTATATTAAGTCCTCTTGCTTCTTTGTCTTGAAAAAATTCTTTGATAAAGATATCGAAATCATCATTATTAACCTTGTAAGCGAGATAATTTATATTTACATTTTCATTTCTTGAGAATCTTGAATGTATGAAAGGTGATAAAGAGTGCTCTATAGGATCACCAACAACACCAAGTTTAAATTTTTTAGACATTCCAATCTTTATTAATATATTTAAGTAGCTTTTTTTCTAAAGCTTTATACTCATCATCTTTTTTATAAGACCATTTTACTTCAGCGGGTAACGAGGCCAAAATTGATTCTATTCTTCCATCCGATTGAAGCCCAAAAGCTGTTCCTCTATCATACACAAGATTAAACTCTACATATCTTCCTCTACGAATTAACTGAAATTCCTTTTCCACTTGTGAATATTTAGTGTCTTTTCTTTTGCTTGCTATCTCAACATAAGAATTTAAATACTGATTCGCTACATTTTCTAAAAAGATTAAACTATTTTCTATTGATAGATCTTTAACATTGTCAAAAAAAATTCCACCAACTCCTCTTCGTTCTTTTCTATGAGGAATATAGAAATAATCATTACATTCTTTGGAAAAATTTTTGTAATATTCTGTATCAAAAGAATTTAAGAAATGTTTCGCTTCTTTGTGCCAATTTTTAATATCATCAAGGTACGGAATGTAAGGTGTTAAATCATAACCGCCCCCAATCCACCAATCTTTTATATTGTCATTACTATCAAATAAACAAAAAAGACGAACATTCATATGACTGGTGGGTACATGAGGGTTTTTAGGATGAGAAATTACTGATACCCCCATGGCTGAAAATTTACAATTTGATAGTTTTTTCTTATTTTTAAGGGCAGCCTCAGGAAGTTTCTTTCCTACAATGGATGAAAAATTTACTGCACAATTATCGAAAAAAGTTCCATTGGCAATAACAGCCGTTTTTCCACCTCCACCCTCTTTTCTTATCCAAGAATCTAAAGACTTATTATTAATAGAGGTCTCCTCAAATTCTTCAAATTTTTCAAATTTTTCAAGAATATTATCTTGGATCTTTTTAAATATATTTTCTAGTTTTCTTATCATTTATTCTCTTATGATTATGCCTGTCTCTAAATCAATTATTTGAGATGGCTTTAATTGTTTGCCAAGCGACTCATCATAATATGCTATATCATCATTTGCGAACGTCTCTAAAATTTTGTTGGGACAATTAATATTTGATTGTCCTGAGAAATTTGCTGATGTAGAAACCATAAAACCTTTATACACTTTCAATAAGTTTTTTACAGGTAAGTGATTACTTACTCTTATCGCTATTTTTCCTGTTTCATTCATAAGATGACTTGGCAGGTTTTTATTATATGTAAACAAAAAAGTATGAGGTCCTGGCCATTTTTCATTGAGTAGTTTTTCCTGATCAGGATTTAAACTTGTTACAAATTCTTTAATTGAAAAATATGACTCAGCAAGCAAAATTAAACTTTTATTCAGAGGTCTTTGCTTAAGTTTAAAAATTAAATCTATAGCACTCTCGTTTAAAGCATCGCAACCTAAACCCCAAATTGATTCAGTTGGATGTACTAAAACTTTTCCAGCTTTGAGCCAATTAATTGATTGATTTAAATCTAGTGCCTTGTTATTCAAATTATGAGTTTAGCTTCTTGTCTTTTTCTAAAACTTCAGCTCTCATATTTTCTTTATACTCTTTTAGCTTTCTTGCTAAATCATCATCACATGTAGCAAGTATTTGTACAGCTAATATAGCACTATTTTTTGCTCCACTTTTTCCAACGGCAACAGTTGCAACTGGAACGCCTGGAGGCATCATTGCAGTTGATAGCAATGAGTCAATTCCACCCATACCACCAGATTCAATTGGTATACCTATAACAGGTTTAGTTGAATGTGCTGCTACTGCTCCAGCTAAGTGTGCTGCCATGCCTGCAGCTGCAATAAATACTTTACATCCATTTTGTTCTGAGTTTTTAATTAATTCCATAACGTCATGAGGAGTTCTATGGGCCGACATAACATTTTTTGTGAATTTAATTCCAAAACTATCTAGAATAGAAAAGGCGGCTTCTACAATTGGTAAATCTGAGTCCGAGCCCATAATTATTGCTACTTGTGTTGTTTCATTTGTCATTTTTCTACTCTTAGTTTGTTTAGTGGATTATAATCAGGCAATTATAAATAAAAATCTACAATAATTGCTAAAAATGGCTAAAAAATTAAAAATTTTAATATTTCCAGATCCAAGATTAAGAAAAGTCGCGAAAAAAGTAACAAAATTCGACAAAAGTCTAGAAATTTTAGCGAATGACATGCTTAAAACTATGTATGATGCAAATGGCATTGGTTTGGCTGCAACACAGGTTGATTTCCATGTTCGACTTGTAGTTATGGATATTTCAGAGGATAGGAATGATCCAAAAATATTTGTAAATCCAGTATATAGGGTGCTCGATGATCATAAATTGTTCGAATTTGAAGAGGGTTGTCTTTCAATACCAGGATTTAATGAAATTATTTCAAGACCTGACAAAATTGAATTGACTTGGCAAGATTTAAGCGGAAAGGAACATAAAGATTATCCTGTAGGCCTCTTAACAGTATGTATACAGCATGAAATAGATCACTTAGAAGGTAAGTTGATGGTTGATTATGTAAGTGCATTAAAAAGAGATAGAGTAAAAAAAAGACTTTTAAAAGAATTTAACAGAAAATAACAGATTTTATTGTCAAAATGAATATATTTTTTGCCGGAACACCAAATAGTGCTGCTGAAATACTTAAATCTTTAGCATCAAATAGTTTATTCAATATAAAGGGGGTAATTACACAACCAGACAAAAAAGGAAAAAGAGGAAATCAACGAATTGAATCTCCTGTCTCTATAATGGCAAATTCTCTTAAGATACAAACTTACAAACCAAATAATTTAACAAAAGAACAAATACAAAATGATATTGATATAACTAATGTTGACATTCTGCTTGTTGTTGCCTATGGAAATTTAATTCCTGCCTGGATTCTTGAAAGCAACATCAAGGCGATCAATATTCACTATTCTTTGCTCCCGAGCTATAGAGGTGCATCCCCTATACAATCATCGCTTCTGAATAATGATAAAAAAACTGGAATCACTTTTATGCAGATGTCCGAGGATTTGGATGCTGGGAAAGTTATAAAATGTTTTGAAGTCCCAATTAACAAAAATGACAATAAATCAAGTCTTGAGAAAAAACTTACTAAATTAAGTATTTTAAATTTAGAAAAAGTTGTTACAGACTTCTACTCAAATAAAATTATTCCTGTTGATCAAGATCATGAAAAAGCCACATATTGTAAAAAAATATCAAAGGAGGATTCAATAATTAATTTTAAAGAGAGTGCTGAAAAAATATTTGCTAAATTTAGAGCATATAATGAATGGCCTGGAATATGTTTTCTGCATAAGAATAAAGTTATAAAAATTCATGGTTTAGAAGTATCTGCAGCCAAAAGTCCAGGCATTCCTGGAGATATTTTAAGTTTTACTAATTCTGGATTAACATTTAAAACTGTAGATTATGATATAGTGATTACTCACTTACAATTTCCAAATAAAAATATTATTACCGTTAAAGACGCATATAATTCATATAGACAATTTTTTGTATGAAAATAAAATTTACATTAAGTCTTTCTTTTAAACAAAAAGAGGTTTAATTTACACACTATGAAAGTACTTATTTTAGGTGCTGGTAAGGTAGGCGGCAGTTTGGCAACAGCATTGGTGAATAATAATTATGATGTTTCTATTGTTGATCAAAACATAAATCTATTATCTGAACTAGAAGAGAAACTAGATATTATGACTGTTCATGGTCATGCTGCACATAAAATTTCAATCAAAAAAGCGGGGGCTGACGAACACACAATTGTTATTGCTGTAACATCAAGTGATGAAGTAAATCTTATAGCTTGTCAGCTTGCAAAAAAAGAATTTAATGTAAAGAAAACAATATGTCGTCTTACAGAAAAATCATATACAGATAATCTTGATGTATTTGGTAAAGATGCAGTCGATGTTGCTATTAGTCCTGAGAATGAAGTAAAAGAGCATCTTAAAGAGTTAATCTTGCACCCAGGTACAATGCAAATTGAAAAATTTGCAGATGGCAAAGTCAGTTTAGTTAGTGTTAAAGCCTCAAAAAAAGGAAAGCTTGTTGATAGAGAGCTCAAATATATTAAAGATGATATGCCAAATATTGACGCATTTGTGGCTGCAATATATAGAAAAGGTAATCCTTTCATACCAGCAGGCGATACAATTATTGAAAAAAACGATGAACTTTATTTTATTTCTACCGAAAAAGATATAGATAAAATTGTTGATGAATTTAGAGATCCTGCAGAATCTTATTCACGAATAATGATTGTTGGAGGTGGAAAGATTGGATTTTCTCTTGCAAAAGAATTAGAACATGAGTTAAAAATAAAAATAATTGATAGTAATAGGGACAAATGTTCACAATTATCAAAAGATTTAGATAAAACAATTGTTCTGCATGGCTCTGCAATTGATGAGACATTATTAAAAAATGAAAATATTTCTAACATAGATATTTTTTGCGCAGTTACTGATGATGACGAGACAAATATGATGTCTTGTATGTTGGCAAAGAAAATAGGTGGCTCAGTTAAAACCTTAGCAATACTAAATAATCCGTCATACATTGGATTGGTTCCAGGGTTTGTTGACAACTATATCGCACCTTTTAGACTTACTGTTTCATCTGTGCTTCAAGATCTTAGAGAAAGTGATGTTAAACAAGATGTTATGCTAAAGATGGATAGCGGTGCTGAGGCTATAGAGGGTGTTGTACACAACAATGAATTTACAGAAAAACTTTTTGGCAAATCTTTAGACGAAGTTCCACTGCCAGAAGGCGCATCTATTGGTGCGGTTGTTCGTCATGGTGACCTTTTAATGCCTAAGTCTGATGAAATCCTTAATATAAATGATCATTTAATTATTTTTCTTCAAAATAAAGAAGTGATGCCTGACGTTGTTAAGCTATTTAAATCAAGTTAATGAACTTTAAAGCAATAATAAACTTATTCAGTATTCTGGTATTATTGTTTAGCCTTTCCTATGTATTTCCAATTGCTGTTTCATTAGTTTTTAATGATAATTCTTTGCACCTGTTTCTGCCTGCTTTTATCTTTGTTGGTGTTCTTGGTTTAATTGGTTTTTTCTTTACAAAAGGCGTTCAAAGAGATCTTGCCGCAAAAGATGGTTTTGTGATAATTGTTATGTTTTGGCTTGTACTTTCTATGGCAGGATCGATTCCATTTTATCTTTCAGGTATGAGCCCTATCGATTCTTTCTTTGAATCTATGTCCGGAATTACAACCACCGGAGCTACTGTTATCTCTAATATAGAAAGTCTTCCTGAATCGCTGAAGTTTTATCGCCAACTTCTTCAATGGATGGGTGGAATGGGCTTAATTGTACTTGCGATTGCTGTTATGCCTTTACTTGGCATTGGTGGAGGACAACTGTTTAAAACAGATATACCTGGTGCAATGGGAGAACAGCGGCTTACGCCCAGAATCCAAGAAACTGCTAAGGCTCTCTGGTCTATTTATCTTGGATTAACTGTTTTATGTGTAATCTTTTACACTGTCGCAGGAATGAGTATTTTTGATGCTGTCTCGCATTCAATGTCTACCGTTTCAATTGGTGGTTTTTCTACCTATAACAATAGCATTGGCCACTTTAATAACTTAACAATTGAAATAATATGTATGGTGTTTATGCTTCTGTCAGCAATGAGTTTTGCGCTTCACTATTTTTCTATATACAAAAGTAAATCCCTAAAGTATTTCTATGATCCAGAACTGAGATTTTTTGTAACAATATTGTTTATTATATTTATACTAGCAGTGTCGGTTAATGCCCTATCGGTTCAATCTGATTTATCAATAAGGGAGCTAGCATTTCATACCATATCAACTGTTACAACTACTGGTTTTGGAATATCTGATACATCCTCGTGGTCTTTTTCTATATCATTTTTATTATTAATTGGTGCTTTTATTGGAGCATGCTCTGGGTCTGTGGGTGGAGGTGTAAAGTCATGGAGGGTTATGATTATGCTTAATCATGCCTATTCTAATATTGTTAAAATGATTCACCCTAACTCAGTATTGACTTTAAAAGTGGGTAGTAAAAGTGTCGATGATAATGTTGCGACATCCGTATGGGGATTCTTTTCTATATATGTAATTTCCTTCGTTGTTTTGTTGTTAGCTGTATTAATCTCAGGCCTGGACCTTGAAACTGCTTTTTCATCAGTTGGAGCATGTCTAAACAACCTGGGCCCAGGGCTTGGTATGGTTTCTGACAATTACTCAGAGATTAATGCATTTGCGAAAGGCATTCTTGCTTTTTCAATGCTGCTTGGAAGACTAGAAATTTTTACATTGCTAATAATCTTAACTCCAATGTTCTGGGCTAAATAGCTATATATCTTTATAGGGATCTAAAAGATCATTTTTATTTTTTTTAAATCTTTTATATTCCCATGAATAATCAACAGGTCGTTTATTAATTAAATTTTCAATATCAGAATTTAATAATAGTTTGTACTTACTATCATCATAGGTGCCTTTATTCAAAGGCCTAATGGTTAAAGAAATGAATCCTGAACTTGATGAATTTAGATATACATATAATACTTCAGCCTTAGTTTTCCTAACAAGGGATTGAACCAAGGTTGTAGAATAAGCATCTCTTCCATAAAATTTTATATATTCGCCCATTCCTCTTTGTGGTACTTGATCAGCTGCAAAACAAACTACTTTTTTTTCTTTTAATGCCTTAAAAACATTCTTAACGCCCTTTAACGAAGTTTCAAAACACTTAGCACCGTTATGCTGTCTATCGTTTTTAATAAAGTTATCTAAAAACCCAATCTTTACTTTTTTATATAAGCTAGTTGTTGGTACTTGTGAGTTAATCCATTTTAGTAGCATGTCCACACTTCTATTGTGAATTGAAACAGCGATCAGACCATAATTATTATTTAGTTTATTTTTGAAAAGAAAATTGTTTTTAATCTTAAAGATCATGCTATTTGAATATTCATGGGCTGCTCCCCAAGTATAAAAGGTCTCATAAACTGCAATTAGAGATTCTCTTATACTAAGTTTTGTTAAAGTTTCAAGATCTTCCTTGTTCAAATCTTTATAAGCAATTTCTAAATTTACTTTGGTTATTTTGTAAGATTTAGTAAATTTGCATAATTTACTATATATGTATAGATCAACAAAAAAAATAATGAAGGGCTTAGGTATTAGAGAAATTAAGTAAAAAATTACTTTCATTATGATGTTATTTTATAAGCATGTTATATAATCTCAAGTATTAACTACATACATATATAGTTATAGTAAATCATAAATAAAAATGAATAATTATGATAACTAGACATATGTCCACTATAAGGAGAATTTAATTGCCTGCAAATAAAATGGAAGAGCTTGTTGCATTATGCAAAAGAAGGGGCTTTATTTTCCAATCTGCTGAAATATATGGTGGACTCCAAGGAGTATATGACTTTGGACCACTTGGTGTAGAACTAAAGAATAATCTTAAAAATTCTTGGTGGAAAGCTATGGTATACGAAAATGACGATATTGAAGGGCTAGATGCTTCAATACTAACGAATCCATTAGTTTTAGATTATTCTGGCCATACAGATACTTTTTCAGACCCAATGGTTGATTGTAAATCTTGTGGATTGCGTTTTAGAGCAGATCAAGTACCAAAAAGCTGTAAAAAAGAAGATCTTACAGAGCCTAGGCAGTTTAATTTGATGTTTAAAACAAATGTGGGGCCAATAGATGATGGTAGCAACTATGCTTATTTAAGGCCAGAAACAGCCCAACAAATATTTACAAATTTTAAAAATGTTGTCGATGCTACTTCAAGAAGTCTCCCATTTGGTATTGCTCAAATAGGCAAAGCATTTAGAAATGAAATTACGCCTAGAAACTTTATATTTAGAGTAAGAGAATTTGAACAAATGGAACTTGAATATTTTGTTGCTCCTGGTTCTGACGATGACGCACATGATTCATGGGTACAAAAAAGAGTTGATTGGTGGGTACAACAAGGTGTACCCATGGAATCTATTGAATTATATAACGTACCCACAAAAGAGCTAGCACATTATTCAAAAAAAACTATTGATTTAATGTACAAATTTCCTCATGGACTTGAGGAGCTTGAGGGTATAGCAAATAGAACAGACTTTGATCTTGGTTCTCACTCTAAAAAACAGGAAGAACTAAATATTAAATCTAAAGTGAAAAAGAATAAAGATTCTAATAGCAAACTAATTATTAATGATAATAACAAAGGAATGCTTGTGCCTTATGTAATTGAACCAAGTGCAGGAGTTGAAAGAGGTATGCTTGCGATTCTTAATGAGGCATATACAGTTGAGGAACTCGAAGATAAAAAGACTCGGGTTGTTTTAAAACTAAAGCCGCATCTTGCACCGATTAAAGCTGCAATTATTCCTTTGAAGAAAAATGATGGTAAGTTAGTTGAAATTGCAAAAAAAATAAAAAATAACCTTCAGACTTTAGGTGTGGGAAGAATTATTTTTGAAAATACTGGTAATATAGGTAAAAGTTATAGAAAACATGATGAAATTGGGACGCCCTTATGCATTACAGTAGACTTTGAAACCCTAGAAGATAATACTATAACCGTCAGAGATAGAGACTCGATGAAACAAAATAGAGTAGATATAGATAATCTCGTAAATTTGTTAATGGAGAAAATAACATAATAATTATTTCTATAATTAAAAGCCTAATTTTTAATATATTTTTTTATGCTTTTACAGTCCTTTCGTGTTCTTTTATAGTACTTCTTTATCCATTTTTAAAGACAAGCATTCTCCAAATACTTGCAAAATATTGTATTTATTTAATTTTATATAGTTTAAAGTTCATATGTGGTGTTTCTTGGGAGATAAATGGTCTAAAAAATATACCAAAAGGGCCTTGTATAATTGCTGCGAATCATCAAGGCGTTTGGGAATCTTTTTTTTTACAAACAATTAATACTCCTAGTTCAAGTATAATTAAAAGAGAATTACTTTTTATACCTTTCTTTGGTTGGGCGTTAGCGTGTTTAAAACCTATTCATTTAAAACGGTCAAATAAATTCAGAAGTTTTAAAACTGTTATAAACAAGGGATCCAAAAAAATAGCCAAAGGCACATCTTTAATAATCTTTCCTGAGGGAACTAGATCCAAGCCGGAAGATGGATTAAGGCCTTTTTCCAATAGTTGTGGTGTTTTATCTGTTAATAATAATATTCCAGTGATACCTATATGTCATAATTCAGGCTTATATTGGAGAAATAAGAGTTTTATAAAAAAACCGGGTGTGATTAAGATTAGAATTGGAAAGCCAATTTATGGTGATAATCCTAAAAATGTAACTAAAGATGTAAAAAATTGGATACAATCAAATTTTGAAGATATAAACTAATTAAATATCTAATTCTTTTACGGAAAGGGCGTTTTTATCTATAAATTCTCTTCTTGGCTCAACATCATCACCCATTAGGATTTCGAATGATTCATTTGCATCTTGAACGTCTTTAATATCAACTCTCATCATTCTTCTATTCTCAGGATCCATAGTAGTTGTCCAAAGCTGTTCAGGGTTCATCTCGCCAAGACCCTTATATCTTTGCACCTCTAGTCCCCTTGTGCCATTTTTAGATAGTTTTTTTACGGCTGCTTCTTTTTCAGCCTCATCAGATGCATAAATATGTTCTTTTCCTTTTGATATTTTATACAGGGGTGGCAAAGCAATATATATATGTCCTTTATCAACTATTTCGTACATTTGTCTGTAAAAAAACGTTAATAAAAGCGTTCTTATGTGCGAACCGTCTACATCAGCATCTGTCATTATAATTATCCTATGATATCTTAAATTATTTATATCAAAATCCTCTTCTCCAATACCACATCCCAGGGCTTTGATTAGAGTACCAACCTCAGCAGAACCCAGGACTTTATCAATCCTTGCTTTCTCAACATTTATAATTTTTCCTTTTAAAGGAAGTATTGCTTGATTTTTACGATTTCTGCCTTGTTTTGCCGATCCACCAGCAGAATCACCCTCAACTATATAGATTTCAGACAATTTTGGATCTTTTTCTTGACAATCTGCAAGTTTGCCTGGCAGTCCAGCTATTTCTAACACTCCTTTTCTTCTTGTCATTTCCCTTGCTTTTCTGGCAGCTTCTCTAGCCAATGCAGCTTCTGAGACCTTTGAAATGATACTCATGGCGTCTTTTGGGTTTTCTAAAAGAAAATCGTTGAAATATTTACTAAAAATTGTACTTACGACACTTTCAACCTCCGACGAAACTAACTTTTCCTTAGTTTGAGATGAAAATTTTGGATCTGGTACTTTAACTGAAATTATTGCCATCAATCCTTCTCTTACATCTTCACCTAACAAGTCAGTCGGTGTTTTCTTTGCGTTTTCTTTTTTTATAAAAGACTTTAAAACTCTGGTTAAGCTTCCTCTAAAACCAGCCAAATGAGTTCCGCCATCTTTTTGAGGAATATTATTGGTATAACATAAAACATTTTCAGTGTAAGAGTCTGTCCATTGCATGGCTATTTCAACACCAACATCATTCTCAATTGCAGAGCATTCAAATACTTCAGAAACTTGTTGTTTTCTTCCTTTCAAAAATTTCACATAACTTGTTAGGCCTCCACTGTTCTTAAACTTTTTCAATTTGCCAGATCTTTTATCTTCAACAGTAATTGAGACGCCTGCATTTAGAAAAGATAGCTCTTGAATTCTTTTATGAATTTTATCGATATCAAAGTCCGTTGAGGTAAAAATTTTATTTGATGGATAAAAAGTTATTTTAGTTCCAGTCTTGTTAGATTTTTTTAATTTTTTTAATTTTGCCTTTGGTTTCCCCTCTGCATATTCTTGGAAATATTCGCCGCCATCTCTGTGAACTTCCAAAGTTAATTTTTTTGAAAGGGCATTTACAACTGAGACGCCAACACCATGAAGACCGCCTGAAACTTTATATGAATTATCATCAAACTTTCCTCCAGAGTGAAGGGTGGTTAGAATTAATTGTGCTGCTGACACACCCTCTTTTTTATGAACGTCAACAGGAATTCCTCTACCATTATCTTCTACTGTAACTGATGAATCTTTATTAATTTTTACCAATATCTCTGAACAGTGTCCAGCCATCGCCTCGTCGATACAGTTGTCAAGAACCTCGAATACCATATGATGCAGACCAGACCCATCGTCTGTATCACCTATGTACATGCCGGGTCTTTTTTTTACTGCTTCGAGTCCTTTTAGTACTTGGATATTTGAAGAGTCGTACTTGGCTTCGTTATTTTTTTTTGCCATTTTTTATCTCAATTGTTCCACGTGGAACATTTTTAATTGATTAAAACTTTTGCTTATTTTACTACTAAAACTATTATCTATACAGGAAAAGATAATTTGGTTATTGTTGTGCTTAAGAATCTCTAGTAACAAATTATAAACACGATCATCAAGCTCTGATTTTATGTCATCTATTATTAGAATTGGGTCGATGTCATAAACATTTTTTAACACTTCGTTTTGTGCGCATGACCACAAAATAGAAAAAAACTTTTGTTCGCCGCGAGATAAAACTTGTTTTGCGTCTATGCCATTTATAAAGAACTTTATATCAGACTTGTGAGGTCCATGTAGCGTTGTTTTTCTTCGGGTATCAGAGTCAATATTTTCCTCAAGCGTTTGCAGTAAAGTTTTTTGATTGCTCCAGCCATTAAAAAATTCAATCTCAATGTGGTCAAGAAAATCAAATACATCAACAGCATTTATTAAGCTTAAGATAATTTTAAAATGTTTTAATGTTTGATTAAAAAATGTTTCTCGTGATTCTGTTATTATATTTCCATAATCAGATAATTTAATATTCCATGCGTATATATCTGATATGCGGTTATTTTTTAATAGACTATTTCTTTGTTTGAGTGCTTTATAATAAGCAAACCAATTTGTCATGAATGGTTCTTCTGAGATCGCTATAGATCTGTCAAGCAATTTTCTCCTAAAGTCCGGCGCTGCATTTGCGAAAGAAAAAGTTCTATTGTGTATTGGTGTACAGGGAAGTTTTTTTAACAGTTTGCTGGATGGAATTTTTTTATTATTTAATAAAACATGAATAGGCTTATTAATATTTTTTTCTATTTCAATGACGTCTCCTTTGTTTCCATCATACCCTTTTAACAAAAATTTAGAGCGGTTGTATTTAATTAATGCTGCTAAATTGCTACTCTTAAAAGACTTACCGCTAGAAAAAATAAATATGGCTTCTAATAAA
>AACY020532998.1_pt1 | contig 12598 bp, 9 predicted proteins | sample 267378 | NCBI WGS metagenome assembly AACY02 (sample SAMN02954345, study PRJNA13694) | marine metagenome | biome: aquatic; feature: ocean; material: water; isolation source: isolated as part of a large dataset composed predominantly from surface... | reverse complement strand
GTAGCCGCGCAGCCGTTCCTATTGAGCCCTTGGTGTACGAAGAGTACGCTAGTCATGGATGATAGGACATCGTCCACCCCCTATTTTTTCGCTCTTTGGTTGAGCGTCCATTAGAATTCCAGCGATGAAATGGACTCCCTCATTATCACAGCTTTGGGTTGCCCCTCATTCCGGAGTCCTCGTTGAACGCTGCGTTTATACGATAAGCGGTGTCAGCTCACTACCGTACGCGGATGAAGATGTTTTCGCGGATATCGTGAAGTTTGTCAGCGGCACTTCGTGTGCAACAGGAACTACAATTTTGGCTTTTATTTGCCTCGTTCCGCGCAGCGTAAACCGCATCATCTATTGAATCAAAGTGGCAAAAGTCAAGACATCCTTTAAACAGCTTGAAGCACCTTCCTAATTTTACTGTGACCCCCACTTCCAACTTTGAGCTTGGTTCACATGTAAACGTTATCTTTGCATCCGGACACTCAAATGGCCCACCTGATGCTGAGCCGGCCGCAACCAGACCTAGGATTAAGATTAAAGGCAGAAGCCGAGTCATACGCATGGTCGTTATCTCTGGATAATATTAGCCGTCGACAAAAGCTTTACCGCCCCTGCCGAGGGTGACTCCCCCGAGAGCCACGGGCGACAATGTTACGCTCGCCAGTATGCCCTGACTTGACTCAGCGTCTTTCTCAGTTGCCTGAGCGTCTACAAGTGCATCCATTTCTGTTATTACCGCCCTCCTGCTGGCCTTGATCATCGCCTGATCCACCGTTGCTATGCCGCCACAGACGCGAGGGCCGGCGGCTTCGCCGGTCGCCGCCGTCGACGCTCCGGTCGGGCTGGCCAGGGAATGCGCTCGAGCACCTGCCCGAACAAGGAGGGATATGGCTGCGCGCAGAACCGCTCAGCGGTCGTGGTGCCATCTGAACGCGTGGTCGAGAAATTGTGCAGGGCCGTCAACACTTGCTGCTTGCGCAGACTGAACCGCTGATGGCCATGCTGGTGCTTGAGCGGTTCACAGGGCTCGAACTGGCCGATGCCATCGGTGACAAAGCACCCATAGCGCTCGACCGCCGCCTGCTCGCCAGCAGCGAAGGCCAAAAGCAGCCAGTCGCGGGTCAGCCAGTCCCGGCGCAGCCAATCCGCACAGGCCGTCTCGCCCGTCGTTGCGCAGCAGCTGCTCTAAGGCCAGTCGTCGGTACGGACGACCATGCCTGCTCGCATTGGTTTCACCGCGATGTAGCGCGCAAGCTCCTTGAGATACGCTTCCTTCTGAACGATGATCGTCTTGTAGCGACCGTGAAAAACATGTCCGCACCGCCCATGAACCTGGTTGAAGCGCTGGGTATAGACGCCGTTGGGTTGCCGGATACCCTTGGTGAGATTCGCGTCCGGCGTCTCCATGCGCAAGTGATAGTGGTTGGTCATGAGGCAGTAGGCGTGCCCTAGGCCGTTCAATTTCAGCTCGCAAAGCCGCGAAGCGCTCATGCAGTTTTGATGTTCGGTTTCAGGTCTCTCCGACGGCGTGACGGCACCGATGTCTCCAAAGCCCTCGTCCTGACCTTCCAGAGTGGCCCACCCATGCCAGCGCTCGCGGTAGCTGAATACTTATTGCGCCAGGCGCGGCATTCGTCTTCGCGATTGGGGCTCCATTGCCCACAGGCACTTTTAAAAGCAGTCCAGACCTTTCTGCCCGCGATTGAAATCGGCCCCATCCGGTACGCTCGCCCAGCACTTTTCCTTTGCGCAGGCCGGCACGTGGCTGTTGCATTGTGCGTCTGCCCACGCTTGTACCGCCTGTTTACTCTGACATAAGAAAAGCCTCGGGTATCGGGAGTCCGCAACAAACTTTGGACAGAGCTCTCCACGTATTTCGCCGACATAGCTGCCTTTCGCTTCATCAAAGCAGTGCCAGTTCTCACATCCGTAGGGCTTCGATGCCGGGCAAGCACCCGCAAAGAAAAGACAGCAAAAAGCTGTAGCCCAGCTCGATTTTTTCGTCATCATTTCTTTCGGATACGTATACGTCGGGGCCTCGTCGAAACGGGACGACGCTTGTCTACCAAGGCCTGCCAAGCCCAGCGGAGCACCGCATCTCCCCGCTGATGATATTCTTCAGTGCGGAATCTCTTGTTTGCGTCGAGCGTAATCGCTTTTCTCTCTGCCTTGTCCGAGCCTGACTCTACGGCTCCGTGCTACCTGCCTGTTATTTGGCGGTGTAGAGAGGAAAATTCGTCCGGCATCGCACGCCGCCCGCCGAGTTACGCTCGCTAGGTCGCCGCGTGCAATGTTCTTCCTCATTACAAGGCAATAGGCTACGGATGATTCTGGTCCAGGACTTGTCTCAGCGTCTAGATTCGTTGTCTGAGCGTCTACCAAGGGTTCTTGGGCGTCGCGGTTCGCGAGACTCCCGCGGTTCGGCGGTTGTACCACCGCCCTTTCTTTGCCACGCGTTTGTCTGTTGCTCCAGCCCTTGACTAGCTGCGCAGCGCCACGATCGGGTCGGTCTTGGACGCTTGCACGGCCGGGTAGAGTCCCGAAAAGATCCCGACTGCGGCGGATACCGTGAACCCGAGAATCATCACAGGCACCGAGACGAAGAAGGCCCATCCGGCCACCATTGACACCAGCCAGGCCGTCAGCACGCCCAAGCCGATGCCCAGCACGCCGCCGAAAAGGGAGAGCATCATGGCCTCGATCAGAAAGTGCATTCGCACATCCCATCGGCGTGCCCCGATAGCCACTCGCACGCCGATCTCCCGACGGCGCTCCGTGACGGACACCAACATGATGTTCATCACCCCCACGCCGCCTACGATGAGGGAAATACTCGCGATCACACCAAGCATCAGCGTAAACAGACGCATCTGCTGGCGCATCTGGGCAATCATTTGTTCAGGTCGGATGATGTTCGCGGTGAAGTCGCGTAGGTTACGCCTGAGCCAGCGTGCGATATCGTCTGTTGCCCGTTCGTGATCGATACCGGGCCTGAATCGGGCGGAGATGGTCGAAACACCACCTCGAATCATGCGGATAAAGGTCGTCGCCGGCAGCACAATCGATCGGTTGAGATCGCTGTCACCAAGGCCTTTGGATGTCGGCTCGAGTATGCCGATGATCCGTAAAACGCGCCCGCGGAAAACAAGGGCTTCTCCAACGTCGCTCGGCAGCGCAGCGTCCGCGAAACGCCTTTGGATTTCGGCGCCGAGCACGCAGAAGCGCCGGTAGCGATCAAGCGGTGAGATGAACCGTCCCTTTGCGATGACCAGATCATTGAGTTGCGCTAGCGCAGCAGTGGTGCCGACATAGTCAACGTAGGTTCTCGAACCTGCGATGTCTACGGGGTCTGCACTCACCGCCTTCGGCGCCAGCGGATGCAGCCAGACCGCCAAACCTTGCTCTATGGCGGGGATGCGCTGCAGACCCAGGGACTGACCTGGCATCACAGGGCGTAAGCGAATTTGGATAAGATCCGTTCCCATGGCTTGAAATCGCTTCAGCGACTCCTGCTGCGCCATGGACCCGATGCTGATCATCGCTACGACCGATCCCGTACCGATGATGATCCCTATGAGTGCGAGGGCCGAGCGCTGCTTGGTTGCGAGCAGGTTACGCAGCGTTTCCAGCACATTGGACCACACCCCCACGACAGCGTCACCGGTCGTCAGCCAACAGCAGACCGTCGCGCATGAGCAACCGCCGTTCGCACTGCTGGGCAACGCCGGCGTCGTGGGTGATGAGGAGGACCGTTGTGCCCGCATCGCGGTTCAGTCGCACGAACAGATCGATGATTTCCTGTCCGACCCGACTGTCGAGCGCGCCCGTCGGCTCATCCGCTAGGAGGACATTCGGCGCGCCAACGATGGCGCGGGCGATGGCAACCCGTTGTTGCTGCCCACCGGAGAGCTCGCTGGGTTGATGATGTCTGCGCTCGGCCATAGCCAGGTCGGCCAGGATGGCATCAGCCCGGCTTAAGGCATCGCGCCGGGCGCTGCCCCGATACAGCAGCGGCAATGCAACATTGTCCCGCGCGCTCAGGCGGGGCAGCAAATTGAATTGCTGGAACACGAAGCCGATCTGCTGATTGCGCACGCGAGCCAGCTCTGGCTCGCTCAGCGCCGCGACATCGCGACCACCAAACTTATAACGGCCCTGCGTGGGGTGGTCGAGCAGGCCGAGGATATTCATCAGCGTCGATTTTCCGGAGCCTGAGCTACCCATTACCGAGACCAGCTCACCGCTGGTGATATCGAAGCTCACGCCCTTGAGAATGGGCAACGGTTTTCCGCCAACCGTATAATCCTTGTGCAGCGCGTCCACCTCGATCAGTGGTGCACCGGTGCTCATGGATTGAGCACCACTTCGTCACCCGGGCTCAGCCCTTCCAGGATCTCGACGCGGTTGATGCCGCTCAAGCCCGGCTCGACGGGTATCGTCACGACATCGCCCGCTCGCAAAACGCGCACGGCTGGCCCGTCGGTCCCTTGCACCACCGCATCAATGGGCACCACAAGGGCCGTGGAACTATCTCGCAGCACAATCTCGGCACGTGCTGACATCCCCACTCGCACTGCCCGACGCTGCGCCATGCTCAGCTCCGGTACCTCGATGGATGCTTCGAAGGTTGGTGCGTTCCGCCCGGCGTCCCGGCGCGCTTCGGCAGAGACCCTCGCCAATGTCCCTGCCAACGATAACTTGGGGAATGCATCACCGGAGATCACAGCAGGCTGGCCAGCCTCGAGCCAACCGATCTCTACTTCGTCGACATCGGCGCTGACGCGGATACCCGTCAAATCGCCCAGACTCACCGCCGTCTCGCCTTCACTGACGGTACTGCCAACCTCCAAGCGGTTCGTCTCGCCTTCCCGGCCGCTCCGTGGCTCTAGAACCACGCCCGGCACCGGCGCCTCCACCAGCGCAGCCTCGAGCTTGCGCGCCCATTCACGCATCGCGAAGGCGGCGTTCTCAAGCTTCAGACGTGCGACGCGGACCTTTTCCGCACCGCCTCGCTTGCGTGTTTCAACCAGTTCCTCTTCGCTTTGCGCAAGCTCGAGCTGAGCGTCCTCGATCTGTTGGTCCAGTGACCGGAGCTCACTCTCGGGCACGAGTCCTAATTGCAGCAACCTGGCGGTTTCTTCGTGCTTCTGCTTGAGGGCGCGCAGCTTCGATCGGGCGCGACGGACTTGCCGAGCGGCCCGATGCATGTCCGCACTGTCCTCCCAGTCGCTCAGCTGCGCAAATGCTTCCCGTGCGTCGATGAAGGCCGACTGCGCCTTGCGATACTCGATCTGCGCCTTATCGTCGTCCATGCGAAATAGCGGGTCGCCTGCCGAGACCGCGTCTCCGTACCTGAAAAAGCGGCGCTCAATGGTTCCGCTATAGGGTGCCACAACATTGACGCGCTGCAAGGGCTCTATGGTTCCGAGAAGCTGGATGGTCTGCCGATACTGCTCGGGGGTCAAAATCTGCGTTTTCAATCGTGCGGCCGAGTCGCGATTTGCAACCGTCTCGGCGCTGACGCCTGAGGCGCGTATCCCGAAAACGTCAAGGTGCCACACGGAGCCGCCCACGGCCACAACCCCCACGAGCACTCCCAGGATCAGTGATCGACGTGATAAACCGCTCATATGACTGACTCTTCTTACGCCGGCCATACCTTGCCGCCACGGCAGGATGATCGAGAGATGACCCGATATCGCATTGTGAGTGGTCTCTTACATTGTTGGCCGTGATACCGAGCGCGGTCCCGGCGGCTGCACCGCTAGGACGTTGCAGACATCCTACACCGAAGCCGGCCAGACAATTGCGTGCGACCGCGCGGGGGCGGCATTGTCTATGCCAATATCTTCACACGGTCGTCGCTCATGAGCCCGGTTCCCACACCGGCGTTAAATTCGTGATTGCCAAGCCCCAAGTCGCAAAGGTGGTGCCGAGTGACTGGTCCAGTTCCGTGAGCAAGTTCAGGTAGTCGATGATGGCACGCAGCTCGGCATTCTCCGCACGTACCAGATCGTTCTGCAGCACGACCAGCTCGAAGTTCGTAGACCGCCCCAACTCCAGCTTCGATTGCGCAACTTGCAGTTGCTCTTCGGCCAGACTGAGTGAGCGCCGGGCGAGGTCGACCTGACGCCGTCGAACATGAAGGCTGCGCAGCTTATCCGTAAGGTCTCGCTCGATCGACTGGCGAAGTGACTCGACCCGGTTGTCCGCCTGCTGCTCCGCCACGGTGGCACGCACGCGCTGTTGTTCGAGGGTCCGATCGAATAACGGGACCACGAGCTCCAGCCCGACCTCCCAACGCCGGCCATATGGGGCATCCGGCACCGGGTAGAGCCAGCGCTCGGCCCGGCTATCGACGCGCGTGCTAGCGGTGAGATCCAGCCTCCATTTGCGGTCGTTCTCGGCCAATTTACGATTCAGCCGGCGGTTTTGACGCGAGAGCAGGGCGCGCTGGTAATCCGGGCGCATGCTCAACGCCGTGCGCAGCCATCGCTGGTAGTCCGGCGAGACTTCCGTGATTTCAATGGCGTCGGCGGGTGAGATCTGCGTGCCCGCACGCAAGTTCAGAAGGCCCAACAAGCGCAGGCGAGCAGCGTCCAGCGCATTATCGCGCTCGGCGAGATTGACCTCCTGCGCGGCTACGTCGGCCTCTGCCTGAATCAACTCCGTTGCGGCCATGCGTCCTGCTTCGATCAGGCGCCGGTTCGTCTCGACCAGTCGTCGTGCCCGCTCAAGGGCCGTTTTCGCAATCTCCAGACGCCCTCGCTCCAGCTTGAGCTGCCGATAGGCGAAGACCACGTCGGTGATCTTCGCGCTTACTGTCTGCCGCAGGTCCAGTAGGTCGTTTGCGTATTCGTTACGGGCGACATCGACTGGGATTTGATTGATGTCGATCCCCGCCCCTCGCAGCAAGGGCTGTGTCATGACCGCTTCGAGGCTGGACGTTGACTCCGATGTATCGTTACTGCGCCGACCGTCTGTGGCCCACGAAAACGTCAGATCGGCGCCGGTGGGCAGCTCCCATTCGAGCGTAGGGCGCAGACGTAACTCGCTTGGCTTATCGCGGCTGGCGTCAACCGGCTGGTTATCTCCGGTCGTGAGCCTGGCTGCCACACTTCCACGTGGCACGAAGCGACCCTCGGCGACCCACAAATCAACTTTTGAGACGAGGTTCTGGAGGTAGGCATCCTGCAGTTCGAGGTTATTCCTCACGGAGAGGAGCACCGCGTCTTTGAGCGTCAGAGCGATCTGCGCCGACGCGGACGCTGCATCCCGCTGGGCGGCCAGTGCGGATGATGTGGCGAGCGTCGTCACCAGCAGCATGAATACCATCGCCCACTGTCGTTGCTCCATACTTGCTCGGTGTTGGAGCCGCTTCACCAGAATGCATACGCTGTGTGCCATCGCTTACGAATGTCGTGCTCGCTCGAAATGCTGGTGGTGACCCGCTGAGATGCAATTCCCTGCGGACCTCACCAGAGTGAGGCCAATCCGTTGACGAATGGGGACACCAGGTATTCGGCAAATGGTCACCAGACAGCCAATCGACGCGTGTCAGATCGGGTTTGGCGATGCCGAATCTTGCCGTTGCATGTCAGCGCCATGCTCACTCGGCGGGCAGCAAACCCTGGCGCACAGTCGTGAGGCAGCCCTTTGGGGTCGCGCGGGTGCAGGACGCGGGGGAATTCAGCCCCGTGCGGTCCGCCGGCCCGCGCTGGTTGCGGTAGGTCGGTGGTTGGTCCCCGTGAAGGGAGACTAGGTTTTGGGCTGAGCCGAATCAACCGGGCGGTGGGCACATCGGCTAACTTCTGGACGCATCGTCAAGACTTTTGTACTGATGATCAAGTTGAGCTGGCACTTCGCCGCCACCGACCTCGAGTCGTACAACCCAGTGTCCTCAGGGGCAGGTGTCGCGATGCAGGCTCAAGCGTTGGCGCATAGACTTTGCGATACGCCATATCACACACGTGTGGTGCAGAGGTGACCCGGTGAGCAGAGCGACACTCGTGGGCACGGGATAAGCGAGGCCGACGGACGGTAGCGCGGCAATCAGGCAGGCGCGACAGCAAGGGCATCGTGCATCACGGACCCCGGCAGGCCCGCACGCAGCCAGTGTGGTCGGCGGCCCGACCTCCGCCACAACCGCGGCTGATGCCGCCCCGCCATGCACACCAATGATGACCGCCGCCTGACGGCGGCTGCATTCACCACATCAGGTCATCCGGGACCTCGAACTCGGCGTAGGGGTCGTCGGGATCGGTGTCGCCCGGCTTGTTCCACACCACCAAGGTCGCGGGATCGGTCTGCTCGGCACGCTGCGCAATCGCGGCGGGCACAATCTCGTAGAAGTCATCGTGCCGCACGATGGCGAGCTCGCCGCCGGCGATCGCCTGCTGCTGGGCGCCGGTGACATAGAGCCGCTTCAGGGCCGAGCCATCGGTGAAGTTGTAGGCGAGGTCGCCGCCGTCGCGGGAGATGCGGTTGTCGCGCACCAGTTGCCACAGCGCCACCAGCTCGGCCTTGCGCTGGCGCTCGAGCTCACGCTCGCGGTTCAGCGCCTGGTCGCGGCGGCGTTTCTCGGCGGCCGCCTGCTCGGCGGCGGCGCGCCGCTGCGTATCCGCGGGGGCGCGGCCGCCGCCGGCGCGCTTTTGCTTGCGCTTCTTGCTCTTCGCCTGCTTCAGCTGCTGCTCGTCCACGAGTCCCGCTTTGAGCAGCTGATCCTGCAGCGAGTTGGCCATGTCGTCTGCCTCCGCGGCGGCGGCCGCCGGCGCTACCGGTCACGCGCCGCAGCCACCGTTAAGAATTTGTCAGATTGTACCCTAGCAGGGATGGACGCTGCGGCGCCGAGGCTGTTGCTCGAGCGGCACCGGCAGTAGAATCGTCGCCGGCCGCAGATACTTTGGCGCGCGCCGCCGGTATCATGGCGGCCCAACGCCTCGATGAGGCCCAAGCGACCGCCGCAGCCCCGGAGACACGCAACCATGCACCCCCTTCCATGCCGTTCGCTCGCCAGCGGCCTCGCCGCCCTGACCTTGACGCTCGGGACGGTACCGGCAGCCGCCGAGGGTATCGGCTTCGTCAACATGGAACGGGTCTTCGCACAGAGCACTGAGGGGCGAGCCGTCCAACAACGCCTCAACGAGGAGTTCGGTGACGAGCAGCGGGAGTTTGCCCGACGCGAGCAGGAGATCCGTCAGATGCAGGCCCGGCTCGAGCGCGACAAGCCGCTGATGAGCCAGGCGCAGCTGGAGAAGCAAGAAGCCGAGATCGAGACCCGCATCGAGGCGTTCGAGACGGACTTCGCGGCGGTACAAGAACAGGTGTCCAAGATTCAGCAGGAGGCGGGGCAGAAGCTCATGGAGCCGGCGCAGGCGGCCATCGCCGCCATCGCCGAGGCACGTAACATCTCCGCCGTTTTCGAGGTGGGCACCTTCGATCCGGGCCGTGCGGGCATGCTGTATTTCGAGCAAGGCGCCGAGGTGGACCTCACCCAGGCCGTGATCGACGCGCTCAACAAGGATGAGTAACGGCCGGTTCTGGCGGGCGTCCGACACCCCTTCGACCGCAAGCGCCGGGCCACACCGCTGAGCGCCGAATCGGCCGCTGTCAGCGCCTCGGCAACAGCCCCATGGCGCCACACCTATCCTGCCCCGCCGCGGCATCCGGGCTGCCCGCAACCGACACCCCGCCGCGGTTCGCCGCCCGCAGCGTGTGGCGCCGAACGAACGCTTCCATAATCCAGGTCATCCCCGGCGACCGCTGTGTGGTGCTGGTGATATGAACCCTGGTTTACAATGGGAGAACAGTCTCGTGAGCAGCGGCGCATCGGGCGCCGCAGCGCAGACTGCACGTGAGAGCCCATGCGCACGCTGACCCGGCAACGGCGTGCGCGCAAGGGGCCCGAAGCCCGATCCCGGGGCAACCACATGCGCCCATGACGGCGCACTGCTGCGGAGGACGAAGACCCGATGCTCGGCGAAACACATGACTTACTGCACGAGTTCCCGGAGCTGGAAGGCCAGATCGAATCCATGCGCGAATCCAACACGGCATTCGCGGCGCTGATGGATCAGTACGACGATCTGGACGCCCGCGTAAGAAAGCTCGAGGAGCTCGGCACGCCGGTTGCGGATGAGACCATCGAAGAGCTGAAGAAAGAGCGGCTCCTGCTCAAGGACAAGCTCTACGCGCTGTTGCGCCCCTGAAATCCGCTGCGGGCCAGTCACGGCGGCCCGATAGCGTCAGGATAAACCACCACGATCGCCCGTACGCCCTGGTCTCGGGCCTGGGCCAAGGACGCAGCATCGCTCCCAGCGGCCCGCGCTGTCGCCCATGGTCGCACAGCGCAGGTAACCAGCGCTGGGGGCCAGCCCCCGCAAACCTGACAACCACCGCTGCGCCCAGCACCAACCCGGACTGCCCGCGTGCCCTTGTGGCGCCGCCCGCGACCCAGGGCTCGCGAGTGCGCATGGGCCCCGCGGGCCCGCACCTCCAGCCGGTTCTCTCCCGGCTTGATCCTCATCTCCCCGTGTCCATCTGAACGACAGGCGCGGCGGGGCCGCAAACCGCGTGGGCACCGCCGCCAGCCCGGAGCCCCCGACCATGCCCCGACAAGCCTCCCCAGACAACGACGCCGGCGAGCACACCGATCGCGGCCGCTCGCGCCATCTGGGCTCGCTGTTGCACCTACTCGCCTTCACCTGGCCCTATCGCGGGCGGCTGGTGCTGGCGCTGACGGCGCTGGTGCTCGCCGCCGTGGCGCTGCTGGCCTTCGGCCAGGTGATTCGTGCCGTGGTGGACCGCGGCCTGGCCACCGGCTCACCACAGGCGCTCAACTTGGCATTGGGCCTGTTTCTCGCCGTCGTGCTCGTGTTCGCCGCCTCCGTGGCCCTGCGCAGCTATTTGCTGAGCTGGATCGGGGAGCGGGTGGTGGCGGACCTGCGCCGGGCGGTGTTCGCCCGCGCGTTGGCGCTGGATGTGGGCTTCTACGAGGTCACCCGCACCGGAGAGCTCATCGCCCGCCTCACCAGCGACACGGCTTTGCTGCAGGTGGTGGTCGGCTCGACCCTGGCCATGGGACTGCGCAGCGCCATCCTCGCCGCGGGCGGGCTGCTCATGCTCGCGGTGACCAGCCCCAAGCTCACGGCGCTGGTCCTGTTTGGGATACCCTTGGTGATCCTCCCCACCTGGCTCATCGGACACCGGGTTCGGCGGCTGTCGCGCCAGAGCCAGGATCGGATCGGCGATATCGGCGCCTACGTGGACGAGACGCTGCACGCCATCCGTACCGTCCAGGCCAGCTGTCACGAGCCCGTCGATGCCGCGCGCTATGGCGAGCGGGTGGAAGAGGCGTTCACCACGGCCATGCGACGCTCGCTCGCCTCGGCCCTGCTCGCCGGCGTGGCCAGCCTGCTCGCCTTCGGCGCCGTCGGCACCGTGCTCTGGATCGGCGGCCATGCCGTGCTCGCCGGGGAGATCAGCGGTGGCGAGCTGTCTGCGTTCCTGTTCTACGCGGTGCTCATGGCGGGCTCCGTCGGCTCACTGAGCGAGATCGTCGGCCAACTGCTGCGCGGCGCCGGCGCGGCGGAACGGCTCATGGAGCTCCTGCAGGTACAACCGGCGATCCAGGCGCCGCCGCGGCCGCGCGCGCTCCCGGCGCGCGTCACGGGGCACATCCGCGCCGAGGGCCTGATCTTTCGCTATCCGTCGCGCCCGGAGCGTCCGGCGTTGGCCGACCTGGATCTCGACATCGCCCCCGGCGAGCGCATCGCGCTGGTGGGCCAGTCGGGCGCCGGCAAATCCACGCTCTTTCATCTGTTGCTGCGCTTCTATGATCCACAGCAGGGCCGCCTCACCTTCGACGGCGTGGCGCTCCGCGACCTGGACCCGGCGGCCTTGCGCCGGCACATCGCGGTGGTGCCCCAGGACCCGGTCATCTTTGCCGCCTCCGCCGCCGAGAACATCCGTTACGGCACCGAGGGGGCGACGGACGCCCAGGTGCGTGCGGCGGCGACCGCGGCCCATGCCGCCGTTTTCATCGAGCGACTGCCCCAGGGCTACGACACTTTCCTCGGCGAGCGCGGCGTGCGCCTGTCCGGCGGCGAGCGCCAGCGCATCGCCATCGCCCGGGCCATCCTCAGCGACCCGGCGCTGCTCCTGCTCGACGAGGCCACCAGCGCACTGGACGCCGAGAGCGAGCGACTCGTGCAGGACGCCCTGTCCCATCTGATGGTCGGGCGCACCAGCATTGTCATCGCCCATCGGCTCGCCACCGTGCGCGAAGCGGATCGGATTCTGGTGCTGGATCACGGGCGCATTGTGGCCCAGGGCCGCCACGACCAGCTGCTCGCCCAGGGCGGTCTCTACGCGCGGCTCGCCGCGCTGCAGTTCCAGGATCTGCCGGCGGCGGTGCCGGGCTGACTGCAGCCGGTCAGCCAGCGCAACGTCCGCCCGCGCAGGCGCCGCCGCACCCGGCACATCGCCCGCCTGCTGGCGCCTGCGGGGTGACCCGGCGACTCGCCACCAAACGGGCGCCGCTGCCGCCGCAAGGCGGCCCGGCATCGAACATCCCCTCCCCCTCGGACTCGAAGCCTTGCCGCCG
>AACY020471903.1_pt1 | contig 12599 bp, 10 predicted proteins | sample 267378 | NCBI WGS metagenome assembly AACY02 (sample SAMN02954345, study PRJNA13694) | marine metagenome | biome: aquatic; feature: ocean; material: water; isolation source: isolated as part of a large dataset composed predominantly from surface... | reverse complement strand
TCTCTTATTGGTCCAAAAGCCCCCGTATAGGTTGCTGGGTTGGATCTGGGTGTTCTTCCAATAGGTGATTGATCTATATCAATAATTTTATCTATAAGCTCAGTACCCTTAAATCCCTTGAAAGGTTTGGGTATTTTTCGAGATTTATTATTATTCAAGGTTAAATTAAGAGCGTTATAAAGTGTTTGTAGTACAAGAGTAGATTTTCCACTTCCAGAAACTCCTGTGACACAAGTTAAACTTCCTAGAGGTATTTTTAAATTTACATTTTGTAAATTATTTCCAGTTGCACCAGAAATTTCTAAAAATCTACCATTTTTAGCCAATCTTCTTTTTTGAGGAACATTGATTTTAAATTTGTGAGATAAATATTTCCCAGTAATACTATCTTTGCTATTAATTATATCTTTTATAGTTCCTTCAGCCACAACTTGTCCCCCTTTGCTTCCTGCTTCCGGACCTAGATCAATTATATGGTCAGCATTTTCCATGGTTTCAGTATCATGCTCAACTACGATAACTGTATTTCCTAAATCTCTTAATCTTTTTAAAGCACTAATTAGTTTAACATTATCTTTTTGATGTAAGCCAATTGAAGGTTCATCTAAAACATATAAAACTCCAGTTAAACCTGAACCAATTTGAGAAGCTAATCTAATTCTTTGAGCTTCACCACCTGAAAGAGTTCCTGACTCTCTCGAAAGGGTAAGATAATCCAGGCCTACATTTAATAAAAAATTTAATCTTTCATTTATTTCTTTTAAGATATGTTCTGCTATTTTTAATTGTCTCGGGTCCAAAGATTTGTTTAAACTTTTAAACCACTCTGAGGCATCTAAAATAGATTTTTCTGTAACTTCACTTATATGTAATCCGTCAATTTTAACACAAAGCGCTTCATCTTTAAGTCTGTGTCCATTACATCTTTCACATTTAGTATCTGATTGGTATTGAGCTATTTCCTCTCTTTTCCAATCACTATCAGTTTCAAGATATCTTCTTTCTAAATTATTTATTACTCCTTCAAATGTTTTTTTATGTGAATATTTTTCATACCCATCATCATAGTTAAATTTAATTTCTTCATCATCGGATCCGTAAAGAATAATATCTTTAATCTTTTTAGGTAATTTGTTCCATTTTTCATCTAAAGAAAAATTATAATGTTTAGCAATAGAAGCTAAAGTTTGTGCGTAATAAAGTGTGGTCGTTTTTGCCCATGGTTCAATAGCTCCATCTGCTATGCTTTTTTTTTCATTTGGTACCACTAAGTTCGGATCAACATTTAATTTAACACCTATTCCTTCACATTCTTCACATGCACCAAATGGACTATTAAAAGAAAATAATCTTGGTTCTATTTCTTCAATTGTAAAACCACTTTCAGGACATGCAAATTTTGTAGAAAAAATTAATTTCTCAGTTTTTCTAAATTTAGCTGGTAAAGTTTCATCTTCGTATTCAACAAAAACTAATCCATTAGCTAAATTTACGGCAGACTCTATACTTTCGGCTAATCTATTTCCTAAAGAGGAATTTAAAACAATTCTGTCTACTAAAACTGAAATATCATGATTTACTTTTTTGTTTAGTTCGGGGACTTTATCAATTTCATAAACAACATCATCTATTTTAATCTTTCTAAAACCACGTTTTTTATATCCTAAAATGTCTTTCTTATATTCTCCTTTTCGACCTCTAACCACAGGAGCATAAAGATAGATCGTAGCTTTTTTTGGTAATTCTTTAATCTTGTCAACTATTTGAGTGATCGTTTGAGAGGTGATTGGTTTACCTGTAAATGGAGAGTAGGGTATGCCTGCTCTTGCGTATAATACTCTCATGTAATCATAAATTTCAGTTACTGTTGCAACGGTAGATCTTGGATTCTTTGAAGTATTTTTTTGTTCAATTGAAATGGCAGGACTTAATCCTTCTATTAAATCAACATTTGGTTTTTTCATTTTATCTAAAAATTGTCTAGCGTAAGCAGAAAGACTTTCGACATATCGTCTTTGACCTTCAGCATAAATTGTATCAAATGCTAATGATGATTTTCCAGACCCAGATAGACCGGTTATGACGACAAATTTGTCCTTAGGAACTTCTAAAGAAATATTCTTTAAATTATGTTCTTTAGCACCCTTGATAACTATCTTTTTGATCATAATTCTAGTTGCTTTGAATTAATAAAATTAATATTCAGAGTAAATTGTGATATAAATATAAATTAATTAAATAACAAATAATAAATATTATGGCTGGAAGTTTAAATAAAGTATTATTAATTGGTCGTTTAGGCGCAGACCCTGAAATCAAGCAAATGGTAAACGGCAAAAGTGTAGCTAGATTAAGTCTTGCAACAAGTCAAACATGGAAAGATAAAAATACAGGTGAAAAAAAAGAAAAAACAGAATGGCACCGAATAGTTGTATTTAATGATGGACTTGTAAATGTTGTGCAACAGTATTTAAAAAAAGGTGCTCAAATTTATGTTGAGGGCCAACTTACGACTAGAAAATGGAAAGATGAACAATCTGGCCAAGATAAATATTCTACTGAAATTGTAATCCAAGGATATAATTCTTCACTTACTATGTTGGGTGGCGGAAGTACTGGTGGTGGAATTCAAAATGACACTACTCAATCATCTAATAATATCGAAGACTCTTCTCAAGTTTCTAGTGATATGGATGATGAAATTCCATTTTAATTTCTATGCAGAAATCTGAAGTACCTAAAGAGAATAAGATAAAATTAATTTCGATGCATGACGAGATGAGCTCGTCATATTTATCTTATGCAATGAGTGTTATCGTAAGTAGAGCACTTCCTGACATTAGAGATGGTTTAAAGCCTGTTCATAGAAGAATTTTGTTTGCTATGTATAAAGGTGGCTATGATTGGTCAAAACAATTTAGAAAATCTGCAAGAATTGTTGGGGATGTTATTGGTAAATATCACCCTCATGGTGATCAATCTGTTTATGATGCATTAGTTAGAATGGTACAAGATTTTTCCATGAGTTTACCTTTAGTTGAAGGTCAAGGAAACTTTGGATCAATAGATGGGGACCCTGCAGCTGCAATGAGATATACAGAAACTAGATTATCTAAAGTTTCTCAATATTTAATTGATGATATAGAAAAAAATACCGTTTCTTACAAAAGTAATTACGATGAAACAGAAAAAGAGCCCTCAGTTTTACCTGCGCAATTTCCAAATCTTCTAGTTAATGGTGCTGGTGGTATTGCGGTAGGTATGGCCACGAGTATACCCCCTCACAATCTTGGTGAGATTATAGATGGAACACTAGCTCTAATAGAAGATAAAGATATTAAAATTAAAGATTTAATGAAGCATATACCAGGTCCAGATTTTCCAACTGGTGGAGTGATAATTGGTAAAGATATAATTAAACAAGGTTATAATCACGGGAGAGGTTCATTTAAAATTAGAGGTGAAATATCAGTAGAGAGCTCAAAAAGTGGTAGAGACAGATTAGTAATTACTTCAATTCCATATCAGGTGAATAAATCAATATTAAATGAAAGAATAGCTCAATTAGTTAGAGAAAAGAAAATAGAGGGAATTAAAGATATTAGAGATGAGTCTAATAGAGAGGGTATCAGAGTAGCTATTGATTTAAGAAATGGTGTTGAACCTGAAACTATTAAAAGACAGTTATATAAAAATACTCAAATCGAGAGTTCATTTGGATTTAATACATTGGCAATTGTTGATGGCAAACCCAAAACATGTAACTTAAAAGAATTTTTATCAAATTTTTTAACTTTCAGAGAAGATGTTGTAATTAAAAAAACAAAATTTGATCTTCAAAAAGCAGAAGAGAGAGCACATATTTTAATAGGTCTATCTGTATCAGTTGAAAATTTAGATAAAATTATAAAGATAATTAGATCTTCAAAAACTCCTGATGATGCAAAAAAATCAATAATGGGTACAAAATGGAAGATTGATAAATCAAAAAAAATTATTTCATTAATTGAAGATAAGAGTGCAAAAGGTCTCTATTCATTAAGCGAACCTCAGGTAGTAGCTATTTTAGAATTAAGACTTCAAAAATTAACTGCTTTAGGTATCAATGAAATTGAAGTCGAAATTAAAAAATTAGCTGAATTAATATCTAAATATAAGAAGATTATTTCTTCTAAAAAAGAACTTTTAAAAGTGATCAGTGATGAATTAAAAAATATCAAAGAAAAATTTGCAGTTCCAAGACGAACAAAAATAATTGATGCAGTACTTAATTATGACATTGAAGAAACAATTCAAAAAGAGTCTGTAATTATTACGGTTACTCTTCAGGGTTATATTAAAAGAGGATCCCTAGATAATGTTAAACAGCAAAAAAGAGGTGGAAAAGGTAAGACGGGTATTACTACAAGAGATGAAGATTCTGTTGTGCAAACTTTGTCTGTCGATACACACACTTCGGTTCTATTTTTTTCAACAGAAGGTTTAGTCTACAAAGTGAAAGCTTGGAAAATACCTGAGGGATCATCTTCTTCTAAAGGAAAATCACTCTTTAACATTTTACCACTTAAAAATCATCAATCTATAAGTTCAATTATGCCTTTTCCAGAAAGTGAAGAGAATTCTAAAAATTATCAAATTATTTTTGCTACTTCACAAGGTAAAATTAGAAAAAATAGCCTTGAAGATTTTACTTCCATTAATGCATCAGGAAAAATTGCAATGAAACTAGATTCTAATGATAAAATTATTGGTGTTAAAATTTGTAAAGATGATCAAGATATAATGTTAAGTACAAAATTTGGCAAATGTATAAGATTTGAGTCAAAAAAATTAAGAGTATTTAAAGGTAGATCTTCAAAAGGTATAAGAGGAATAGTTTTGGCACCAAACGATGAAATTGTATCTCTATCAATCATGGATGGAGACAAGTCTAAATTAAATGCTAAAGAAAAGTTTATTTTATCCATCTCTCAAAATGGTTATGGTAAAAAAACTCCACATATAGATTATAGAGTTACCAATAGAGGTGGAAAAGGAATTATAGGAATTATTAACTCTCCAAGAAATGGTAATGTTGCTTCATCTTTCCCAGTTTTTGATGGAGATGAAATACTAATATCAACAAACAAAGGTAGAGTTATAAGAGTGGCTGTTAAAGAAATAAGAACAGCTGGTAGAAATACTCAAGGTGTTAGAATTATTAAATTATCAGGTGAAGAAAAGGTTGTTTCTGCTATCAAAATTGTTGATAATTTCATTTAATGAATAAAGTTGCAATTTACCCAGGCACCTTTGACCCAATTACCTATGGTCATATCGATGTAATCAAAAAAGGATTAAAATTATTTGATAAAATAATAGTAGCTGTTTCTGATGTTGAAAATAAAAATTATTTATTTAATGCTGTAGAACGTATTCAAATAGTTAAAAAAGCAATTTTTTCAGATTTAAAATTAAATAAAAAAAAAGTTACAGTAATTTCTTTTAATACTTTAACTACTGATGTTTGTAAAAAATATAAATCAAACATTATTTTAAGAGGATTAAGAGCTGTTTCCGATTTTGAATATGAATTTCAATTAGCAGGTATGAATAGAAAGTTAAATAATAATATAGAAACACTCTTTTTAATGTCAGATGTTGAAAACCAGATAATTTCATCAAGATTTGTAAAAGAAATAGTTAAATTAAAAGGAGATATCAAAAAATTTACTACAAAAAGTACAATAAAATCTTTAAAAGAAAAATATGAATAAATTACTAATAAAATTTTTTGTTTTTTTATTTCTAACAACCAACCTATCAATAGCAGAGGAGAATATAATGATTTTAAAATTAAAAGACGGCGATGTAAAAATAGAACTATTTCCTGATGTAGCTCCAAATCATGTAAAAAGAATTAAAGAATTAGCTGATAATGGCAAGTATGATAACGTAGTTTTTCATAGAGTTATCGATGGCTTTATGGCTCAAACAGGTGATGTTAAATTTGGTAATTCTGAGTCAGGTAATTTTGATCTAAGAAGAGCTGGTATGGGAGGCTCTGATTTACCTGATCTAAAACAAGAATTTAGTAGTGTTCCACATGATCGAGGAACTTTATCAATGGCAAGATCACAAGATCCAGATAGTGCTAACAGTCAGTTTTTTATTTGTTTTAAACCAGCACCTTTTTTAGATCGTCAATATACAGTTTTCGGTAAAGTTATCGAAGGTATGGAGTTTGTTGATAAAATCAAAAGAGGTGATGATAGTAATAATGGTGCAGTAACAGACCCTGATAAGATTATTAGCTTTAAATCACTTTAATCTTTAAATGGCATTAAAAGATTTTGCCTTTAAACTTTTAAAAAAAGATAAATCTGCACGATTAGGTATAATTGAAACTCATCGTGGAAATATCTCAACTCCTGCATTTATGCCAGTTGGAACTCAAGCTACCGTGAAAGCTTGTACCATTGATGACATAAAAAAAACTGGTTCTCAAATTATTCTATCTAATACCTATCATTTAATGATTAGACCTGGTGTTGAAAGAATTATATCAGCAGGTGGTTTACATCAGTTTATGAATTGTGATCTACCTATTTTAACGGACTCTGGTGGTTTTCAGGTAATGTCACTTTCAAAACTTAATAAGATAGATAGAGAAAAAGGAGCTATTTTTAATTCTCATGTAGATGGAAAAAAATTTTATTTAAGTCCTGAAGAAAGTATTAGAATTCAGCTTGGTTTAAATTCTGACATTGTAATGATTATGGATGAATGTCCAAAAAAAACCACTGACTATGATGTTATTAAAAAATCTATGGACTTATCTTTATATTGGGCAGAAAGATCAAAAAAAGCTTTTGGAATTAATCCTCAAAAAGCTTTATTTGGAATAATTCAAGGAGGTCTTTTTAATGATTTAAGAATTAGTTCATTAAAAGGATTGGAGAATATTGGCTTTGATGGTTATGCTTTAGGTGGACTAGCTGTAGGTGAAACTCAACAAGAAATGTTTGATGTATTGGATAATATTAAAGATTACTTACCAATAAATAAACCTCATTATCTAATGGGTGTTGGAACTCCATCAGATATTCTAGGAGCTGTCAAAAGAGGTATAGATATGTTTGACTGTGTATTACCTACAAGATCTGGAAGAACAGGATTAGCCTTTACCTGGGAGGGTAGAATCAATATTAAAAATAACAAATATCAAACTGATAACTCTCCTTTAGATCCAAACTGTAACAATCTTAATTTAAATAAGTACTCTAAAAATTATCTAAATCATTTATTTAATACAAATGAAATTTTAGCCTCTATGCTATTAACTCTTCATAATATTAATTTTTATCAAGAATTAATGAGTTCAATACGTGATCATATAAAAAATGGGACTTTCAACGAATTTCATGACAAATACGTCGCTATACTTTAAAATAACATTTGTATTATCTAAAATTGGTATTTGAATTATTGAAATAATTCTGTATACAACAAATTCATTCTATTGAATGTTTTGTGGGCCGTTAGCTCAGTTGGTAGAGCAATTCCCTTTTAAGGAATGGGTCGATGGTTCGAGTCCATCACGGCTCACCAATTTTAATCTTAAGTTATTGAAATTGGTGGATAATCAAGAATAATTTCATTCATCCACTCATTAATATTTTTAATTCTAGTATCAGAAGAGGGATGCGTGCTCATAAATTCAGCTGGTTCTTTGCCTTTATTGAATTCTTTCATTCTTTGCCAAATTTTTTCAGTTTCTCTTATATCGTATCCTGATAATGAGGAAAAAATCATACCAAGATAATCAGCTTCACTTTCTTGTTTTCGATTAAAGGGATTCATTATGCCTAATTGCGACAACAAACCAACAGTGTTCATTCCTGTTGTTCTATTGATTTGTGAAAGTTTTCCTCCACTAAAGATATCAATGAGTTGAGTGCCTGTATTTAATAGTACTCCACGACTTGCTCTTTCAACAGAATGTTTTGCTACGGCATGCGCTATTTCATGACCCATTACTGCAGCTAATCCATTAGTATTTTTTGTTACATCTAGCATTCCAGTATAGACAGCTATTTTGCCCCCAGGCATACACCAAGCATTTCTAACTTTTTTATTATCTATTAAAATATATTCCCAAGCAAAATTTGCTGTTGGATCATTAAGTTTAGCTCGGTAAAAATACTCACCAATAGCATTTTCCATTTTACTGCCAATTTCTTTAATTTCTTCCAAGGCTTTTAAATCATCACTCATTTTTTCTTTTTCTTTAACTTTTTCATAAATCTGGGCGGCTTGAGCATTTAAATTTGCTTCTGGTATAATCTTTAATTGTTTTCTATCGGTAATTGGTGCTGAAGAACAAGATGGCAAGATAATGCTACAACAACCGCAGCCCACATATGATAAAAATTTTCTTCTATTCATTATAATTTAAAAATGATAATATATTGTTTTTGTATGAATCTTAATAACAAAATTCTATTAGTACTTTTTATAATTGCAATTTCTTTCGTAATTTATTCAAGTTTTAATTAATTAGATGGCAAAAAAACGTTCTTTATCTCTTACATTAAGAAATTATTTCATCACTGGTGTAGTGGTGCTTATTCCAATCGGTTTTACGCTTTACTTAAGTAAAATTTTAATTGGAATTTCATCAAAAATTATTCCTGAAAATATTAATCCTAACAGTTATCTACCGTTTAAAATTCCAGGTATTGAAATAATTATCTCAATAATTTTAATAACGATTGTTGGTGGTATTTCTTTATCGTTTTTAGGCAAAAGAATATTAAAATTAATTGACGATTTATTTAAAAGAATACCATTCTTAAGAACAGTTTATTCTGCCATAGTCCAAATGACAGAAACTTTCTCCAAAAAAGGGGGAAATAAGAAAAGTGTAGTTTTGGTTGAGTACCCAAGAAAAGGTGTTTGGGCTGTAGGGTTTGCAACTAAAGAAAATAATGGCGAAATGTCTGATAAAGTTAATAAAAAACTTCTAAATGTATTTGTGCCAACTACACCCAATCCTACTAGTGGTTTTCTTTTAATGTTTCCCGTAGAAGAAGTAATTTATTTAAATATGTCTTTTGAGGAAGCTTCAAAATTTATCGTATCCGCAGGAACTTCAACTAAAAATTAAGCGATATCATTAATTATATCGGCTTGATCATATAATTTCATCAATGTTTTAAATTTGCTTATATCTTCATTATTATTTTCTATACGTCTCATTTCTTTTTCGGCTAAAAGAAATAAATCAGCATTTTGAACTGGATCAGCAAGTCTAAAATTTTTAATACCACTTTGTTTAAAACCAAGAATGTCACCAAAACCTCTGAGTTTCATATCTTCTTCAGAAATAATAAATCCGTCTGTTGAACTTTTTAAAATATTGAGTCTTTTTTTTGCATTTTCACTTAAATTTGATTTAAACATTAATATACAGGTTGATTGTTTTTGACCTCTACCAACTCTTCCACGTAATTGATGCAATTGAGATAATCCAAATTTATTAGCATTCTCAATAATAATTACATTTGCATTAGGAAAATCAATGCCAACTTCAATAATAGTAGTGGAAACTAAAATTTTAAATTCATTTTTTAAAAATCTATTTAAAATTTTATCTTTTTCATCAATATCAGTTTTGCCATGTAGTAACGCTGCTTGATTTGGAAAAATCTTATTTAAAAATTCAAATTTTTTTACAGCAGAGGTGTGGTCTACTTTTTTTGATTCTTCAATTAATGGACAAACCCAAAAAACTTGATTTCCGTTATGAATTTCTTTTTTGATAAACCTAATTATTTCGTCAATTTTGCTTTCAGGTTTAGTATAAGTAATAACTTCTTTTCTAGCTTTGGGTTTTTCTTTTATTATGGAGATATCCATATCTCCATAAATAGTCATAGTTAAAGTTCTTGGAATTGGAGTAGCTGACATTAATAAAACATCACAATTATCACCCCCTTTATCCGAAAGCATTTTTCTTTGATTAACTCCAAATTTATGTTGTTCATCTATAATGATTAAACCTAAATTTTTAAATAAAATTTTTTTTTGAAAAATTGCATGTGTACCAAAAATGATATCAATTTTATTTTCGCTTAATTTTGTAACGATATTCTTTTTAATTTTTGGTTCTGACTTACTGGATAATAATTCTATATTGATTTTATGTGTAAATAGATTTTTAGCTAAATTATAATGCTGTCTTGCTAAAATTTCAGTAGGGGCCATTACAGCAACTTGAAAACCTGAATTAACAGTATTTAGTGCCGCAAGTAATGCTACAATGGTTTTACCACTACCAACATCACCCTGAAGTAATCGAAACATTTTAGTAGATGATCTTAAATCAGTATTAATTTCTTCAAGAGTTTTGTTTTGATCATTAGTTAAATTAAATTGTAATTTATTAATAATTTGTTTTTGAGAGTCTAAATTAAATATTTTATTTTTTTTTTTGATTTTTTTTATTTTTTTTCTAATTTCAGAATTAACTAAAAATGTTGAAAATATTTCATCAAACGCTAATCGCTCGTAATAATCAGTTTTACTTTTGCCTACATTTTCTGGTTTATGAAGCTCAATTATTGCATTGTTCCAATTAATCCCATTAAATCTTTTTAAAATTAAATTGCTATGCCATTCATTTAATGTTGGAAGGTTTTTAATTATTTGATTGATTATATTATTATAAATTTTTTCACTAATTCCCTCTGTTAATGAATATTTATTATGTTTTGTTTTTATTATACTGGAGTCTTCAGATACATAAGTGGGGTTAGTAATTTGATATCTATTTCTAAAATAACCAATCTTACCACTTAATGTTATTTCCTTTCCTAGCGGTAATATTTTTTTTATATAACCTTCATAACCATTAAAAAAAATGCAATCAATGTCACCTGTATCGTCTTTACAGGTTACTTTATTGGGTAAATTTCTTATTCGAGGAAAAGAGTATTTATTAGGAACTATTGTTACAGTCTGAATTTCTCCTATTTTTAAATCCTTAATTTTTGATGATTGAGATCTATCTATGAAAGACTTAGGTAAACGCCATAATAAATCAAATATTGTATTTATTTTCTTTTTTTTTAATAAACTTGAGGTTTTTTTACCAACGCCCTTTAATAAAGTTAGATCCGAAAGTAGATAATTAGAGGTATTTTTATTAACCATGTTCATCTAATATATTCTAATAATGAATGACGATATAGATAATTTAAAAAAAAAAATTTTATACAGGTCCTTATATAGAGGGACAAAAGAAATGGATAAACTTTTAGGAAGCTTTACCAAAATACATATTGATCAATTAAATAATCAAGAACTTAAAGAGCTAGAAAATTTTTTGAGCATTGATGATGATAATCTTTTTAGATTTTATAAGGGTTTGGATACTGAATTTAAATTTGAGCCTAATAAAATAAATTCATTATTTAAAAGTTTTGTTTTTAAGAAAAATTAGTGGCGGAGAGACTGGGATTCGAACCCAGGAAAGAGTTGCCCCTTTGCCGGTTTTCAAGACCGGTGCTTTCAACCGCTCAGCCATCTCTCCGTTTGGAAGGTTTTATAATTATAATTATTTAATTCAACCATAAAATAGTCTAATAGAACTATTTATTAATAGCTCCATTTGATTTCATATGAATAGTCAATTTAATAAAGGTTTAATTCTTGCTTCTTTCGGTTCATTTTGGTGGGGGTTTTTTGGAGTTTTATATTTTAAATATATTTCTTTCATTGGTCCGTTAGAGCTAGTCATCCATAGATGTTTATGGACTGTTTTAACGTTAGTTATTACAACTTTTTATTTTTCAAAATGGGATATTTTTTTTAGAACGATAAATAGTAAGAAAAACTTATTTGGCTTATTTATCTCTGGTTTCTTAATTTTTATCAATTGGGGTGTTTGGATATACGCTGTAGCAACCAATCGTATTATTGATGCAAGTTTTGGCTATTTCATAATGCCAATATTGAGTGTCTTTTTAGGTTTTATTTTTTTTAAAGAAAAATTAAACAAAAAAAGAATTTTTTCTATTTCCCTAGTAATTTTATCAATAATTTTTTTACTCGTTGCCAATATTAAATCTTTACCATGGGTAGGCATTATTGTCGGTTTAAGTTGGGGTTTTTATAATTTAGTTAGAAAAAAAATTAATGTTGATACTGACATTGGTTTGTTAATAGAAAGTTTGTTTATTTTACCTTTCGCAATAATTATTTTTTATTTTATTGTTATAAATAATTTTAATGATTTTTCTTTATCCAATATAAATTTAATGTTGATCATTTTATTAGCAGGGCCAATGACAGTGATTCCATTATTCTTATATGTTAGAGGTGTTGAATTGTCAGGGCTTGGGCCAACGGGTATGATATTTTATATAACACCCACTTTGCAATTTATTTTGGGGTTTTTTTACTATAATGAGGATTTTTCTCTATCTAAATTTGTAAGTTTTATTTTTATTTGGATTGCTGTAGTTATTTATCTTAAGGATCTTTATGAGACTAATTAGCTTTTTTTTACTTATTTTATTTTATTCTTTTAATGCGTATTCCAATATAGATACAGA
>AACY020561203.1_pt1 | contig 12614 bp, 10 predicted proteins | sample 267378 | NCBI WGS metagenome assembly AACY02 (sample SAMN02954345, study PRJNA13694) | marine metagenome | biome: aquatic; feature: ocean; material: water; isolation source: isolated as part of a large dataset composed predominantly from surface... | reverse complement strand
CTTAATAACAATCAGCCTGTAGGAATTACCCTATCAATAATGGACTATCAGTGCATCGAGGGAGGAGAACAAGAAAGAGATAAAGCACATGCTGAATCGGTAGATATATGTCTTGATCAAGTCAAAGACGATGATTTTTTAGGCGTTCAGATGTACACACGCCACACTTTTGGCCCAGACGGCATCATTATGCCTGATATAAATACTGCTGACATGCTTGTGATGGGTTATGAATACTATCCTGAATCTGTAGAGAATGTTCTTAGGTATGTTGCACCAAAAATTAATTGTCCAATGATTGTCACAGAAAATGGTATTGGCACTGATGATGATCAGCAGAGAATAAACTACATTACAACAGCATTGGAAGGTCTTCAAAGATGCCTTAATGATGGTTTAGATATCAGAGGTTATTACTATTGGTCCTTTCTTGATAACTTTGAATGGCTATTTGGCTACAAGCCAAGGTTTGGTTTAGTTGATGTCGATAGAAATACTCTTGAAAGAAAAGGAAAAGAAAGCCTTAAGTTTTATAAATCCATAATTGAGAACTCTAAATTAGGTAATTTATAAGCTAATCAACCAATTCTTTTCATTAAATCTAATAAACTTTAGCTATTTTTACTTAAACTTTTCTGAAAATAACTGGAACTTTGGTATTTTTCTCAGAGCACCGCCATAGTTGCAGACCTACAGCAGCGCAAACTGATTAATCATCAAATTGGAGTGAACCGCCAACTTGGTATTCAATAACTCTAGTCTCAAAGAAATTTTTCTCTTTTCTTAGGTCCATAATCTCTGACATCCATTGCATTGAAGGCGGGTATTTAGCTCCAGGATAAGCTTCAGGTAAGTTTATCTGCGCTAATCTTCTATTGCAGACATACTGCAGGTATTCTTCCATCATTTTAGCGTTCATACCTAAAACACCTCTTGGCATTGTATCTTTAGCATAATCAATCTCTAATTGAGTCCCTTCAACTATCATGTCAGAAGCTCTTTTTTGCATTTCTTCATCCCAAATATGAGGATTTTCATTAATGATTGAATTAATCATATCTATGCCAAAGTTAACGTGCATAGACTCATCACGCATGATGTATTGGAATTGTTCTGACACTCCAGTCATTTTATTTCTTCTGCCCATTGAAAGGATCTGTGAAAAGCCACAGTAAAAAAACATACCTTCAAGCACACAATAGAATGCAATCAGATTAGATAAGAAAGTTTTATCATTCTCTGGAGTCCCTGTTTCAAAACTTGGATCTTCAAGCTCTTTTGTATATTTAAGTGCCCATGCAGCTTTTGCTTCGACACAAGGAACTTCTCTATACATGTTAAAGATTTCACCTTCATCCATACTTAGAGACTCTATGCAATACTGGTAAGCATGTGTATGTATTGCTTCTTCAAACGCTTGTCTTAAAAGATATTGCCTACATTCAGGATTAGTGATGTGTTTGTATATCGCTAGAACAACATTATTTGCAACAAGAGAGTCAGCGGTAGAGAAGAAACCAAGACTTCTTTTAACGATCATTCTTTCATCATCAGTTAGACCATCTGCTGCTTTCCATAGAGCAATATCTGCAGTCATATTTATCTCTTGCGGCATCCAATGGTTCGCTGTGCCATCAAGATACTTTTCCCAGGCCCACTTATATTTAAAGGGAACAAGTTGGTTGAGATCTGCCTTTGAATTAATCATGGCTTTTTGTCCAACTTGTACCCTACCTTGTAAAACTTCATCCATTTTTTCTCTAACTTTTTGCAGATCATCTTCGGATGGATCTTTTTTGGTTGTGTAATTTTCAATATTCTGCATAACCTCAGATGAAACATCTTCGGTTGGAACATTCTGAGTGCTTTCAGCTTGTACTGGAGTTTCAATTGCTTGTTTTGTTGCTTCAGAAACTTCAGCAACTCTTGGCTCAGTAACTTTTTCCTCTTTTTTTACTGGAGCTTCTTCTTTGTAATATTCATCCCAACTAATTCCCATAATTATCCTCCTATTGGCATGCCTCACAGTCTGGGTCCAAAATACTGCATGCTTCCGGCGCTTTACTAGCTACTTGTTGTTCTTGTTGGTTTGTTTCTACAGCATTCAGGTTACTTCTATCCACTGTTGATTTTTCAGTTGCTGTAGCGCCCATGGATCTTAAATAATATGTGGTTTTAAGCCCTTTATACCAAGCCATTCTATAAGTTACATCTAGCTTTTTACCATCTACATTTCCTATATATAGGTTGAGAGATTGTGCTTGATCAATCCATTTTTGTCTTCTGCTAGCTGCTTCAACAATAAATCTTGGTTCAATTTCAAATGCAGTTTTAAATCTTTCTTTAGTGGCTTCGGGAATTCTGTTTATTTGTGATAGAGAGCCCTCAAAATATTTTAAATCGCTCAACATAACATCATCCCATAAATTTTCTTTTTTCAATTCTTCAATTAAATATGGATTTACTACTGTAAATTCACCAGAAAGATTCGATTTAACAAATAAATTTTGATAAGTAGGCTCTATGGACTGCGAAACTCCAGTTATGTTAGCTATGGTCGCTGTCGGTGCTATTGCCATTACATTTGAATTCCTCATACCATTCTCTGAGACTGAAGCTTTAAGAGAGTCCCAGTCTAAATTTGTATCAGTATTCTGATCTATAAATTCTTTACCTCTTTGTTCTGCCAGAAGATTGATTGAATCAATTGGAAATATTCCTTTATCCCAAAGTGAACCTTCATAGGTTTCGTATGCGCCTCTTTCTTTTGCTAACTCTGAAGAAGCTTGTATAGCAAAATAGCTTACTAGCTCCATTGATTTATCTGCAAAATCAACGGCTTCATCAGAGTTATAAGATATTCCAAGCTTATATAAGGCATCTTGAAAACCCATTAAACCCAAACCTATAGGTCTATGCTTCTTATTTGAATTCTCTGCCTGAGGAACAGGATAAAAATTAATATCAACTACGTTATCTAACATTCTTATTGCTGTTTTTATTGAACTCTTTAGCTGTTCAACATTAATTTTCCCATCATCGATATGCTGAGGTAGATTTATGCTGCCAAGATTGCAAACAGCAATTTCATCTTTGTTGGTATTTAATGTTATTTCTGTACATAGATTAGATGAATGTACTGTGCCTACATGTCCTTGTGGTGATCTAATGTTGCATGGATCCTTAAAAGTAACCCAAGGATGTCCTGTTTCAAAAAGCATTGATAAAACTTTTCTCCAAAGATCCTTAGCCTTAACTTTCTTAAATAGTTTTATGTCACCTTTTTCTGCCTTCTTCTCATACTCAACGTATTTCTTTTCAAACTCTAATCCATAAATATCATGTAAGTCAGGAACATCTGAAGGAGAAAATAAAGTCCATTCTTCATCCTTCTCTAAACGTTTCATAAATAGATCAGGAATCCAATTAGCAGTATTCATGTCATGAGTTCTTCTTCTATCATCGCCTGTATTTTTTCTTAGCTCTAAGAATTCTTCTACATCCAAATGCCAGCATTCTAAGTATGCACAGAAAGCACCTTTTCTTTTGCCACCTTGATTAACAGCTACAGCGGTATCATTGGATACTTTTAAGAAAGGAACTATTCCTTGGCTCTTCCCATTAGTTCCATCAATTCTTGCGCCTAATGCCCTAACATTTGTCCAGTCATTACCTAAACCACCAGCCCATTTAGAAAGCAGAGCATTATCTCTTATAGAGTCATATATTCCACCAAGATCATCTGGAACAGTTGTTAGATAGCAAGAGGAGAGTTGAGGTCTTTTTGTCCCGGAATTAAATAGTGTAGGTGTTGAGCTCATATAATCGAAACTTGATAGCAGCATGTAAAACTCTTCAGCCTTTTCATTTTTATCTTTTTCTTGTACGGCTAAGCCCATAGCTACACGCATTAAGAAAACTTGAGGAAGCTCATATCTAATTTCTTCGTGAGTAATAAAGTATCTGTCGTAGAGAGTTTGCAAACCTAAATAAGTAAACTGAAGATCTCTTTCCTCTTTTATTACTTTCCCCAATTTATCTAAATCAAAAGTTTGTAACTCTTCACTTAATATCCCTAACTCTATACCTTTGGCAATTGTTTTTGGTAGAGCTTCTTGATACATTTCAGATCTTTTGTTTAATAATTTTTTATTTAACCCAAGAAAATCTGCAACTTCCTTTTCCATATTATTAAGTAGCAGTCTGGCTGTTACATAAGAATAATTTGGCTCCTTTTCTACTAAAGTTCTTGCAGTCATTAACATGCTTTCAGCGAGATCTTTTTCTGATATTCCTTCATATGAAGTACTCTTTATTTGGGTTGCAAGCATAACCTCATCGACATTTTCAAGACCGCTACAAGCTTTTTTGACAGATGCATCAACCACTTCTTCAATATTTTTTTCAACAGCTACGGTTTCTTGCTCATCCGGTCTTTCACTATTTCTTGCTTCTCTATAAAGAACATAAGCTCTAGCAACTTTATGATGCTCATTACGCATCAACTGGATCTCTACAAGGTCTTGAAGCTCCTCAATATGGATTGTCCCTCCTGATGGCAATCTGCCTTTAGATCTAGCGACTATATCTGTAGTCATCTTTTCTACTTCGTCATGAATACGAGAAGATCCTGCAGCTGAACCGCCTTCAACCTCGAGAAAAGCTTTCATGATTGCAACTTTTATTTTTTCTTCATCAAAAGCGACAACTTTTCCATTTCTTTTTATGACTCTCATCTTTCCTGGAGCCATAACTAGATTTGGTGAAACCTCAACCGATTCTTCTTTTTTTTCTTGTCTGACTTGTTGTTCCATCGATACTGTATTTTTCAACAGAATAGGATGACATTCAAGCATTTCAACACAATATATTGTGTTATTTTTAATTTTATCCACAATATGCTGGGTTTTTCTTGTTGAAAACTTATGGATAAATTGGGTATTTTTTGATGAATACCGTTTAAATAATGGGTTTAAATGTGTATTCTTTTAAAATCTTATAATTCATGAAATTACAAATTTTAAATAACATAGCAGAAGAAGGTTTAGATCTTTTAAAAGAGAATAATTTTGAACTTGTTTCAGACCAAAATAATGTTTCAGGTATAGTTTTAAGAAGTCATAATTTGCATTCACTTGTGATTGATGACTCTCTTCATGCAATTGCTCGTGCAGGAGCTGGCACTAATAATATAAATATAGATGATTGTTCAGAAAAAGGAGTGATTGTTTTTAATACTCCTGGCGCTAATGCAAATGCAGTTAAGGAGATGGTTATTTGTGCTTTGATTCTTTCAAAGAGAGATCTTGTATCAGGCAATAGGAATCTAGATAGCATAGACACAGAAAATATGAATGATGAAGAGATAAGTAAAAAAATTGAGAGCATGAAGAAGGAATTTGTTGGAGAAGAAATAAGAGGAAAAAATCTTAGCATCATAGGTCTTGGAGCTATTGGTTCTATGGTTGCCGAACAAGCAATTAGTTTAGGAATGAAAGTTAAGGCATATGATCCTGGGCTGACTGTTGATATCGCTCTTGGTCTCCCTAGCAGTTTAGTAAGGTGCGATTCAATGGAAAGTTGTTTCGACGATTCAGACTACGTCTCACTACATATACCTTTAAATTCATCAACAGAAGGGATTATAAATAAAGATAAATTGAAGCTTTTGAATAAAGATTCAGTCTTAATAAATTTTTCTAGAGGCGGCATTGTAAATGAAGGAGATTTAATAGATCAACTCGATAATGGAATGCTTCTTAAATATGTAACAGACTTCCCAACAAAAAATTTATTAAAAAGAATCAATTCACAACGAGATGTAATAATTTTTCCTCATCTTGGAGCGAGCACGAAAGAAAGTGAAATAAATTGTGCGGTAATGGCATGTGACCAGATAACCGATTTTTTAAAATATGGAAAGATAACTAACAGTGTAAATTATCCAAGCATTTCTTCTGAAAAGTATGGCAAACATAGAATATTTATAACTAATAAAAATGAACCGGGAGTGATAAGTAAGATAGCAGAATGTCTTGCAAAGAATAAAGTGAATATTTCAGAATTTGTTAATAAAAGTAGAGGCAATTTGGCTTGTAATATTGTTGATACAGATGATGAAATTGAAGATCAGACTGTCTGTGAGCTAGAGAAAATCAAGGGTGTTACAAATGCAAGACTTTGCTACTAAAAAAACCCTCTTTTTTTTACGCAAAAGTATTGATTTTCTCACAACAAGTTTCACACCTATATAATTAAAGCTTTTCTTGGCAGTTTGTAACATTTTGTTCACATTAGCTCTCTGAAACCCTTTTGTATACTGGTCTGATATATATTGATCAATTTTTAAACAAATCTTTTGAAAGTATTTTCTTTTGAGGGCTTTAGTTAATCTAAGGCTTGTTTTCCCCAAAGTTATCCACAGTTTCTGTGGATAAAAAAATGTGTTATTTTTGACTCTATGACAGATCTAAAAAATTGGAATGATTTTATAAATTCTGAAACCGAAAAAAACTATTTTAGAGAGATAAGAAATTCTTTAATGTCTGATCACAGCTCAGGAAAGAAAATTTATCCTAAACCCAAGAATTTTTTTAAAGCATTTGAAATCTGCCCTTATGAAAAAGTTAAAATAGTTATCTTGGGGCAAGACCCATATCACACACCAGGAGCAGCCAATGGTCTTGCATTCTCTGTTAGTAAAAATCAAAAATTACCTCCATCTTTAAAGAACATTTTTAAAGAAATATACGAAGATCTGGGTATTAAAAATGAAAAAGGAGATTTAACTAGTTGGGCAGAACAAGGAGTATTGCTTTTAAACTCTTCTTTATCTGTTATAGAGGGTATGCCAGGCTCACATTCTCAAATTGGGTGGCAGACATTCACTGATAAAGCAGTTAAGTTAATTCAAAAAAAGAAGAACATAATTTTTATGTTGTGGGGTAATTTTGCTAAACAAAAGAAAGAATTAATAGAAGATGGAAATCATATTCTGGAAGCTTCACATCCTTCACCTTTCTCTGCAAATATTGGATTTTTTGGATGCAAGCATTTTTCAAAAGCAAACAAGATACTTATTGATCAAGGTCTAGATCCCATTGACTGGTCACTGGAATAATCTTTTTGCCTTCTAAAAAGAAGTCCGTATCTTCTATAAAAAATTGTGAATATCCTTTGCTCTTTGACTTAAAGGAATATATTTTTTTTCCAATTGATCTATTTTCTGAATTTGTAATTTCTTGGCAGTCAGAACCAAATACAACAGCCTTTTTACTCTTTTTCCCAAGATAAGTCAGACGTGCAATTATTTCTTGCCCTCTGTAGCAGCCTTTATCATATGAAACATATTTATTTAGATTGTAGCCCAATTCGTTAACTCTAAATTTGCCAGACATTTTCTCATTAATATCGAAACAAAAATTAAGCGCACATACTTCATCCCAATCTTCTGAATCTAGATCAGAATCTTTTTTACCAATAAATTTTTTTAGTTCTCCATTTTTTTCTTGTCCAAATATGTCAATTTTTTCTTCATCAACTGAACAATCAAAGAATTTCCCAAATTTATTTAACTCACTTTTAAGAATAGAGCAGACCTCATCTTTTACTAAGATATAGAAATATTCATCTAGCAAGATAGTTGAGTTTGTTATTACATAGCCTTTTTCATTGCAGAAAAGACCATCATAGTGATCTTTTTCTTCATCAAGGTCACAACTAACTTGACCCTGTAATAGCTCTTTAGAATTAGCGCCTTTAACTGTTATGGCAGTATAATTTTTTAGTTGATAGTAATTAGTCATGAAAGAAGACATTATTTATAAAAAACTAAATTTTAAAGCAAGAAGAGGGATGAAGGAAACCACTCATGTGATAAATAAAATAATGAACAATTACAAAAGTTTATCTTTAAGCGAGAAAGAAGAGCTAGAAGAACTTTTAGACATGAACGATCAGGATCTATTTGATTTAATCTTTAAAGATAATTTGAATTTTAAGAAAAAATTTCCAAACATTAAAAGATACGTAGAATAATGGAACTTATTGCTTTAAATAACATCCAATAGAACAATGAAAAAGGATAATATACCCCAGTTAGTTGAGCTCTCTCAAAATGGAGACTCAAATGCATTTGAAATATTATTCACAACCTTCAAGACAAGGTTGCACCATTCATTATTCAAGATCTTAAGGAATTACCATGAAACTGAAGATATTGTTCAGCAAGCTTTTATGAGGGCATGGGAAAAAATAGATACTTTTAAAGGCAATTCTAATTTTTATACTTGGCTTTATAGAATTGGATTTAATCTAGCTATAACTAAGATTAATTCTTCAAGAGAAAATCAGATTGATGAAATATTTGAAAGCAACCTTACTGCTTCTGAAAATATCGAGAAAGATTTAGAAGGCAAGGAACTGGCTGATCTTGTTAAGAAGTTGCTTGATCAGGTGCCAGAAGAACAGAGAACTGCTTATGTTCTGTGCGAAGTTGATTCTAAGAATTATGAAGAAATAGCAATCATTACTGGAGTTCCAGTTGGAACAGTCAGATCAAGAATCTTTAGAGCAAGAAAATATTTAATGGAGAATTTACAAGAACAATTATGAAGAATATATCAGATTTAGACTTTAGGAGAGTATCATCATTCATTGATGGTGAGCTTGATCAAAACGAAGTAAAAATATTGCTTAAAGATATGGGTGAAAACTCAGAACTTAAGGATCTATATTTCAAAATGATAGAGTTAAGTGAAGCATCAAATGAATTAAAACCAATTGGCTTTAAAAGACAAATAGCTAATTTATCTTTAGAAAATCTTCTAGGAATATTTACTCAAAGAATAGTTCTTCCAGTTACCATTTTTTCTGTTGGCGCTTTACTCAGTTACTCTATTCTCAGCACAGCTCTTAACACAGATGCAGAGAGAAATAGTAACAATTTATCAATAGTTCAAGCCATCTCTTCAATTGAAGCTAAACAGACTTTAGAGAATATTAAGAATGATGAAATCTTGCAGTTTGCATCCAGACATTATGCTTCAACTGGAGGTTCCAATATTATTCCTGTTGCCTATAGACCTAAATGGGTACCATCAGGTTTTAATAATGAAAATAGACTTAGAAATAAATTTGTAAACAGATTAGCAAATAAAGGGTTTTCTATTTTTATTAACAATCCAAATACATCAAATCTTCCAGATGGAGTATACAGAAAAGGAAATTTCGTTCTTATAAAGAAAACACATATCGATGGTGATAAGCCTCATACAATAGCAATATTTGGCGATATTGATGTTGAATCTGGGAAGAAAATACTTGATTCTATAGAACCAGTTAAATAATTTAATTTATGAAAAAATTTATAGCATTATTATTCTTTCTAATATTTAGTCTTTATTCGCATGAATTCGACTTTTCAGATCTAGTTAAAGAGCAATCTGATTCTGTTGTTAATATCGAATCGACAAGAAAGATTGCTGGGTCTTCTAGGTCTTTTGGTAATTTCCCTGAAGAGCTTTTTAGAGAGTTTGGATTTCCAATTCCTGAACAAAGAATGCCTGATAGAGAAGCAACAAGCACTGGCTCAGGTTTTGTTGTATCCAATGATGGCTATGTTCTAACCAACTATCATGTTGTTCAGGGAGCTCAAGAGGTTATAGTTAGATTTCTTGATAGAAGAGAATTTAAGGCTGAAATAGTTGGTACGGATGAATTAAGCGATATAGCGCTTTTGAAAATCAGCTCTAATAATTTTACTCCTGTAAAAATTGGCAATTCTGATGAAATGGAACAGGGCGATGGAGTTATTGCTATTGGCTCACCTTATAATTTTGATTTTTCAGTAACTTTTGGAATTATTAGCGCCACCGGAAGAGGAACTTCTACTGGACAAGGCATTGGCGATTATGTTCCATATATTCAAACAGATGCAGCAGTTAATAGAGGCAATTCAGGCGGTCCTCTGTTCAACTTAGATGGCGAAGTCATCGGCATTAATTCTCAAATATATTCAAGATCTGGAGGTAACGAAGGACTAGCTTTTGCAATTCCAATAAATGTTGCTATGGAAGTCGTTGAACAGTTAAAAGAATCAGGAAAAGTATCAAGAGGTTATCTAGGCGTACAGGGAGGAGAAGTCTCAAGTGACTTAGCTGAAGCCCTTGGAATGGATAAGCCAATTGGAGCATTAGTAAGGACTGTTGTTAAAGACCAGGCTGCAGAAAAAGGCGGAATAAAGCCTGGAGATGTAATCGTGTCTCTCAATAACAAAGAAATAGTTTATTTTAAAGATCTACAACACACTGTCGGACGAACTAAGCCAGGAACAATGGTGAAAGTAAAACTTTTTAGGGATGGTAAATATGTAACCCAAGTAATAAAAATTGGAGAGTTGCCATCAAGAGAAGTTGAAGAGCAGCCAGCTAATGAGACAAAAGACCCAAGCTATCCATTAGGCTTAAAACTTGGAGAATTATCTGATGAAGAAACACAATCTAACAGTGAAGGTAAAGGTGTTAGAGTGCTTCAAGTTATGCCAAGTTCTCCAGCATATCGAATAATTTTCAGAGGCGATATAATTACAAGAATAAAATCTGGCAATACTTCATTTGATATAAATTCTATCCAAGATTTCGAGAGTTCACTTAAATCGTTTGATACAGGCGACATAATTCTTATAATTGGTACCCGAGAAGGAACCAATATATTTGAGCCTGTAGAAATTGAATAAAATAAGAAATTTTTCAATCATTGCCCATATTGATCATGGGAAATCCACTTTATCTGATCGAATAATTGAATTTTGTGGAGGTTTAACTAAACGAGAAATGAAATCTCAAGTTCTTGATACGCTTGAACTGGAGAGAGAAAGAGGAATTACAATAAAAGCACAATCAGTTGCTCTAAATTACACTGACGATAAGGAATATTTATTCAATTTAATAGATACACCAGGCCACGTTGATTTTTCATATGAAGTTTCTAGATCGCTTGCTGCATGTGAAGGAGCTTTGTTAGTTGTAGATGGTTCTCAAGGAGTAGAAGCTCAAACACTCTCTACTTGTTATAAAGCAATTGATCTTGGTCTTGAAGTCATACCTGTCATCAATAAGATTGACTTACCTCAAGCAGAACCTGAGCGTGTTAAGAAAGAAATAGAAGAAATCATAGGTATTGATGCATCTGATGCTTTATCTGTAAGCGCTAAAGATGGAACAGGTCTGGATGATCTTATGAGACAGATTGCTCACAAAATACCACCACCAAAGAGCTCAAATGAAAAAAACTTACAAGCCTTAATAATTGATTCTTGGTATGACAATTTCCTTGGAGTTATATCTTTAATAAGAATTTTTAGTGGAGAGCTAAATAAGGGAGAAAAATTTATTGTTAAATCAACAGGACAAACATTTACGGCTGAATCTATTGGCAAATTTACACCAAAAAAAGTGGCTTGCGATAAATTATCTCAAGGTGAAGTTGGATATTTAGTAGCAAATGTAAAAGATCTAAAATCAGTTCCTGTAGGTGATACTTTAATTTCAGCAAAACATCCTGATACAAAGCAACTTGAAGGTTTTGAAGAAGTGAAGCCTCAAGTTTTCGCTTCATTTTTTCCAATAGAATCAAATGATTATCAAACCTTTCGTGAGGCCCTGCAAAAATTAAATTTAAATGATGCATCTTTGGTTTTTGAACCTGAGAATTCAGAAATTTTAGGCAGCGGTTTTAGATGCGGCTTTCTAGGAACTCTACATATGGAAGTGGTAAAAGAAAGATTAGAGCGTGAATATAATTTAGATCTAATTACTACTGCACCCAGTGTTGCTTATGAGATTCTTAGAACCAATGGAGAAGAATCATTTATTAGTTCGCCTGCAGAATTGCCAACTGTAAATGAAATTGAAGAGATTCGAGAACCAATAATTAAATCCACAATCTTATGTCCAGATAAATATGTGGGAGATGTAATTGAACTAGCTATTGCCAAAAGAGGAGTGCAAAAAGATCTTCAATACTTGGGCGGACAAGTATCAATTATTTTTGAGATGCCTCTATCTGAAATAGTTATGGATTTCTTTGATCTGCTCAAATCAAAAAGCCAAGGTTATGCTTCAGTTGATTTTGTTTTTGATAGATATCAAAAAGCTGACCTAGTAAAGGTTGATGTTGCCGTAAATGGGTTGGTTGTTGATTCGCTATCATCAATAATGCATAGATCTGATGCTCAAAGAAAAGGAAGAGACATTGCAAAAAGGCTTAGAGAGGTGATTCCTAGACAGATGTTCGAAATTCCAATACAAATCATGCTCGGCAGCAAAATAATAGCTAGAGAGAGCGTTAAAGCCTTCAGAAAGAATGTAACTGCTAAACTATATGGTGGAGATGTTACTAGGAAGAAGAAACTTCTTGAAAAACAGAAAGCAGGGAAAAAGAAAATGAAACAAATAGGCAAGGTGGCTTTGCCTCAAGAAGCATTTTTAAGTTTTCTTTCTACAGAAAAGAATAAATGAATACTTTTTTTAGCATTATTGAGCCGATCTCAAATTTACCAGTTTTTATCTTTTTAAATTTATTAATTTGTGGAATTGTAATTCATTGGTACTGGT
>AACY020561346.1_pt1 | contig 12615 bp, 16 predicted proteins | sample 267378 | NCBI WGS metagenome assembly AACY02 (sample SAMN02954345, study PRJNA13694) | marine metagenome | biome: aquatic; feature: ocean; material: water; isolation source: isolated as part of a large dataset composed predominantly from surface... | reverse complement strand
CTCTTCTGATAAGCAACGCTATTACCACAACACACATGTTCATTAGAAATACGTCTAATGGCATTTTTTAAAAAAGTCTCTATTTAATTAATAGCAAGATTATTGATCTACGAATCAAGAAATGATTACAAATGTTTATTTGCTTAATAAAAGAAATTTAAAAATTAAATTTATGCTTAAATATCTCAGTTCTCATAACTATTAAATGGTTTATTCAGAAACAAGAATAGTAATAGGCGGTCTAGCTCATGTTCCTGTTCTTATTTTTATAGCCAATTTTATCAAAGGTAAGTTTGTAATTAAAACTGAAAATGCAAAAGAAGCTTTAGTTCATGAAGAGCCAGTTAAAATTATTGAGGTAAAAGATACAGTATTTAAAGAGGGAAAAGCAGAAGCTATCAAGGAACTTTCAAATGAGCTGGACAGTATTGAACAGAAAGCTGATGAGGTTTATGAAAAGGTAAAGAAGAAGAAAAAGATAAGAAGAAGAAAAAAAATAACTAAATTGAGATCCTATCAAGCATCAATACATCTTGAACTTGGATTGTATCTCTCTTATCTTCGTCTTCGGGATCTTTATAAGATTCAATTTCAGCTTGAATTTTTCTCTTGTAAACTCCTTTGATATAGTCCATTTCTCTTTTGTCTTTGTCTAGAATTGAGAATGGTGATCTTTTTAAGTTCATAACTTTCTCCTAATAAATAAGTTTTGATCAGCTCCAGTTCTTATCAGATTCAACAAAGCTATCCAATGTTTGCTGATTCCTGATTTCTTCCTCAAGAAGTTCTTCTTCTGATCTTTCTTCAATCTCAGATTGGTAATCTTCTTTTAGAGTGGATTTGGTAGACATTTGCTCATGACGACTACAATCATGTTCTAACTAGTCAGACAAGCTATCCGACTAATAAATATGTACGGTTTGAGGAACCCCCTTATACGGATAAAGGATCAACAATTGAATTTGAATGTGGTTAAAATTATGGACGATTTCGATTAGTTTTTTTCCCTTTAAAAATCATCAATAAGGGCAGGCCAACAATCATAAGACTCCCATCAATTAATAAAAAAGTATTTAGATTCATTTATCTATGTCTTCGGGGTTATCCCAATTGAGGAGTATACCTTTTTTTACTGGCTCTTTTTTCATATCATCCATCTCTTTTCTGATTTTGTTGTAGTATGCCAACTCTTCTGGATCATCAGAACCAAGACCATAATTCATGATCGCTGCAAGATATATTCTGTGCATCCTGTATGACGATAATGCCATTTCTTAAAAGAATGTTTTTAAATTCTAAAATATATAAATGTTATTTAATACTAATTATTTTTATTGGGTTATAAACTCACCTAGAACTCAACTTAGGTTCTCTCCCTTACCAAGCGAAGTAAATTATTTTAATAAGAAATAATTACGCTCTAATTTCTGCTCTAATTCGTTTATATTTAGTGGTCTTAAAATTATTTTATTTTTTCAAATTCTTATAAACTCAGTTATGGAGATACTTCTTGTTCATGCCCTCGTCGGGACTTGAACCCGAGACCTCTCCCTTACCAAGGGAAATTTTTATATACTAAAGCTATTGGCATGACTGATGTTAATTGGTATATATTACTAAGTATTAACTATTTAGTGCGATAACTAGTGCGAAGAGAATTAAAGATAAATAAATTGGCGAGGTACTAGTTCTATTAATAGTTCTACAAAAATCTTTGATTATATTCAGGCTAACTAAAATAATAATTAAGATTAGGGTAAGCTAAGCCATAACCCCTTGTTAGAACTAAATTTATTCTACAAATCTATAATATTTAATGCTATAAATACAGTAGTTACACCTACTTTATGTCTTTTTTTGAGCAAGAGCTAGATGCAAAGATGGGCAAATCAAATAGTAATGCCTAAAAGAGCAACTAAACAGGAAACTGAATTAAGGGTTGCACATGCTGCTGAATTAGTTGCTGAAGGACAAGCCTATTCATCTATTACTTCCCTTGTTGCCGCAAAATATGGAATCTCAAGAAGAAGAGCCAGGCAGATCACTTCTAATGCTTATCTTTTATTGAAAAATGATATTGAGGAAGGGGACTTAAATCGCCCTGAAATGACAGCGAAATTAGTATGTACATTAGAAAATGCAATGCATAGAGCAATGAGAGAAAAACAATATTCTGCAGTTGCTAGTAATGCAAAAGTCCTTATGAAATTAATAGGTTTAGAAGCAAAAACACAAATTAGATAATTACTTTTTATTAAAAATATAACTTGCAAAAATCCCTTTCTTTTTGTTTCTTTTTTTTTCTTTTAAACAATTCATAACTTGCTTATAACTTTAAAATGTGATTCTAATAATGCATTCAATTCTTCTAAAGCAAAGCAGTGGTCTTGGATGCAATTTTTTATAGTATGCAAAAAGTAAACTAATCATTTTTTTAAATTAAAATAATATTTTATTTTTTCTTATTCGTATCTTATTTAATTCTTAAAGAAGAGTTCATTTAATCTTTTAAGCTGTAGGTAGCTTCTATATTATCCTCACACGAAATAGAGAAGCTTTTTCTTTTTGAAATAAATTTGGTATGACTTATTTTGCAGAGCCAAATTACATAGAATATGACCTGTGGTTTGATTCAAATATTAATGCAGTTGATTTAATTAACTATTCAGATGAAAATGAATTTTGTAATTTTACGCATAAAAAATTCCATAAGATATCAAGTTTAAATTTAGTTATTGGTTCCTCAAAATATAAACAAATGATGATTTTTTCTTTTTTATAATTACCTTGCAGAGTTAATGCATTCCTTTATTGTTTTATCTCTCTGATTCTGGCATAGCAAAAGTAAATTTTTTGATATAAATTTTTAAGGCATTAAGCACTAAAGTTTAATTATCAAAGAGCTAAATCGCAATAATTTCCAGCACTCATATTTACTGAATTTTGTGAAGTAATTCTTTCTAAGTTTTTATTTAAATTATTAGCTTGATTAGAAGCCGAATAAAATCCAACTGTTAAAAAAACAAGTGTGATAGAAGTTACGATTGTGCTGAACTGGATAACTCCATCTGCCAGAATAGCTGGAGTTTTTAGAGATAAAATAGCTTTTTTTCTCTTTGCTTTTGATTTTGCCATAATGTTAACCTTTACTTAAATTTTTCTTAAGTTATTTTTAATAATAAGTAAAAAAAATAATTTGTCAGTTAGTAAATTTACTCATTTTGATGAGTCGTTCGAATCGAGAAATCTTAATATTTTCAACTATTAATTTATATTGACCTTAAAATTAATAGCTTCTTTAAATTTTTAAGCGTCTTGACTTTCTTTAAACAAATTTATTTTTAAATTAATTACCTCTTAATTTTCGTTACTTACTTTAAATTTATCGACTAAATATTGACGCCTTATTTAGCTGATTTCATATGAACAAATTAAATATTTATAAAACAAAAACAATAAACTTTTTAAGAAAATATTCATTAAATATTTTTATGGCTATTGTAGCTATCAATTCATATTCTATTTCAAGTACTCTTAAAGAAAATAGAAATATTTTAAATGAAAATGTAAAGTTACTAAGATATAAAGAGATTTGCGCGAGATATTATACTTTTTATTCTTCTGGAACTGATGAGCAGGCAGAAAGTAGAGAGGAATTGACAGCTTCTTTGTTAGATGTTCCATTGGAGCTTGTTGATACTTTTTGCCAAAGGATGATATAGATATTTTTCTCTTAATAAATTGAGAATTTTTAAAAAGTTTTTTGCACCGTATTGAAAATGAAATGTAGTATTTTAAATTTTTGCAGATAGTTATGATTTAATTAAACGTTTATAATTTTATTATCGTATTTTTTAAAATTAAATTTAAAAATGGTTTAATTATCAAAATATATGATGTAATTTTAAGTAAATTTAAAAAAATTATATATTTTTAAAATGTCAATTAAGGGTCTAATTCTATTCGATATAGATGGAGTTATTAGAGATGTTTCGAATAGCTATAGAATGTCAATTATAAAAACAGTAAAGCATTATTGTTTTTGGGAACCAAGTATTTTCGAAATTGATGAAATAAAAAATGAAGGGATTTGGAACAATGACTGGGATTTAAGTTTAGAACTAATAAAAAGACACATAGTAAGCAATAGATTAACTATTACACCTCCAACAAGGAAAGAATTAGTTTGCCATTTTGAAAATTTATATTTTGGTTTGAAATCACCTCTAGAATCAGAAATTTGGACAGGATTTATAAAAAACGAAAAAATTCTTATCGAGAAAAATATTTTTAGCGAACTAACTAAAAATAGTATTTTGTGGGGTTTTGTAAGTGGAGCAGAAAGGGCATCAGCTGAATATATATTAAAGAATAAATTAAAACTTCTGAATCCTCCGCTAGTCGCGATGGGAGAAGCTCCAGATAAACCTGATCCTAAAGGTTTCATTTATTTATCTAAAAAATTACTTAATCAAGAGCTTGGAAGATCAGCTCCTCCCATAGCATATATTGGAGATACGGTAGCAGATGTTAAAACAATTATTAATTCAAGAAAAATAATTCCAGAGCAGAAATTTATAAGTCTTGCTGTCGCTCCACCACATTTGCATTTAAAAAACAGTTTAAAAGCGAGAGAAATATATGAATCCAAACTAAAGATTGCAGGAGCAGATTTCATACTGAATTCAGTAAATGATATAAAAAATATTTTTAAAAATTTATTTTTTTAAAATAAATTAGTATTTAGATTAAATCATAAACTTTAAAAAAAAAGGCTATCGTAGCTGAATCTTTTATTACTCCAGAGTAAATTAAATCTCTGATTTTCTCTTTACTAAAAAATAAAACTTCGATTTCCTCATCATCATCTTTATCTAATAAATTAGCCTCTTTAAAAATATTGTTAGCTAAAAACAAATGTATTCTTTCATTAGAATAAGATGGCGACTCAAAGATTTCTCCAAAATATTTGAAACTTTTTGAAGAATAGCCAGTCTCTTCTATGAGTTCTCTTCTTATAGTCGATATTGGCTTTTCATTATTTTTAATAGTACCTGATGGGAATTCTAAAATATATTCTTCAACTGGAAATCTATATTGATTTAAAACAATTATCTTTTCTTGTTCATTCTTAGCTATCACCATTGTTGATCCATTATGGTCAATAGAACCATATCTCCCTATGGAGGAATTATTTAGCTTTAAATGTTCGATTTTTAAATTTACATTTTTAGTGGTTTCAAAAATTTCTCTCTTAAAAAAAATATGATTTTTTCTGGATTCGGAATCTGATTTCATTATTTCATATTATATAAATTATTAACCTTTATTTTAATAAGATATATTTTAAGGAAATGGCACATCTTAATTTGATGAAAAATATAAATTTAAAGGATAAAAAAGAATTCTTTAGAATGATTAATTATTTATTTTCTCAGAAAGGTAAAGAACAATATGCAGGTGAGGAAATAACAGTCTCAGATCATATGCTTCAATCCGCTACTCATGCGGTAAATAACGGTTTATCAGATGAAATCATTATCGCATCCCTTTTTCACGATGTAGGTCATTTACTTCTTGATCAAGATATCTATTCTAAATATAATGATCATGAAAAAATAGGTGCAGAATTTATTAAGGACTTTTTCTCAGATAAAATTTTTAATTGCGTAAGAATGCATGTTGATGCCAAAAGATACCTATGTACAAAAGATTCTTCTTATTTTGCAAAACTTTCATCAGCTTCAGTAGCATCATTGAAGGTTCAGGGAGGTGAAATGAATAAGGAAGAAATAAAAAGTTTTGAAAAAAATCAGTTTTTTAATGAAATTTTATTGGTTAGAGAATTAGATGAAAAGGCAAAAGATACTAATTTTAAAAACCTAGAATTGGAATTTTTTATTACAAAAATTGAAAGTATTTTTTTAAGCTAAAAATTTAAATATTCTTCAGCTATTTCTTCTGCGAGTCCAAATGATTGGGTCATTCCAGCACCGCCCAAACAATTGACTATTAGGATTGAATCATCAACTTCTTTTATTAACTCAGTTCCTCCTATTAACTTAGGATATATTCCGTTCCATCTTGAGGCTATCTCAATTGAAGGAAGACTTATAAAACTCTTAACTTGATCGACAATAAATTTATTTATTTCTTCATTATTAAAAGGATCAAAAGTTAATCCATACTCATGAGAATCTCCCAAAATAATTTCACCTAATCCATTTTGAGAAATCATAATATGTATTCCGTTTTCAATTGCAAAAGGGAACTCTTTTTTATATCTATCTTTTAAAGAATTAATTGATGAACATTCAGCAAAAGAATCATAATGCGTTAATGTAAAACCTGAACAAAGTGCAGGTCCTAACTTAAAGTTTTTAGGTTGAGTAATTGTTCTTAACATTTGAAGCTTGCTTTTGGTTGTATGAAATTTCTTATATTCTTGAGGAAATAATGATTCAAAATCGGCTCCTGAACAAATTATACTTTTTTTTGTATTAATCTTATTACCATCACTTGTAACTACTAAATTTGGCTCAACACTTGAAACTGTTGTACCAAAATTAAATTCAACTCCATATTTATTCTTTAATAAAATTGTAATCTTTTTAATTGCCTCTCTAGGATCAACAATCATTTCAGTAGGACTCCACAATCCTCCAATTAATCCTTTACTTAAAACATAAGGGCTAAGATTAAAGATTTGCTTTATTGAAAGTAATTCTGCACTTGAATTTTTAAACTTAGACAAATCACAATATTCTTTCATAACCTGATATTCATCTTCTTTATATGCCAAAATAATTGAACCAACTTGATCTAAAAAAAAGTCGCTGCTTTGGGCTGTCTCAATCCATATTTTTCTAGAATTAAGAGCTCTACTATATAGCTTTCCAAAAGGTTGACCAATTGGCCATATCATTCCAAAGTTTCTTATTGAAGCTCCAATAGCTTTTTCTTCTCTCTCAAAAACTTTTACACTAAAACCTCTTTTTGCAGCTGACAATGCATGAGCAAGACCTACAATACCTGCTCCAATAATAGCTATATCAGTTTTACAATTTTTAGACATCAATAAATTGATTTAAGTAAGATGAAAATTCATTTAAGGAAGAAAAAAGTCCATCATTTTTATAAGCCTCAAGCTGTTCTTTTGAATGAGTTCCATTTGTGACTGCAAAAGATTTTAAACAGCCTGCACTTACTCCTGATTTCAAATCAGATGGGGTATCACCTATAACAACTACTGATTTAGGATCATCAATTCCTAAAACATACATTGCCTTTTGAATCATATATGGAGAAGGACGGCCTTCGTTATTATAAATTTCTGAAGGGGTTACTGATACATCAATAATTGAAGATGAGCCTCCCACATAATTATCATTAAGTCCTAAATCCCATCCAAGATTTTTAAGTATTATGTTTGTTACTTTTCTATAAAAACCTGTGTTTAATCCAATAAAAATATTTTTTGTTTTTAAGGATCTAAATAACTCAAGACAGCCTTCTGTTGGTTCAATATCAGTAGATAAATAGTGACTTTCTAAGATATCCTTAAAAGTTTCAAAAGATTTATTCACATAAGTTTCAAATTTATTACTACCTTTACCAATTCTCTCTTCCCATAATAATTGAAAGACCTTCTTTTTTGGAATGCCATGTAATCGATCAACTTCATTTTTATTAGTATTTAAACCTGTTCTTGAGGCGGCCTCTAAAAAACATCCAGTAACTTCATTTTTATCCTTCACAGTAGTGCCAGCCATATCAAAAATAACAAGTTTTATTTTCATATTTTTTTTCTTCATAATATTGATTTTATTCATTTAAGTTTAAGTAGTGTTTAAGTTTCTAATGGATTAATCCAAACAGAAGATTTTTTCGAAACATTCCTAGAAGTAAATTCATAAATTAACCTTACGAATAGACTTGTTAAAACGATAAGAGTAGACATTGCAGCCGCTGATGCTGTATCTCCTGCATCATCCATGTTTACAATTGAAACAGATGAAACTGGTATTTTTGCTGGGTAGAGAAAAATAATAGCTGATACAGTTATCATTGAATTAACAAAATAATAACTTCCTATCTCTAAGATTGTTGGGAGTGATAATGGTATCGTTATTCTTAAAAAGGTTTTATAAAAAGGAACTTTTAAAGACTCTGATACCTCTTCAAATTCCTTATCAATTTGTTTTAAAGTTGTTGTTGCTGATATAAAACACACTGTGAAAAAATGTATGATATTAGCTAATACAAGGATTCCCATTGTTCCATAAAGTAATGAGAAAGGATTAAATATTTGAAAATCTAAAAAGGGTACAGAGAAAGAAGGTTTATTAAAAAAAAGAATATAGGATAAGCCAAGTACTAAGCCAGGAATTGCAATTGGTAATGTTGAAAAAAAGTATATTAGCATTCTTATTTTTTTTAATGGTTTAAATTTTTCTACTAAATAAGCTGTAAAAAATACAAATATAGTCCCAAATATTGCAGTATAAATTGACATGAAAACAGTATTAAAATAAGGTTCATAACCATTTCCAGCTACATTAGAAAATCTAAAGTTTTGTAATGATAGAGAAATATCGTATGGCCATATTTTTATTAGCGAGGCTAATACTATAGATGAAAAGACCCCAATTACTAAAATCAAAATTAAACTGCAAAAAATAAACATTATTGAATCAACTATCAGATTCTTCCTTGGTTTAAACGGTATAGATTTTCCCGAAATTAGAGATGCTTCATTCTTTTGGAAATTTTTATCAATTAGAAAAGCCAAAATTGAGGGTACTAAAAGATAGATGCTAATAGTTGCTCCCATGGCAAAGTTTTGTTGACCAACAACTTGTTTATAAATATCTGTAGCAAGTACATTAAAGTTCCCCCCAACAACTTTAGGAACTCCAAAATCCGTAAAAGATAAAATAAAACATATAAAAAATGAATTCATCAGTCCATATTTGATATTGGGTAAAGTAATAGTTAAGAATTTTCTAAGTGGAGATGCTTTCAGAGATTCTGCTGCTTCATATAATCTTTGATCACTAAGATTTAATGCTGACACAAGAATAATTAGAGCTTGAGGAAAGCAGTAAAAAATTTCACCTATAATTATTCCATTAAAACCATATAGATTTATATCAAATCCAGGAATAGTCCCAAAAAATCCTTGAGTAATTAAACCTTGTTTTCCAAAAATATAAATTAAACCTATGGCAACAGCCAGGGGTGGAATATATAAAGAAAATAAGCTAAAAGTATTGAAAAATTTTTTTAATGGTAATCTTGTCCTCGTGAGAGCATAAGCATAAATAAATCCAATTAATACAGAAAAAAAAGTCGTAGTAATTGCCACCTTTAAGCTATTTATAAAGGATTGCGTTAAGGATGGATTTTGAATATAGTTTATAAAATTTTCTAATCCTATAAAATTATTTTTGTTATCACTAAAGCTTTTTAAGAATAATGGAAGTAAAGGAATTATGATAAAAAAGCTAACTAATATAAATACAAAAATAATTAAAATTCTTAATAATAAGATGTTAAAACTTTTGTTAAAATTTTTTTTAAAATACATTGACTTATAAATTACTTTCAAATAATTTAATTTTTTCTTTTTTTAATTTAATATCTATAAAATCTCCAATTTTTAAATTATTAGAGATCACTTGATTAGAAATAACGTCTACAAAAATATTTTCTTCTAGCTTAGATTCTAAAACTACTGTTAATCTAAAAATTGTTCCTAAATAAGTAATTTCTTTTATTTTTACTCTAAGAATATTTTCTTCCTTTTCTATATTTTTTCTGAACTTAATAATTTCAATATCTTCAGGTCTAATACCAAGCAAGCAGTTTTCTAAAAATGAATATTCTGTATTCTGTGAAATTAAAAATCTATTATTAAGATAATAAAAAACACAATTTTTCTTATCATATTTACCTTTTAACAAATTCATCTTCCCTATGAAATCAGCAACAAACGGTGTAATTGGATTTTCATACAATTCAAAAGGTGTTCCAATTTGAGCAATATGACCTCTTTCCATGACTACAACTCTATCTGCCATAGATAAAGCTTCAGTTTGATCATGGGTAACCATGATAGTAGTTAAATTAAGTTTCTTTTGTATTAGTTTAATTTCATTTCTTAATTTTGATCTAACTTGAGCATCTAGGGCTGAAAGAGGTTCATCTAATAAAAGTAAACCAGGAGATAATGCCATGGCTCTCGCCAAAGCCACTCTTTGTTGTTGACCTCCAGATAATTGAGATGGAAATTGGTCAGAATATTTTTCTAATCCAACCAAACGAAGTAAATTATTAGTTCTTTTTTCAATTTCTTTTTTATTTATTTTTTTATTTTCAAGACCATAAGCTATATTTTGTTTTGCATTAAGGTTTGGAAATAATGCATATGACTGAAAAACAATTCCAAAGTCTCTTTTCTCAGTGGGGGAATTAGAAATTAAAAGCCCATCTTGAACAATATCGCCATTTGTTTGTCTCTCTAAGCCAGAAATTATTCTTAGCAGAGTTGTTTTTCCACAACCACTTGGTCCTAATAAACATAAAAATTCTCCCTTAAAAACATCCAAGTGAATATTTTTCAAAACGAATGTTTCCCCAAAGTTTTTACTGATATTTTTGATTTCTAAATATTTAAAACTTCCTTCTTTTTTAATCATTAAATTTAAAATAATTATTCATCTAGATGATAAATTCCATGAATTGCTAATTCATGGAATTTATTTATATGCTTTTAATTTTTACTTAGGAGCAGATTTGCCATCATAGCGTTTTGCCCACTCTGCTAGTATTCTCTCCCTATTTACAGCAGCCCATTGTAAGTCATTTTTTGCGAGCTGTTTCTCTGGATTAGAAGGGAAACCTTTAGGAAGCGGAACATCAGTTTCAACAGCTGTTATTGCAAAACTTTTTGCATATTCTCTTGAGACTTCAGGAGAAATTGCCCAATCAAGAAAAGTCTTAGCAGCAGGTTTTATTTTATCTTTTTTGATAAGGGCATTAGCTTCTACATCCCATCCAGAACCTTCCTTAGGAAAAACAGCCTCAATTGGTTGCCCCATATTTACCTGTTTTACAGCTCTGTAACCAAATGAAACCCCTATTGGATACTCTCCTTTACCTGCAGCCTTACAAGGCTTAGATCCAGAATGCATATACTGAGCAATATTTTCATGAAGTGCATCAAGGTAATTCCAACCATCCTCTTCAGAAGGTAAATTTTGTAATCTTGAAGCTACTGACAAATAACCTGTTCCAGAGGAAGCAGGGTTAGACATAACTATGTGACCTTTGTATTCTGGTTTTGTTAAATCTGCCCAAGATTTAGGTATTGATAGCCCGTTTTTTTGAGCCTCAATTTTATTAACACAAAAAGCAGAAATCCAAGAATCAATTCCAACCCATGAAGGTTTTTTTGCAGGATCCCTAAAGCTTGGTTTAACATTCGAAAGGCCTTTTGGAGCATAACCTTGAATCAAACCTCTATCATTAGCTACTAATAAACTTGAAGCAGCTAAACCCCAAACCACATCTGCCTGTGGGTTTTCAGCCTCAGCCAATAATTTCGCAGTAACTATACCTGTTGAGTCCCTAACAATATTAACTTCTATATTAGGGTAATCTCTCTCAAAGGATTTTAGATAATTTGGTATTTGGTCATCTTCTAGAGCAGTATAAACAGTAATTGAAGCCTTTTCAGAACCTTTTTTACCCCACCACCATGCATTTGCTGAAGGTGCAAGTGCTGTTCCTATAACAGCTGCCCCCATTACAAAAGAAAATAACTTTTTCATTTAGTTTGTATTACTAATTACAATATGCAAAATTGTATGATTTTTGTTTTAAAGAAAAATATAAATTCTATATAAGGTTTGGTTAAGTAATTTCTAATCTTGTTAAATTTCATTTAAGCAGTAAGCACAAATAGATTGATTAATAAAACTTTTTTCAGATTTAATTGCATATTTTTTAGTTTAAAAAAACCGTTTATATTTTTTGTTTATCTATCAATAAGAAGGCCCGCTTAATTTATCAAGTAATTCATATTTATCTCTTTTTTCATACCAATCATTTAAATCTTTTTCACTTATTGTTCTGAATAAAAATAACGATATCTTCTCCAGGTAATCAGCAATATAAATTCTTGAAATTGGATTAAAACAAATAAAAACAACAAAAATTGAACCTAACAAAAGTATTGTTTTTAATAAGCGTCCCCTCAAATTTCCCTCAAATTTTCTAGTTAAGCAGCATCTAGATTTAATTCTTCTTGTTCAAAATTTGCTTTATTTTCCTTAATTTCTTGATTAGCCCATTGCAATAATCTTATAGATAATATTAAGTCTCCATCTAACCATGCTCTAATAGCCATAGCTCTTCTAGGATCATAAAATTTTTTCTTTCTATACCAATCAAAAACATTCTCATCTGATTTGTCTCCATTGCATGAAAGACAAGCTGGAACACAATTTTCTGTTAAGTTTAAACCTCCTTTACTTCGTGGCAATATATGATCAATAGATTCTGAAGGTTTTCCGCAATATATGCATCTTTTGCTCGTAAATGTAGAATAGA
>AACY020532550.1_pt1 | contig 12624 bp, 12 predicted proteins | sample 267378 | NCBI WGS metagenome assembly AACY02 (sample SAMN02954345, study PRJNA13694) | marine metagenome | biome: aquatic; feature: ocean; material: water; isolation source: isolated as part of a large dataset composed predominantly from surface... | reverse complement strand
CTGGCTCGCTCTCTACTACCTGCCGGTCGGGGGTGCCCTGTTCCGTCTGGCGCTGCCGTTGCCCCTGGCCCTGCTGGTGCTGCGTCGGGGCTGGAAAGCCGGGCTTGAGGGGGTCGCGGTGGCCCTGCTCCTGCTCACGGCGCTGATGGGGCCGGTCCGTGGCCCCCTCATGCTCTTTCCCTACGGCCTGTTGTCGCTCTGGTTGGGCTGGGCTTGGAGCCGGAGGTTCAGCTGGTGGTTGAGCTGGGGTGTTGGCCTGTTGCTGGGCGCCATCGGCTTCCTCGTGCGGGTGCTGGCTCTCTCCCTGCTGGTGGGTGAGAACCTCTGGGTCGTGATCACCAGGGCGGGGGCTGGTCTGCTCGATCGCCTGGTGGATCTGCTCCGTCTTCCCCTGGCTCCTGATCTGTTGGAGGTGCAGCTGATGGCGCTGGGCCTGGTGCTCTTTCAGCAGTTGGTGTACGTGCTGGCGTTGCACGCCCTGGCCTACTGGATTTTCCCGCGGCTCCGCTCCCCTCTGCCCGAGCCGCCGCCGCAGTTGAAAGGCCTGGTGGCGCTGGATCCCCTCTGATGATGGCTGGCCGGGTGTGGCCGGATCCGGAGGCAACGGCGCTGAACCAGCGGCTTGCCCCCTGGCGCCATCCTCAGGTTCAGCCCGATCTTCTGCTGGTGCTGGCCGCCACGGCCACGGCTGAAGTGGAGGGGATTTCGGCGGCCGGTGCCTCGGCCGCATCCCGTCGCTACACCGCGCTTGCCGATGCCGAGCTGTTGCTCTACGGCCCCGGCCACCGGCCCCGCTGGTCCCTGCCGCCCCTGCCGGCTGGGGTGAGCCCGGCGCTGATCAGCTGGGTCGCGGCTCAGGCGCTCGGCCTCAGGCCCCTGGTGGCCGCGGTTGGTCTGCAACAGCAGCCCCCCTTCCCCCATCTGCGCCTGGAGGCCTGCGACTGCGGACCCGCCGCCTGTCTGAGCAGCGGACGGGCGATGGCGCCTGAGCGGGTGGAACGGCTGTGGCAGAGGGGGGTGCGGCTTGGCCGCTCCCTGCGCCGGCCGCTGGTGCTCGCCGAATGCGTTCCCGGCGGCACGAGCACCGCCCAGGCGGTCCTCACCGCCCTCGGCCTGCCCGTCGCTGATCTGGTCAGTGGCAGTGCGTTGCACCCGCCCATGCAGCTGAAGCGGCGTTTGGTGGAGGCTGGTTTGCAACGGGCGGCCTTGGGGCCTGATCCTTCGCCCCAGGCGATTCTGGCCGCCGTGGGTGATCCATTTCAGGCGGTGGCCACGGGTTTGCTGCTGGGGGCGATGGAGAGTGGCCAGCCGGTCATGCTGGCCGGCGGCAGCCAGATGCTGGCGGTCCTCGCCCTGGCCCTGCGAGCCCTGCCCAGGGCCGAGAGATCCGCCCTGGCGGCTGAGGTGATCCTGGGCACCACGGCCTGGTTGGCGGCAGAGTCCCTGGCCGGTCGGCCGGCCCTTGCTGACCTCGTGACCCGCCTCGAAAGGGCTCTGGCGGTGGAGATCCTGGCCCTGCACAGCGGCCTTCGCTTCCACACCAGTCGCCATCAGGCTTGGCGCGACTACGAACGCGGCTACGTGAAGGAGGGCGTGGGTGCCGGTGCTCTCGCCCTGCTGGCTCAGTTGAGAGGATGCAGCCTGGAGCTGCTGCGCCGCGACTGCGACCAGGCCTTGGATGCACTGCAACGCCTGTAAGGTCTGGCCATGAGCAGGTTGCATCACACCGAGCGGGCCGGGCTGGGGCGTCGTGATCTGCTGCAGCTCGGCCTGGCGGCGGGGCTGGGGCTGCTGGGGGGCTGTGCCCGTGGCCAGGCACAGCCTTTGCTCCAGGCAGCACCGGAAACGCTCCCCCCCCTGTGGCGGCGACGTTTGCCCCGCCCCTGGCGGTTTCAGCCCCTGGAGGCGAAGCCCGGTTCCTCAAGGGCGGCCCTGCAGATCGATCCGTCGGCTGATCTGCTCGCCTGCGGTGATGGTTGGTTGCCGGAGTTCACCGACGAGGCGCTCCAACCGGTGGATGCGGCACCCCTGCAGGGGCGTCTGGGGGGGCAGGCTGGGCGTTTTCTCGAGGCTCTGGGGCCTGTGCGTGCCGCTCGGGTGCTGCCCGTCGGCGTCAGCCCCTGGGTGATGCTCTTCCGGGGCAGCGAATGGCTTGGGGGCGCCGCCGAACAGGGCTGGGATGTGCTGCTTGACCCCGGCCTGCGCGGGCAGGTGGTGTTGCCGGCCAGCCCCAGGGTGGTGGTCGAGCTTGCCGATCGTCTGGATCAGCCCGAGAGCCTGGGCAGGCTGCGCCGTGCCGCTCTCACCCTCGACGACCGTCAGGCGCTGAATTGGTTGTTGCAGGGGAAGGCGAGGGCGGCAGTGCTGCCGTTGCAGCGCTGTGCGCCCTCGCTTCGGCGTGATCCCCGCCTGCATGCCGTGCTCCCAAGCAGCGGGGCGCCCCTGCACTGGACGCTGCTGCTGCGGCCGGCGACCAGTCGGGAACCGCTGCCCCAGGCCTGGGTGGAGGCGGCCTGGCAGGCCCCTCTGCTCGGGCAGCTGTTGGCACGGGGATGGCGCCCCCCGGTGCCATCCCAGCAACTGCAGGCCCAGGCCAAGGCCATTCCCGCCAGTTTGCGGTCGCTCGTGCTGCCACCGCAGCCGGTGTGGGAGCGCTGCTGGAGCCTGCCGCCGCTCGAGGATGCTGCCCGTGCGCAGCTCAGCCGCCGTTGGCGCCAGACCGCTCCATGAGGGCTGGCGCTCACCCCCACAGTCGGCGCCGGGGCGGCGCTGCCAGCAGGCGATGGGTCTCGGCCAGCAGCTCGGGGATCGGCAGGTCATGGGGGCAGCGGGGCAGGCACTCGCCACAGCCTTGGCAGGCGCTGGCATCGTGCTGCTCCCACCAGTGCCCGGCTCGACCGATCAGGTTGTAGCGCTCCTCGGTGAAGGCCTGCAGGTCGTGGCCGAGGCGAAGATTGCGCAGGCGCAGCAGCTCCGGGATCGGCACCTGGTTGGGGCAGGGCAGGCAGGCGCGGCATTGGCCGCAGTGTCCCTGGCCGAGTCGCTGCCGCCGCCGTTGCTCCAGGCGGGCCAGGGCGCTGCGCTCCGCCGGGCTGAGGGCGCCGCTGGCGTCGGCAAGGCGATGGGCGAGGTCCAGGTCCTGCGGTTGGCTGGCGCCGACGGTCAGGGTGGAAATGCCGGACGCCAGGAGGTAGCGATAGGCGAGTGTCTGCGGTGGGAATGGAGCGCAGTCCTCGCAGAGCGTCGGGCTCGGGTCCCACAGCCGCCCTCCCTTGTCAGCCGGAGAGATCGCCAGCACGCCCATGCCTCGCGCCAGGGCGTCGTCGGCCAGCCCCATGCGGCTGGGATCGAGCAGATGCAGGTGCAGATTGCAGAACTCGAACAGCCCGCTGGCGATCGCCTCGGCGATCAGGGCATGGGACCCATGGCTGCTGAATCCCACCTGCCCCACCAGGCCGGAGTCGCGTGCCCATTGGAGCAGGTGTCGCCCTTCACCGTCCTGGGCCCACAGCAGGTGTTCCTGCCGGTTGATGCCGTGAACCGCCAGGTTCGGCAGATGGTGCAATCCCAGGCGCTTCAGGCTCGCCTGCAGCTGGGAGCGCCCCTCGCTGAAGCTCACCCCCGGCAGGATCTTGCTGGTGACCACCCACCCCCCGTCAGGCCTCAGGTCCTGCTGTTCGAGCCTGGCCAGGGCAGCGCCCAGAAAGGTTTCCGCCGGGCCATAGGCCGGGGCCGTCTCCAGATGGTTGATGCCGGCATCGAGGGCGGCCCGCACCACCGCATCCATCTGGGCCTGGGACGCCAGGGCCCGCATCGTGCCGAGCGTGAACAGGCTCACAGCCGGTCCCCGGCCGAAGGGCCGACGCTGGGCCGTCACGGTTCAGATGACTCGTCCGCAGCGGAGCCGTCGTCGGGGCGGCGCGATTCCAGATGGCGCACGAGCGCAGCCGGGCTCACCTGATCGAGGAACTTACGGAAGGCATCCTGTTCCTCGTGATCGGCATCGGCATCGACCGGGATCGAGGCTTCGGCCACCACTTCCTCCAGCATCCAGATGCCACTGCCGGTGCGCACCGCCAGCGCGATCGCGTCACTGGGTCGGGCATCGACTTCCACTCCACCGCTGGGGCCAGGTGGTTCTGAGGGTGTGACGGCCTGGTTGGAGGCCTCTGGGCTGCGTTCAGCGCTGTTGCTGTCAGCCTCCTCGCGCGTCTCTGTCGAGGCTTCGAGACGCAACACGGCCCGAAAGGTGTTGTCTTCAATCGCATGGATGATGACCCGCTCCAGCTCCAGGCCGCCCGCCTCGAGCAGGGCCACCATCAGGTCATGGCTCAGAGGCCGGGGCGTTGGCTCCCCCTGGAGCCCGGCCATGATGTTGTGGGCCTGCGCCTGGTCGATCCAGATCGGCACCTGGCGCCGTCCGGCTGGATCCCGCAGCAGCACGATCGGACTGCGACTGGCCGCATCCAGGGCGATCCCGGCGACATGCATTTCGACCACTGTCACTCCTCCCCCTGGTTTGATTATGACCAGGTCAGCAGCCGCAGGTTGAGAGGATGTTCACGGGGCTCGTGCAGGCTGTGGGCCGGCTGGAACGGCGGGGAACCCAGGTGCTCGTGCACGGATGCGCGCCGTTGGCCCCGTTGCAGCTTGGTGACAGTGTCGCCGTCGATGGGGTGTGTCTGACGGTGGCCTCTCTGGTGGGGGATGGCTTTCTGGCTGATGTGAGCGAGGAGACCCTGGAGCGCACCACGCTCGGCCCCAAGGCCTTGCGCGGGGGGGTGGTCAATCTTGAACCTGCTCTGCGGCTGTCTGATCGGCTCGGGGGCCATCTGGTCAGTGGCCATGTGGACGCCGCCGGCGAGGTGATGGCTATTGAGGCCCTGCCCCAGTCCTGGCGGCTGGAGCTGCGCTGGCGCGAGCCAGGCCATGAGCGCTACATCTGCGAGAAGGGCAGCATCGCCGTGGACGGCATCAGCCTCACCGTGGCCGGATCGGCGGCGTCGGGGCGACAGTTCTGGATCGCTGTGATTCCCCACACCTGGCGGACCACCGCCCTGCACCACCTCAGGGTGGGGGATCGGGTCAATCTGGAGGTGGATGTGATCGCTCGCTACACCGAGCGACTGTTGGCCACCGAGCCATCCCACGCGGATGGGAGCCAGGTGATCAGCGCCGAATGGTTGGCCAGGCAGGGCTGGAGCTGAGAAACGATCACAAACCCTGGTCTCCTGGCGCAAAGCTCAATACCTTGCAGGGGTTGTTCATTCCGAACGTTTCATGACCGGTAATGACCGCCCGGATTCCCTGGGCAGCTTCAAGGCTTTCGCCATCGCTGAAGGCATTCTGTTGATTGTGCTGGGAATCCTGGCCCTGGTGTTTCCTGTGGTGGCCTCCTTCTGGACCACGGGGGTGATTGCGGTGCTGTTCCTTGTGGGCGGTGTCGTTGGCTGGATCAGCAATCTGGCCCGTTCCGGCCGTATGGGGCGCTGGATCTGTTTCTGGCGTTTGGTGGTGTCCACCCTGTTCATCGTGGCCGGTGCCTCGATGATCGGCAATTTCCGCGATCCGGCTGAGGCCGCCGAACAGGTGGCCGCTTTCGCCCTGGCCATCGGCATCGTCTTCCTCGTCGAGGGCGTGGTGGCGTTCTTCACCGGTCTGGCGAACAGCAACCGCCCCGGTGCCGGTTGGGCGATCGCCAACGGTGTGATCACCTTCATCCTGGGCCTCCTCATCGTGACCCTGAAGTTCTGGGGGCTGTTGTGGGTGCTGGGAACCCTGGTGGGAATCAGCTTCCTCTTCAGCGGCATCGAGCTGATCGCCTTCAGCTCGGCCATCCACGACGATCAGGATCCTCCGGCCCTCGCCTGATCACCCACCACCTGGATCAGAGCCCAGCCTCGTCGCTCTGATCCGGGTGGTCGTCTTGCCCCTCGAGGCTGGGTCCATCGAGATCGTGCTCATCGAGTGGCAGCAGCCAGATCGAGCCCGAGTCCCGATGCAGTTCAATCCGGAACTCCTGGCCCGGTTCCAGCCCCAGCCGCCGCGTGTAGGCATGGCCGATGAGCAGATTGCCGTTGCCATGCACACGGGTGCGGAATTCAGCCTGGCGGCCGCGGGTGCCACCACCAGCGCCAGCCCCTGAGGTGGGGAGCTTGTAACCCTTCGCTTCCACGAGGGCCCGGTAAAAGCTCTTGCGCAGCAGGCGGCCGCTGGGGCCCACGTAGCCGCAACCTCTGGCGATCTCATCCTCAGGGCGATTGCTGAGCGCGCGCGCCTTGTCGAGAAGCTCCTTGCCGACCAGCATCTCTACGGTGAATGTTGCAAGAATTCTGAACCTCGATCGCAAGCCAGGCAAGCGATCCTGCGACTTTGCCCTGGCGGTGTTCAGATCAGGTAGAGGATCACAAAGAGAATCACCCAGATGCCATCCACGAAGTGCCAGTAGAGCTCTGCCGCTTCAAGCGGAAAGTGGTTGTCGGCTGTGATCCGGCCCCCCGGCGTGCGGCATTGCCACCACACGATCAGGATCATCAGGGCACCGAGGGTCACGTGAAGGCCGTGGAAGCCGGTGAGGGCGTAGAAAGTGCTCGCGTAGAGGTTGTCGGTCAGGCCGAAGGGGAGGGTGAAGTACTCCACCATCTGGCTGGCGAGGAAGGCGAGCCCGAGCACGGCCGAGAGCAGCAGCCACTGGCGGCAGCGTTGACTCATGCCCCGTCGCAGGTTCACGCCGGCCCGATGAAACGTGAAGCTGCTCACGAGCAGAAGCACGGTGTTGAGGATCGGCAGGGGCAGCTCCAGTTCGTAGATCGCCCCGGGCTGGAGAGGGTTGACGGCTTTGAAGGTGAGGTAGGCGGCAAAGAAACCGGCGAAGGTCATCGCATCGGCCACCAGAAACGTCGCCAGACCGAAGATCCGATGGTCGGCGTGGTGCTCAGCGCTGGCCCCGGCCTGATCGATCGGCGCCTGGGATGGATTGAGGGTGGTCATCGTCCGCTGCTCCAGAGGTCACGGCCGCTGGCGGCCTTCAGGTCGAGTTCATCGGCGGCGACGCCATAGCCATAGGGCTCGGTCACCAGGGGGGCGTCGCCCCGCCAGTTCTCCACCGGCGGTGGCGAACTGGTGAGCCACTCGGGCGTGAGGGCCCGCCAGGGGTTATCGCCGGCAATCTCACCTTGGAACGCGCTGGCAATCACGTTCCAGAGAAAGGGCAGGGTGCTGATCGCCATCAACAGAGCGCCGACGCTGCTGAGTTGGTTGATGAAAGCGAATTGGGGGTCGTATTCGGCGACGCGGCGGGGCATGCCATTGAGGCCAAGCCAATGCTGGGGTGCAAAGCAGAGATTGAAACCGATGAAGGTGATCAGAAAGTGCAGGCGCCCCAGCGGTTCGTTGAGCATGCGGCCGGTCACCTTGGGGTACCAGTGATAGATCGAGGCAAAGATCACAAACACCGAGCCGCCATAGACGATGTAGTGGAAATGGGCAACAACAAAATAGGTGTCGTGCACATGCACATCGAAGGGCACCTGAGCCAGGGCCACGCCCGTGATGCCTCCGAGCACAAAGTTGACGATGAAGCCGCAGGAGAACAGCACGGCGCTGTTGAGTGAAATCCGGCCTCCCCAGAGAGTCGCCAGCCAGTTGAAGAACTTGATGCCTGTGGGCACAGCGATGAACGCCGTGGCAATGGTGAAGAACAGGCGCATCCAGGGCGGTGTTCCACTGGTGAACATGTGGTGAGCCCACACCACAAGACCCAGCACCACAATTGCCATGATGGAGACCACCATCGTGGCGTACCCGAACAGGGGTTTGCGGCAGTGCACCGGCAGGATTTCACTCACCAGGCCGAAGGCCGGCAGCACCATGATGTAAACGGCGGGATGGGAATAGAACCAGAACAGATGCTGATAAACCACGACATTGCCGCCCATCCCGGGGTTGAAAAAGCCGGTGTGAGCCACGATGTCGAGGCTGAGAAGGATCAGGGTCCCAGCGAGAACCGGTGTGGAGAGCACCACCAGGATGCTGGTGCCGAGCATGGCCCAGCAATACATCGGCAGTTGCATCAGTTTCAGCCCTGGCCGCCTCAGTTTGAGAATGGTGGCGATGAAATTGATGCCACCGAAAATCGAGCTTCCCCCCAGCAGCAGCACACTCAGGATCCAGATGATCTGGCCGCTGGCTGGGGTCGTGAGGCTGAGCGGTGGATAGGCCGTCCAGCCGGATTGGGCCGCGCCTGTGATGAAATAACTGCTGATCAGCAGCAGACCCGCAGGCGGGATCAACCAGAAGGCCACCGCATTGAGGCGGGGGAAGGCCATGTCTCTGGCGCCGACGTAAAAGGGAATCAGATAATTGCCGAAGGCTCCATTCACAACGGGGACAATCCAGAGAAAAATCATCACCGTGCCGTGCAGCGTCAGCACCTGGTTGTAGACCTCGCGTGGCATGAAGTCGGAGAGGGGGCTGGCCAGTTCCGTGCGGATGGCTCCAGCCAGGGCGCCGCCGATCAGGTAAAAGGCAAAGCCGCACACCAGATATTGCAACCCGATCACCTTGTGATCGACGCTGAAGCTCAGATAGCGCAGCCAGCCGTGCGGTTGCAGGGAAGGCGGCTGGGATGATTCGGCCTGGGGCGTCAGGGTGGCGGTCATGTGTTGGTGGCGGAAAGCTTGTCGTTCTGGGCAAACCAGGCGTCGTAGGCCTGTTGGTCTTCGACCACCACGGTGGAGCGCATGCCGCCGTGATACGGGCCACAGAGTTCTGCGCACACAATCGGATAGCGACCGGCGCGTGTGGGCGTGAAGTTGAGGACGGTTGGCTGTCCGGGGATCACATCCTGTTTCAAGCGGAATTCAGGAACCCAGAAGGCGTGAATCACGTCCTTCGCCTCCATCGCCAGGGTGACGGGTTGACCGACGGGCACATGCAACTCACCGGAGATGAAATCGCCCTGGGGATAGCGAAACAGGAAGGCGAATTGCATGGCCGTTACCTCCACAGGCAAAGGGGTGGCCAGGGCCGCCTCCGTTGTTGTGCTGAGAGCGGGGGTGCCAATCCCTCCCCACACTTTCTGATCGCTGCTGGGAGCACTGGCGCTGACCTGGGCCATGGCCTCATGCCCCAGGGGGGCCATCCCTCCCATGCGCTCGTAGATGTCGTAGCTGAACAAACCGATGAACAACACGACGACCGCAGGGACGGCTGTCCAGAGCACTTCCAGGGGGAGGTTGCCTTCGATCGCCAGGCCATCGGCCAGTTGACCTTCGCGGCGGCGGAAACGGATCAGGCTGAAGATCACCAGGCCGAGGATGCCAAGGAACAGAATCGCCCCAATGCTGAAGAGAACCCGAAAGAGTTCGTCGTAAATCGGCGCGTTTGCGCTGGCATCAACCGGCAGAAGATTGACGTTCTGGCCAATCCAGAGCCCTCCCAGCACCAGGACCATTCCCAGCACCAGAGTGATGATCGATGAAGGGATCGGCACGGCGCGTTCCGTGAATGGTTTCAGGCTATGGAGGAGGCGATGCCCTCACCACGTTCTGATTCTTAAGAGGGGTTGAAAATCCTCTGTTTGGTGGCGCGTCATCCACTCCCATCCCCTGGTTTTGGTGTGCATGGATGCCAAGGGTTGGAGTGGACTGTCAGGGAAGCGAGATGTTGGCGCCGGGTTGGTGTTGCAGTAAGCCACACAACGTGCGCGCCGGAATCCAATCGCTACGTTCCGAACACACTCCGGTTGCCTTTGGGCAACGCGATGGCCTTGGTCAGCACACCCCTGGTTCCCATTCGTCAACGCCTCGCTCTTCTGAGCACCCATCTGGTTGTCGCCCTCGTGGCCCTTGTGGTGATCGGTGGAGCGACCCGGGTCATGGAGGCCGGCCTGGCCTGTCCCGATTGGCCGCTCTGTTACGGCAGCTTCCTGCCGGGGCGTCAGATGAACGTTCAGGTGTTTCTGGAGTGGTTTCATCGCCTCGATGCCTTTGTGATCGGCATTGCGCTGATGGTTCAGCTCGCTGCCGCCGCCTGGTGGCGGGCCCAGTTGCCCCGCTGGCTGCTTCCGATCAGCGGCCTTTTGCTCGTGCTCGTTGCCGCCCAGGGTGGTCTCGGGGCTCTCACGGTTCTGCAGCTCCTGCCCTCGGGGGTGGTCACGGCCCATCTGCTCCTGGCCCTCACCCTGGTGGCCATCGTCAGTGGTTGCAGTCAGCTGCTTTTGGCTCCCGCCGAGGGCAGTGCCGTTCCAGCGCCGCTCTGGTGGCGAGCGCTCGCGGCGACCAGCCTCGCTGCGGTGATGGGCCAGTGCCTGCTCGGTGCTCGGATGGCCACCTCCTGGGCGGCGCAGCGCTGTCTTGAGGCAGGCCAGTCCTGCCAATGGCTCCATTGGCATCGGAGTTTCGCCACTCCGGCGGCCCTGAGCGTGCTGCTTCTGGCGGCCGTCGCCCTCATCGCCGGCGGTTGGGCCCGTCGTCAATGGCCCCTGCTGCTTCTTGCCAGTGGCCTGGTGGGGGCCCAGATCGCGCTGGGGGTTCTCACGTTGCGCCTGGGGCTGAGTCAGCCCGTGGTCACCGTGGCCCACCAGTTGATCGCCTCTCTTCTGGTGGCCCTGATGGCGGCCTTGCTCTGTCGTCGCCCCGAGGCGGCGTCGCAGCAACCGCTGCCAGTCGTTGTTGAGTCCTCTTCCTTGGAGCCTGCGCATGGCTAGTTCCGTTCAGACCTCCGCCGTGGCGATCAGCCGCGACCAGGTGGTGCCGTCCCGGCGCCGGATCAAGTTGCCCGCCTGGCTCGAGGTGGCCAAACCGCGCCTGATTCCCCTGCTGCTTGCCACCACCCTGGGGGGGATGGCGCTCACGGAAGGCTGGCCGCTTTCCTCGCCTCGCCTGGCCTGCACCCTTGGCGGTGGTGCCCTCGCGGCGGCGGCGGCGGGCGTGCTCAACTGCCTCTGGGAGCAAGACCTGGATGGGCGCATGCAGCGCACCAGCGGCCGGGCCCTGCCTTCGGGTCGCTTGTCGCCGGCGGCCGCGTTCACCGGTGCGGTCTCCTGCACGCTCGCAGCAGCCGTGTTGCTGGTGAGTGGTGTCAACTGTCTGGCCGCCGGTCTCTCGCTGCTCGGGCTTTGCAGCTACGTGCTGCTCTACACCGCGTTGCTGAAGCCGAGGACGCCTCAGAACATCGTGATCGGCGGTGTGGCAGGCGCCATCCCCCCCCTGGTGGGCGCCGCCGCTGCCACCGGCCACGTCGGTCTGGGGAGCTGGTGGCTGTTCGGTCTGGTGATGGTGTGGACGCCGGCCCACTTCTGGGCGTTGGCTCTCCTGCTGCGTGAGGACTATCGAGCGGTGGGGATCCCCATGCTTCCGGTGGTCAAGGGGTCGACCGTCACCGCCCGAGCCATTCGCCGCTACGGCTGGGCCACCGTGGTGCTGAGTGGTTTTGGAGTGCTGGCCCTTCCCGAGGGCGGTCTCCTTTACGGGCTGTTACTGCTTCCCTTCAACGGTCGATTGCTGCAGATGGTCGGCAATCTGGCCTCCGCTCCCGACAGTCTGGAGCGGGCCAAAGGCCTGTTCCGTTGGTCGATTCTTTACCTCTTCGGCATCTGTCTGCTGCTGGTGTTCAGCCGTTGGTCGGGTGCGGCTACCTTCGATCTGCAGGTGCGCAGTGTGCTGGAGGCCATGCTGGGCGGCGGCCTCGGGCCAGCTGCCTAGATTCCGTCGAGATTCCTGCAGCAACGGCTCGATGCCTGTCTTGGAGCTGGTTCAACTGGAGAAGGCCTATGGCGAGGTGAAGGCCCTCGACGGTCTCTCCCTCTCGGTTCCAGAGGGAGCGTTGTATGGCTTGCTGGGACCGAACGGTGCCGGCAAAACCACCACTTTGCGCATCATCGCCACCCTGCTCGCCCCTGATCGCGGCAGTGTGCGGGTCGCGGGGGTTGATGCGTTGACCGATCCTCGTGCTGTGCGTCGTCTGCTTGGTTATGTCGCCCAGGAGGTGGCGATCGACAAGATCCTCACCGGCCGCGAATTGCTTCAGCTGCAGGGCGATCTCTACCACCTGCCCAGGCGGGAACGGGACAGGCGCATTGACGCGCTGGTGCAGGGTCTGGGCATGGAGGCGTGGGTCGACCGGCGCTGCGGGACGTATTCCGGCGGGATGCGCCGTCGCCTCGACCTGGCCTCCGGCCTCCTCCACCGTCCCCGGGTGCTGGTGCTCGATGAACCGACGGTGGGTCTGGATATCGAGAGTCGGGCCGCGATCTGGCAGGTGCTGCGGGATCTGCGCGATCAGGGCACCAGCGTGCTGCTCAGCAGTCACTACCTCGAGGAGGTGGAGGCGCTCGCCGATCAGATGGCGATTATCGATGCAGGGCGGGTGATCGCGGAGGGTTCGCCTGAGGCCCTGAAGCAGGCGCTGGGGGGGGATCGGGTCACTCTCCGCGTGAGGGAATTCAGTGATCCGTCGGAGGCGAACCAGCTCTGTGCCCTGTTGGAACCCCTGGAGGGGGTGCGTCGGATCGTGGTCAATCGCTCCCAGGGGTATTCGCTCAATCTGGTGGTGGATGGCGAGGAGGTGTTGCCGCGCCTGCGTGCCGAGCTCGACGCCGCCGGACTCCCCGTGTTCGCCCTG
>AACY020531085.1_pt1 | contig 12627 bp, 10 predicted proteins | sample 267378 | NCBI WGS metagenome assembly AACY02 (sample SAMN02954345, study PRJNA13694) | marine metagenome | biome: aquatic; feature: ocean; material: water; isolation source: isolated as part of a large dataset composed predominantly from surface... | reverse complement strand
ATCGCCCTGAGCAGCTACATCTTCGACCGGGACCCGACGGGCCTGCAGTTTGTGGAAGCCCTCGCCGCGGCGGTCCGTCGCGGAGTTGAAGTTCGGGTGCTCGTTGACGGGATCGGTGCGAGCTACTCGTTTCCATCGATCATGCGGCCGCTGGAAAATGCTGGCGTCACGGCGGGGCTCTTCCTGCCGACGAGCGTGCCGATCTACTTTCCCTACGCCAACCTAAGAAACCATCGCAAGCTTCTCGTTGTCGACGGCCGTGTCGGCTTCACCGGCGGGCTCAACATCCGCCACAGCTGTCGACTCTCAGAGCATCCCAGGCATCCTGTTCGCGACCTGCATTTCACGATTGAAGGCCCAGTCACGGCCCAGCTTCTCCAGGTGTTTGTGGAAGACTGGGCGTTTGCCACGGGGGAGCGGCTGACGGGCCCGGCCTGGGATGCCGACCTCTCACCGGCCGCTGATGGCGACAACCGCGTCTTGGCCCGCGGCATCCGCTACGGCCCCGACGACCCCGATGTCGGCCGGATCCGCCTGGTGCTGGCCGGCGCACTGGCGGCCGCGCAGCGATCCGTCCGCGTGATGACCCCCTATTTCCTCCCCGACGACGCCGTCTGCCAGGCGCTCGACGTGGCAGCGATGCGGGGCGTGGAAGTCGACATTGTGCTGCCCGGCGAAAACAACCTGACGATGGTCAACTGGGCATCCACCGCCATGCTCTGGCAGGTGCTCGATCGCGGCTGTCGCGTCTGGAAAACGCCGCCGCCATTTGATCACACCAAACTGATGGTGGTGGACCGCACCTGGACCTTACTCGGCAGCGGCAACTGGGATGAGCGGAGCATGCGGCTCAACTTTGAGTTCAACGTCGAGGCCTACCACCGCAGCCTCGCGACCCGACTCGACGACATGATCACCGATCGGATCGCCGTCTCGCGGCAGGTCACGCTGGAGGAAGTCGACAGTCGGCGGCTCCCGATCCGGCTCCGCGACGGCATCGCCCGCCTGTTTTCGCCCTATCTCTAAACGCCTCCCGCAACCGCGGCCCGCAAGCCCGCGGCTTGAGCCGCGCCCGGGCATTCCGTAGATTCCGGTCGAGAACAGAGGGAGTGGGACGATGACGTTTGACAGTTTGGCAGCAGTGCGGGGCCTGCAAGGCATCGGCCGTGAGTTTCACGGCAACCGATGGTCGCTGGGCACCAGCAGCAACTACAGCGTGGTCGCCTCGCGAGAGCCGCTGGAACTGGTGATCACCGCCAGCGGCAAAGACAAATCGGCCCTGGGCGACGACGACTTCGTGCGGGTTGATGCCCGCGGCACGGTGATCGGGCCTGGCCGTGAGGGCGGCGCGGTCGACGGCCGGGCCGCCAGTGCCGAAACGCTGCTGCACTGCATGCTCGCCAGCGTGATCCCGTCGGTTGGCGCGGTGCTCCACACGCATTCCGTCTGGGGCACGATGCTCTCCGGCCTCGACCTGCCCCGTGGAAGCCTTCGGCTCGAGGGCTACGAGATGCTCAAAGGGCTCGACGGCATTCGCAGCCACGAGACCTTTGAAGAGGTGCCGATCTTCGCCAACAGCCAAGACATCGCCGACCTCTCGTCACGGATTCGGCGACGGTTTGCAACGCCTGAGTGGAGCAACCCCGCCAGGCCGCCGTTTCACGGGTTTCTCCTCGCGCGGCACGGCCTCTACACCTGGGGCCGCGACCTGGCCGAAGCCCGGCGGCATGTGGAAATCTTTGAGTTTCTCTTCGAGGTCGTCGGCCGCACCCGCAGCCTGCCGGCGGTCGGCATCCCCTATCCTGGCGGGCAGCAGCAGGCGGTCCAGGCCGGCCGTCCGATGTTTCAACAGCAGCAGTAGGTCGTTGCCCGTCGACCATCGGCTGCCCCAACCGTTTCGCATTCCCCCCCAACCGCTTCGCAATCAAGTTGCTCAACGCACGCCCTGAGGAGTTCCTGCCATGGCGATCGTGACCGTTCCCTCCGAAACCCGACAGATCACCGACCCTGATGAGATCAAGGCCTTTCTGGCTGAGCGAGGCATTGAGTTTGCCCAGTGGCCGCTGGAAGACCGGGTCGACCCATCCGCCGACGCCGAGGCCATCCTGGCGGCCTACGCCCCAGAGATCGACGAACTCAAAGCCCGAGGCGGCTTTGTCACCGCCGATGTGATCGATGTGCGGCCCGAGACGCCCGGCCTCGACGCGATGCTCGACAAGTTCAACAAAGAACACACCCACACCGAAGACGAGGTCCGATTCACGCTGCAGGGCAGAGGCGTGTTTCACATCAATCTCGACGACTGGCCCGTGTTTGCGATCGAAGTGCATGCCGGCGACCTGATCAGCGTGCCCAAGGGCACCCGCCACTGGTTTGACCTCTGTGGCGACCGACGGATTCGGGCCATCCGCCTGTTTCAGGATCAGACCGGCTGGACTCCGCACTACATCGAGGACGGGGTTCATGCTGGCTACGAACCCCTCTGCCTGGGCCCCGCCTGGGTGGCAGGGCAGCAGTAAGCCATCACGGGAGACGCGGCATGGTGATCTTCGACGGCAGGGCGATCCTTCTCGACGTGGAGGGGACGACGTCTTCGATCTCGTTTGTCTACGACGTGCTGTTTGAGCATGCCAAGCAGCACGTGGCGGCCTTTCTGACCGCGCAGCGAGACACCCCCGAGGTCCTCGCTCTGGCAGTCGGGATCACCGAGGCCGTCGGCGCTCCACAAGCCGCAGCGGCCATCGCTGCGGATCCCACCCGGGCGGCGCTGGCGGCGGTCGAACTGATGAACCGCGACATCAAAGACACCTCGCTAAAAGCCCTGCAGGGCATGATCTGGCGACAGGGTTTTGAATCGGGCGAGATTGTGGCCCACGTCTACGACGATGTGCCTCCAGCGCTGATCCGCTGGCGGGATGCCGGTGTGGATGTGCGGATCTACTCATCGGGCTCGATCGAAGCCCAAAAACTCTTCTTCGGCCACACCGCCGCCGGCGACCTCACCAGTTGCCTGCAGGGCCACTACGACACGACCACCGGCCACAAACGCGAGCGGGGCAGCTACGAGAAGATCGCCGCTGACATCGGCGTTGCTCCGCGGCAGATTCTGTTTGTCAGCGACGTGGGCGAAGAACTCGATGCCGCCAAGGCTGCCGGCATGGCCACGGCAGTTGCGATCCGGCCTGGCAATCGTCCTGTTGGAGGGAAGCTGGAGCACGAGCCGATTGAGTCATTTGACGAGATTGTCACCTGACCGCCGCCTCCCTCGGGCAATGCCGCATGGACCACCCGCCAGACTCTGCCCAGTCTCCCTCATCCTCCGCAGAAGCCCGGTGCAGCGTTGGCCTGTCGACGGCGGACTCGCTCACGGCGGCACTCCACGAAGCGGTCGGCCTGGCCCAGGCCGGTCTGCACGGCCGCGCAAGCCTGGCTGTGGTGTTTGTGGCAGGTGACTGGGACGACAAGCGTCCGCTCCTCGAGGTGCTCAGCGAACGGATCGATGCCGATGTGCTCATCGGCGGAACCGTCGAAGGCGTCTTGGCCGGTGACGTGGAGCAGGAGCGGGGCAGGGCGGTGGTCGTCTGGCTGGCCCGGCTCCCCCAGGCAGAGATCGTGCCGCTGGCGTTGGAATACCAGCAGACAGCCGACGGCGGCAGTTTCGTGGGCTGGCCGACCGACCTTCACCAACGGTGGCCCGACGACGCCACGCTGCTGCTCTTGGCCGACCCCTTCTCGTTTCCGGTGGACCGGCTGATCGAGCGACTGACCGAAGATCATCCCGGGCTGCCGATTGTTGGCGGGATGCTCAGCGGTGCGGCCGAGCCCGGACGGAACGTGCTCGTGCTCAACTCCCACACCTACGACTCCGGTGCCGTCGGCGTGCTGATCGGGGGAGGCGTGCGGGTGCGGCCGATCGTCTCGCAAGGCTGCCGGCCGATCGGACGCACGTTTGTGATCACCAAGGCCGAGGAAAATATCCTGATCGAACTCGGCGGCAAGCCCGCCCTGGAGCGACTCCGCGAAATCTACGGCGATCTGGCAGAAAGTGATCGCCAACTGGTGCGGAAGTCGCTGCATGTCGGTCGCGTGGCCAGTGAGTATCAGGAGCGTTTTCAACGTGGCGACTTCCTGGTCCGCAATGTGATCGGAGCCGACCCCGAGTCGGGCGTGATCGCCGTAGGCGACACGCTCCGCGTGGGCCAGACGGTGCAGTTTCATGTGCGAGACGCCGAGAGCGCGAATGCTGACCTGACCGGGCTGCTCGCTGCCTGTCCCGCCTCTGCGCCAGCTCCAATCGGGGGCTTGGTGTTTACCTGCAACGGCCGTGGCACGCGGCTCTTTGAGACGCCACACCACGACGCCACCTGCCTCCAGCAGCGGTTTGCCGGCCTGCCCGCCGCCGGCTTCTTTGCCCAAGGCGAGATTGGCCCGATCGGCCAGCACAACTGCCTTCACGGCTTCACCGCCAGCATCGCCCTGTTTGAGCCCGCGGCCGGCAACGACGCGACCGAATCGCTCGACTGAGCCGCTCACCGCCGCCAGCCAGCGCTCCCTCAGCGACTCCTGGGATCGTCTTGACGCTGCCACCGCTGCAGCCCTACCGTCTCGCCGCTGCAGTCCACCTCCTGCGGCACCGAGCGAGTCATCCCCAGGCCTTCCGGAGCACCGATCGCATGCAGCAGTCGCCCCTCGTGTTGCGTGTCGCGGCTGCCGGGCTCCTGGTGGCTGCGAGCGGATGTGCCCATCATCGGTATGGCAGTGACTACAGCTATCAGCCGCCGCTGGCCCCTGCCGTCTACCCCCAGCCAACTGCCACACCGCCGCCCGTTGCCCCGGTGGTGACCTCGGGCGTTCCCACAATCGGGCAGGCGGCCGTCCCGACAACGGCGGTTCCACAGGTCGTGATGCCGCAGCCGGTTGCCGGCCAGCCGGTGTATGGGCCCGTCGTCGGAGGCGGAGCAGCCATGGTGCCGTGCGATCCAGCCAGCATGGCCGCCCCGGTGCAAACCCAGCCCTGCCCGCCGGCCCAGTGATACAGGCCCCACCATCCTCAGCCCACTCGGCTCGGCTACACTGCGGGCATGACTCTCTGGCAACTGCCCCGCACAGTGTCGAATGAGCTGATGGACGACCCGGCATTGCCGGCTGGGGAACATCACGCCGCGCTGCGAACGCTGGCCCGCATCAACGGTGTCAGTGGCACCGCAGCCCAGCTGGCAACACGGGTGGCCGGGCTCGCACGTGAGGCTGGCCTGGGCACCCCCGGCTCCCGGCCGCTGGAGGTCGTCGACCTTGCGTGCGGCGGCGGCGACGTGACAGTGGCAGTGGCCCAGCGGCTGCAGCGGCTCGGAGTTTCCGCAGACGTGACGGGTGTCGATATGAGCGAACGGGCACTCGCTGCTGCCCGGGCCACGGCCGATCAGGCCATCGCCAAGAAGGGGCCCCTCAGTGGCCTCCACTTCAGCCAGCGGAATCTTGAGACCGACGGCTGCCCGGCGTGCGATGTGGCGATCTCGTCGCTCTTCCTCCACCACCTGGACGATGCGGCGGCTCAACGCCTATTGGCGTCTGCCGCGGCGGCAGTCCGCGTGGGGCTGGTGATCTCCGACCTCGTCCGCAGCCGGGTGGGGCTTGCCCTGGCCGTCGTGGGCACGCGGTTTCTGGGCCGCTCGCGGGTTGCACGAGTTGACGGCCCGCTGTCGGTGCGGGCAGCCCGTACGCCTGCGGAATACGCCGCTCTCTGCAGCCAGGCAGGCCTGTCCCGCCCCACGATCACACCATCCTGGCCGGCTCGTGTGATCATTTCCTGGAGGAAGCCAACGGGCGAGTGATGCACACCACGACTCCCACACGCGTAGCCCGCGGCCGTGTCGTGCGGCCGGAAGACGCCGCAGCCCGACACTGGCCGCTGGTGATTGTGGGCGGAGGGCCCGCGGCCGCCGCCTGCGGTATCGCGGCCACCGCTGGTGGCCTCGACGTGCTGATCATCGAGCGGAGCCGAATGCCCCGCACCAAACTCTGCGGCTGCTGCCTCTCACCGCGGAGCCTCAACGAGCTCGACCGAATGGGGTTTGCCTTGAGTGGTGATTCCGCCGGCGTTCCCCTCTCGCAGTTCCGGCTGGTCACCCCGAGAGGTGAGGCCCGCATTCCCGTCGCGGGCCCGCAGACGGTCTCCCGCGACCGCCTCGACTCGGCGCTGCTGGGTCTTGCAGTGGAGCAGGGCTGCCACCTGCTGCCGGAGACAACGGTGCAGACCGCTGCCTGCCGAGCGGAGGCCGCTGAGCTGACCTGCCGCATCGGCCCCGAGGCCGCCGCCAGCGAGACGCCAGCGGTGGACGCGGAGGCGGTGGCTCTTCGGGAGTCGGCAACCGTCACGTTCTCCGCCGAGTGCGTCGTTCTGGCCACCGGCCTCTCCGACACCGTTCGGCTGCGTGGCCTCAACACGACCGCCAGCACGGCCCCACCGGCTCCGCCGGCCGGACGCATCGGCCTCGGTGCCACTCTACCGCCAAACGCCGCCAGCCTTCCCTTAGGGGAGCTGGTGATGGCGGTCGAGCCATTCGGCTACTGCGGGGCTGTTGTTCTCGAAGACGGTCGGATTGATATCGCCGCGGCTGTCGATGCCGACGCGCTCGCCTGCAGCACACCGGCCGACCTGCTCCAGACACTCCTGGCCCGCACAAACCTGGGGCCGCTTCCGCTGGCCACCGCCCGCCTCCGCGGCACCCCGCCGCTGACCCACCGCCGCCACCGCGTACAGGGCCGGGTGTTTCGAGCTGGAGACACCGCCGGCTATGTCGAACCCTTCACGGGCGAGGGGATCGGCTGGGCACTGACCTCCGGTCGGCTCGCCGGCTCGGCCTTGGCCGCCTGCTTCGCCAACGGCCGAATCGACCACGTTGCCGCGGCCCGCGACTATCAGCGGCGGTGCAGAGCCGAGCTTGGCGGCAGCTTCCGCCGCTGCAGTCTGATCGCCAGAGCCGTCCGCTCCCCTCGGCTCATGCAGGCCGTGCTCGGCGGACTTCGGCTCGCTCCCTGGGCCGGTGGCCCGCTCGTGCGACTGGCCACCGGAAGCGGATCATGATGCACCATCTCCTGGGCATCGCCACCGCGACGCCACCTCTCACCATCGCACAGCACGACTCCGCCGAACTGGCAGCCTCGGTGCTCCCTGCATCGCCAAGCCACCACCGCTCGCTGGCGGCGCTCTATCGCACCACCCGGATCCGCACCCGCGGCTCCGTGCTCTTGGAGCCACCTCAAGGGGAGGGCTATCGGCAGAGTTTCTTCCAGCCCGCCACGTCCGCAGACGATGCCGGCCCCACCACACGCGATCGCCTCGCTCGGTATGAGGCTGCCGCACCGGTGTTGGCCGAAGCCGTCGCGGCCCGTGCGCTGGAGCAGGCTGCGGTGCCTGCCGCCGAGGTGAGCCACTTGATCACCTGCTCCTGCACAGGCTTCTCCAATCCTGGGGTCGACCTGGCCCTGATGCAGCGGCTGGGGCTCTCGACACACATCTCCCGCACCCACGTGGGCTTTATGGGCTGCCACGGTGGCTTCAACGCCTTGCGTGTGGCATCGGCGCTCGCGGCAGCCGATCCCGCAGCCGTTGTGCTCACGACAGCAGTTGAGCTGTGCAGCCTGCACTTCCAGTACAGCGATCGCGGCGACCAGCTGGTGGCCAATGCGATCTTCGCCGACGGCGCTGCGGCCGTGGTCGGAACGTCGCAGCCACAGCCAGCCACTGACGGTGGCAGCCGTTGGCTCCTCCGCCACCAGGCCTCGGCTGTGCTACCAGAGTCGGAAGACTGCATGGCCTGGACGATTGGCGACAATGGCTTTGTGATGCAGCTCTCTCCGCGGGTTCCGCAGGTGATCGCCAGCCACCTCGGTCCGTTTGTTGATGCAACGCTGGCCCGGCTGGGGCTGCAGCGACGCGACATTCGCTCATGGGCAGTCCACCCCGGAGGGCCGCGTGTGCTGACCTGCGTGGAAGAGGCCCTGGGGCTTCCCGACGCCAGCCTCGAGGTATCGCGGAGCGTGCTTGCCGATCACGGCAACATGTCGAGCGCCACCATCTTCTTTATTCTCGAGCGGCTGAGGCGGCAGGCAGCCCCGCTGCCCTGTGTGGCCCTGGCCTTCGGGCCGGGCCTGACCTGCGAACTGGCCGTGTTCACCGAGGCGGGCCAGCCAGCCGATTAGCCCGCCGCGGTCAGCATCGCGTTTTTCCCGGGCGGCTCCTACAATCCGCACGCACCTCATCGCCCAGGAGACCGCTGCGTGGACCTGCACCAAGACCTGCAACGCCGTGTGGCAATCGATCGTGTGGGGCCCGAAGTGGACGGCGGACGCTTTGCGGTCAAGCGCATCCTCGGCGACACCCTCGTCGTGGAAGCCGACATCGTCTGCGACGGCCACGACGAACTGGAGTGCCGGCTGCTCGTGCGACACGGCTCGACCGGCCAGTGGCAGCCGATTCGGATGACGTGCCTGGGCAACGACCGTTGGCAGGCCGCCTTTGAGGTCGATCGCATCGGCAGCTGGCACTACGTCGTGACCGCGCGGGTCGACACCTTTGCTACCTGGCGGCGGGATCTGCGAAAGCGGTTTGAAGCGGGGGAAGATCTCACCACCGAACTGACTGCCGGTAGCGAACTGGTGGCGGAAGCCACCCACCGGGCGAGCCCGGCAGCTGCCGACGAGATGCACGCCTTGGCCACGCGGTTGCGGGGCGACACGACGCTTGAGATTGCCGAGAGCCCGCGGCTGGCCGAACTGATGGCGGCCCATGCGTGCCGCCGCGACGAGACCCGGCTCGATCCGCCGCGGCCGGTGTGGGTCGACCGACCGCTGGCCCGGGCGAGCAGCTGGTACGAACTCTTTCCGCGCTCCTGGGGCCATCAGCCCGGCAGGCATGGCACGTTCGCGGAGCTGGCCGACCGGCTCGACTACGTCGCGGGGCTGGGCTTCAACGTGGTCTACCTGCCACCGATCCATCCGATCGGCCTGGCGTTTCGCAAGGGCCGCAACAATGCCCTCTCAGCATCGCCGAGCGATGTGGGCAGTCCCTGGGCAATCGGCTCAGCGGAAGGCGGCCACACCGCCATCCATCCGCAGCTGGGGTCGTTTGAAGACTTCGAACACCTCCGGCAGCGGACCGAGGAGCTCGGCATGGAACTGGCCCTCGACTTCGCCCTGCAGTGTTCGCCCGACCACCCCTGGGTTCGCGAGCATCCCGAGTGGTTTTGCTGGCGGAGCGACGGCACGATCCGCTACGCCGAGAATCCCCCCAAGAAATACCAAGACATCGTGCCGCTGGATTTCGGCAGCGAGGCGTGGCGGAGCCTGTGGCAGGCACTGGAGGAAGTGGTCCGCTTCTGGGTGGAGCGGGGTGTGAAGATCTTCCGCGTCGACAACCCCCACACCAAGCCATTTGCCTTCTGGGAATGGCTGATCAGCAGCATCCATCGCACCCATCCGGAGGTGCTCTTCCTCTCCGAAGCCTTCACCCGGCCCAAGACGATGTATCGTATGGCCAAACTCGGCTTCACGCAGAGCTACACCTATTTCACCTGGCGGGTGGAAAAGCAGGAGCTGGCCGCCTACTTCGAAGAGGTCACGCAGCCGCCAGTGGCGGAGTTTTTCCGCCCCAACTTCTGGCCCAACACGCCCGACATCCTGCATGCCACGCTGCAGGAGGGAGGCCGGCCCATGTTTCTCACCAGGCTCGTGCTGGCGTCGATGAGCGTCGGCAGCTGGGGCATCTACGGGCCCGCCTTTGAACTGCTGGAGGCCACGCCGCGGGAGCCCGGCAGCGAGGAGTATCTCGACAGCGAAAAATATGAGCTCAAGGCCTGGAAACTCGACGCCCCGGAGAGCCTGGCGGCAGTGATCACGCAGGTGAACCAGCTCCGCCGCGACGAGCCCGCCCTGGCAAAGGCGTGCCCGCCCCATATCGAGCGGATCGATCACCCGCAGCTGCTCGCCTGGAGCAAATACGATCCCGCCAGCGGCAATCGGCTGCTGGTGGTGGCCTGCCTGCAGCCACAGGAAGAGGCGACCGGCACGCTCACGGTCGACCTTGAGCGGCTCGATCTCCCACCGGCGGCAACGCTTACCGCCGAAGAGCTGCTCGAGGGCGGTGGGCAAACCTGGCCGGCCGGCTGCGGCCAGATCACCCTGGGCCCCAAGCGGCCAGCAGCGATCTATCGGCTCACCGCTGCGGGGCCTCTCGATGCGGAGCCGTCGAGCTGATGACCACCCTCGGCAGCGACGACATCCTGGCCCACGCCATCGCCTCCTGGCTGCCACAGGCCCGCTGGTTTCCCGGCAAGTCGCAGAGCGTGCCAGTGGTGAAGATCCTGGATCGGATTCCCCTTCCCCTGGCTCGCAGCTGCGAACTGGTGGTGGTGGAAACCCTGCCGGCCGACGGTGCGGACGCGATGCCGACGCGTTTCTTCCTCCCCATCTGCCAGAGCCCAGCGGGCCCCGTTGATGCTGCGGCCATGCCGGAGGTCGCCCGCTGGCTGGTTGAGACCGCTCTGGTGGGGCGGCACGTGCGGGGCCGCGGCTCATCCCTGGTCGGCATCCCGGTCTCCGCCTCCTCCGCCTCACCACGCGAGGCCTCATGGCGACCGGCCGCCCATGTGGCGGCCTTGGCGGCAGACTCATCAAATACCCTGCTGACGGTGCGTCCTGAGCCCGCCGGCGGACGCAGCGGCCTGGTGTTGAAACTGCTGCGACAGGTTCGCCCCGGCATCCAGCCGGAAGTGGAGATCGGACGTTTTCTGGCATCCGACTCTCAGTGGCGCCACACGCCGCAGCTGCGGGCGGCCTTGGAGTGGCAGCAGCCCACCGCTGAGCCGGCGATCGTCGCGGTTGTTCACGATGAAATCCCGCATGCGGCAAGCCTCTGGCCGCTCCTGCTGGCAGACCTCGCCACGGTCAACAGGGAGCTCTCCGATGCCGCCTCCCATGACCCACTGCGCCAGCGACTGATGCCCACGCTGGTGGCCCTCGGTCACGTCACGGCCCGCATGCATCGGGCGCTGGCCGCCGAACGAGGTGACCCGGCCTTCGGCAGCGAGTCATGGTCTGCAGCCGCCAGCGAGTCTGCGGCCGCGGCAATGACTGCCCACGCCACACAGGTCCTTGACGCTCTGGCCGCCTCCCCACCCGCGCTGGCAGGGGCTTCCGCTGCAATGCTGCAGGAGGTGCTGGGCCGACGTGAACACCGGCTCAGCCGCCTTGCTGCTTTCGCCGACGGCCGCTGGCAGAGCCAGCGGATTCGCGTGCATGGCGACTACCACCTCGGGCAGGTGCTCTTCGACCGCCGGGCGGAGGACGGCCCGCTCGAAGACCGCCTGATGGTGATCGACTTTGAAGGCGAGCCACAGCGACCGCTTGCTGAACGCCGGTGCAAGCAGAGCGCGGCGAAGGATGTGGCCGGCATGCTCCGCTCGCTCGACTACCTCGTGCGGGTCGCTGAGCGCGAAGGCAGCCAGAGGCTCCCGGCTGACACCTGCAAGCGACTCACCGGCTGGTTTCTCGGGAGCTACACCGCAACGGCACAAGGCAGCCGCTTCTGGCCGAGTGATCCCGTCGAAGCCCATCGGCTGCTCGAGCTGTACTGCCTCGACAAAGCGATCTACGAACTTGCCTATGAAGCGGGCAACCGACCCGATTGGATCGACGTGCCGCTCGCCGCGTTGCTCGAACTGGCCGACGATCGGTAGGGAGCGGAATTGTGTTTTTCGCCGGCCATCGCTAGATTTCAGTGGTGAATTCCGATGCAGATGCGGCTCCGGCGTCGCCTCACGGTGGCTCGCCGGCCCAAGACCCACCAAACGACGAGATGCGAGACCCCAGCGGCGACTTAGTCGTCGTTGCCAACCGGCTCCCTGTCCATCGCATGGGCCCAGACAGTCCCTGGGAAACGAGCCCTGGTGGGCTGGTGTCGGCGCTGATGCCGATTCTCCGCCAGCATCATGGCGTCTGGATTGGCTGGGCGGGATCGCTCGAAGCGGCAAGCGCCCCTTTCTCCCACGACGGCCTCTCCAACGTTCCGCTGCAGATTTCGCCAGATGAGGTGGAGACCTACTACGAGGGCTTCTCCAACAGCAGCCTCTGGCCGCTCTACCACGACGCCTGCCAAACGCCCCACTACCACCGTCACTGGTGGAATCCGTATGTGCAGGTCAACCGCCGGTTTGCCGAGCGGACGGCCGAATGTGCGGCCCCGCACGCCCGCGTGTTGGTGCAGGATTACCACCTGCAGCTGGTGCCGGGTATGCTCCACGAGCTGCGGCCCGATCTGCGGATTGGCTTCTTTCTGCATATTCCGTTTCCGCCGGTGGAGCTCTTTGCCCAACTGCCTTGGCGGCAGCAGATTCTCGAGGGCCTGCTGGGGGCCGATGTGGTCGGCTTCCAGACCCGGGCGGGCGCCCAAAACTTCATCCGGCTGGTCAACCGCTACACCTCGCACCGAGGCGTTGGCCAGGCGATCATGGTGGGCCAGCGGCATGTGCAGGCCCGCGAGTTTCCCATTTCGATCGATGTCGAACGCTTTGAAACGCTCGCCCGCGACCCGGCCATCCTCGACCGAGCCGAGGAAATCCGCGCCGAACT
>AACY020520308.1_pt1 | contig 12629 bp, 8 predicted proteins | sample 267378 | NCBI WGS metagenome assembly AACY02 (sample SAMN02954345, study PRJNA13694) | marine metagenome | biome: aquatic; feature: ocean; material: water; isolation source: isolated as part of a large dataset composed predominantly from surface... | reverse complement strand
GCCGAAGGCGCTTGTACCCAAAGGAGTAGCTCAATGGCTAAGAAGATAGAAGCCTACATTAAGTTGCAGGTTAAAGCAGGTCAGGCGAACCCAAGTCCGCCAGTTGGTCCTGCACTAGGTCAACACGGTGTGAACATCATGGAGTTCTGTAAAGCGTTCAACGCACAGACTCAGTCGATGGAACCTGGTATGCCAATTCCAGTGGTTATCACTGTGTACGCTGATCGTAGCTTTACGTTCATCACTAAGACTCCACCAGCTTCAATCCTATTGAAGAAAGCGGTTGGTCTTAAGTCTGGTTCATCTCGTCCAAACACTGAGAAAGTGGGTACAGTTACTCGCGCTCAGCTTGAAGAGATTGCAACAATTAAAATGGCTGACCTTACTGCTGCAGATATGGATGCAGCGGTACGTACGATTGCAGGTTCTGCTCGTCGCATGGGTCTAGTTGTGGAGGGTGATGAGTAATGGCTAAGTTGACTAAGCGTCAAAAGGCGATCGCTGAAAAAGTAGAAGCGGGTAAATTGTACGCTGCTGCTGATGCTGCTCAGATTCTTTCAGAAGTTTCTGCTGTTAAATTCGCTGAATCTGTAGATGTTGCGATCAACCTTGGTGTTGATCCGAAGAAATCTGACCAGGTTGTTCGTGGTTCAAGTGTTCTTCCAAACGGTACAGGTAAAGAAGTTCGTGTTGCTGTATTTGCTCAAGGCGAAAACGCTGAGAAAGCAAAAGAAGCAGGTGCGGACGTTGTTGGTTTTGAAGATCTTGCTGAGTCAGTTAAAGCTGGCAACCTAGACTTCGACGTAGTAATTGCAAGCCCAGACGCTATGCGCGTTGTTGGTGCGCTAGGTACAGTACTTGGTCCACGCGGCCTAATGCCAAACCCTAAGGTTGGTACTGTAACTCCAGACGTTGCTGGTGCAGTTAAGAATGCTAAATCTGGTCAGGTACGTTTCCGTACTGACAAGAACGGTATCATTCACGCGTCAGTAGGTAAAGTGGGCTTCGAGCCAAACCAAATCGCTGAAAACGTAGCGGCTCTACTAGCTGAGCTTAAGAAACTTAAGCCAGCTTCAGCTAAAGGCGTTTACGTTAAGAAAGTAACCCTGTCTACCACTATGGGACCGGGTCTACAGGTGGATGTTGCGTCACTAGACGCTTAATCCTCCAGCAAAGGTATTTGAGGGTCTTCAGACCTGTCTGACAGAGACGAAGACCGTCAAAGACCGCAGGTGATGTTATTGATTCTTCAATGGCATCTTAATGGGCCAACCAGCCTGCGCAGACGGTGAGATTCCTCGGAATCATTTTAGCCGTACTCATGCCTCGCGTAAGCGGGGTGGTTGGTAAATATGTCGAAAGACAACCAGGAGTAAATTGTGGCAATAGGACTTGAACAGAAAAAAGCGATCGTCGCTGAGGTTCAGGAAGCTGCTGGCTCTGCATTGTCTGCTGTCGTTGCGGATTCCCGCGGCGTTGAAGTAGGCGATATGACTGCACTGCGTAAGCAGGCACGTGAAGCGGGTGTATGGCTTAAAGTCGTACGTAACACGCTAGCACGTCGTGCAGTAGAAGGCACAGCTTATGAATGTCTGGCGGACTCGTTCGTAGGTCCAACTATCATTGCTTTCTCTCAAGAGCACCCAGGCGCTGGCGCCCGTATCTTGAAAGACTTTGCAAAAGGCAACGATAAGTTTGAGCTTAAAACAGCTGCTTTCGAAGGCGAGATCGTAGATATCGCAATGTTAGCAAGCCTACCGACATACGACGAAGCACTAGCGAAGCTAATGAGCTGCATGAAAGAAGCAGCAGCTGGCAAGCTGGTTCGCGTTATCGATGCGGTACGCGTACAGAAAGAAGAGCAAGCAGCTTAATTGGCTGGTTGCTAAGTAACCGATTTAATAAAGGAATTAATCATGTCTCTGTCTAAAGACGATATCCTAAATGCAATTGCTGAAATGTCAGTAATGGACGTTGTTGAACTAGTTTCTGCAATGGAAGAAAAATTCGGCGTATCTGCTGCAGCTGCAGTAGTTGCTGGTCCTGCTGGCGATGCTGGCGGTGCTGCAGAAGAGAAGACTGACTTCGACGTTGTTCTAACTTCTGCTGGCGATAAGAAAGTAAACGTAATCAAGGTTGTTCGTGCAGTAACTGGCCTTGGTCTTAAAGAAGCGAAAGAGATGGTTGACGGTGCACCTTCAACTGTTAAAGAAGGCGCTTCTAAAGAAGAAGCTGAACAGATCAAAGCTGATCTTGAAGCAGCTGGCGCTTCTGTCGAGCTTAAGTAATAACTTGAGCTTGCTGCGCATTAAGCAGCTTTACGCTGCTTAAAAAGCGTATGGCTGGTGGCAAAAATGCCACCGGCCTTTTTCCGTTATTAGTAGATAGACTTTTTAACGGAACGAATTGCTCGATAAATTATCGAGTTTGGTTTCTCAACCTAGATGCACATGCTGGGGAACACTGATGGCTTATTCATACACTGAGAAGAAACGTATCCGAAAGGATTTCAGTAAACTCGGTCAGGTAATGGAACTACCTTACCTGCTCGCGACACAGCTGGATTCATATCGTAAGTTTCTAGAGGCGGGCGCTACTTCTGAAGGTCGCACCGAAGAGGGGCTTCATGCCGCATTCAATTCTGTATTCCCAATCGTTTCTTACTCTGGAAACGCTGCTTTGGAATACGCTGGTTATCGCCTAGGTGAGCCTGTCTTTGACGTAAAAGAGTGTCAGCAGCGTGGTATCACCTACGCAGCGCCACTTCGCGTTAAAGTGCGTCTGGTGATCTACGATCGCGATTCGTCTACGAAAGCGGTTAAAGACATTAAAGAGCAAGAAGTGTACATGGGCGAAATGCCGCTCATGACAGAGAATGGTACCTTTGTAGTCAATGGTACTGAGCGCGTAATTGTATCGCAGCTCCACCGTTCACCTGGTGTATTCTTCGATCACGACAAGGGTAAAACACACTCATCGGGCAAGCTTTTATATTCTGCTCGAATCATCCCTTACCGTGGTTCTTGGCTCGACTTCGAGTTTGATCCAAAAGACTCTCTATTCGTTCGTATCGACCGTCGCCGCAAACTGCCTGCGACTATCCTGATGCGCGCGCTTGGATACCAAGCTGAAGAGATTCTAGATATCTTCTTTGACACGACTGGCTGGAATCTATCGAAAGACAAGATTCAGATGGATCTAATTCCTGAGCGCCTTCGTGGTGAAACAATGACGTTTGAAGTCCTATCACCTAAAGGTGATGTGATTGTTGAAGCCGGTCGTCGTATCACTCCGCGTCACATCCGTCAGATGCAGAAAGAGGGTATGACTCAGCTAGAGACTCCTGCAGAGTACCTAGTGGGTAAAGCACTGGCTAAAGATATTGTTGATCCTGCTACAGGCGAAGTGCTGCTTCCTTGTAACACTGAACTGACTGAAGAATCAGTTGCTAAGCTTCAAGAAGCTAAGATTGAACGTATCGAAACGCTTTACACTAACGAACTGGACTGTGGTCCATTCGTTTCAGACACTCTTCGTATCGACCCAACTCGCAACCAGTTAGAAGCATTGGTAGAGATCTACCGCATGATGCGTCCTGGCGAGCCACCTACGAAAGAGTCAGCTGAATCACTATTTGAAAATCTGTTCTTCTCAGATGAGCGTTACGATCTTTCTGCGGTAGGTCGCATGAAGTTCAACCGTCGTCTTGGTCGTGAAGAAGAGACCGGTTCAGGCATTCTGTCTAAAGATGACATCCTAGATGTTATGAAGACACTGATTGAGATCCGAAACGGTAAAGGCGTAGTCGACGATATCGACCACCTAGGTAACCGTCGTATCCGCTCAGTAGGCGAGATGGCTGAAAACCAATTCCGTGTTGGTCTTGTGCGTGTTGAACGTGCAGTGCGTGAGCGTCTAAGCATGGCTGAATCAGACAACCTGATGCCTCAGGATCTGATTAACGCTAAGCCTGTTGCTGCTGCGATTAAAGAGTTCTTTGGCTCTTCACAGCTGTCACAGTTCATGGACCAGAACAACCCGCTTTCAGAAGTGACTCACAAGCGTCGTGTCTCTGCACTAGGCCCAGGTGGTCTAACGCGTGAGCGTGCAGGCTTTGAGGTTCGTGACGTACACCCAACTCACTATGGTCGTGTATGTCCTATCGAGACTCCTGAAGGTCCAAACATCGGTCTGATCAACTCGTTAGCTGTGTTTGCTCGTACAAACAACTATGGCTTCCTTGAGACTCCTTACCGTCGCGTAGTTGACGGTCAGGTGACAGACGATATCGATTACCTATCAGCTATCGAAGAGTCTAACTTCGTTATCGCACAGGCTTCGGCAACTGTGGATGCTAAGAACAAGCTGACTGAGGAGCTGGTAACCGTTCGTAACTTGAACGAAACAACGGTTATGCCTAAAGAGCGCGTACAGTACATGGACGTTTCACCACGTCAGGTTGTATCGGTAGCCGCGGCTCTTATCCCATTCCTAGAGCACGATGATGCGAACCGTGCATTGATGGGATCGAACATGCAACGTCAGGCTGTACCAACGCTTAAGGCTGATAAGCCACTTGTTGGTACTGGCATCGAGCGTAACATCGCTCGTGACTCGGGTGTTTGTGTTGTAGCTAAGCGTGGTGGTGTGATTGAATCAGTTGACGCAAGCCGTGTGGTTGTTCGCGTTAACGATGACGAGATTACTGCTGGCGATGCGGGTGTGGATATCTACAACCTGACTAAGTACGTGCGTTCGAACCAGAACACATGTATCAACCAGCGCGCAATCGTTAACCTAGGTGAGCAGGTATCACGTGGTGATATCCTAGCTGATGGTCCATCAGTTGACCTAGGCGAGCTAGCACTTGGCCAGAACATGCGTATCGCGTTCATGCCTTGGAACGGCTTCAACTTCGAGGACTCGATCCTAATCTCTGAACGTGTGGTTCAAGAAGATCGTTTCACTACGATCCACATTCAAGAGCTAACCTGTGTCTCTCGTGATACTAAGCTAGGCTCTGAAGAGATTACTGCGGATATCCCGAATGTTGGTGAATCTGCACTCGCTAAACTAGACGAATCAGGCATCGTGCACATTGGTGCAGAAGTGGGTCCTGGTGACATCCTAGTTGGTAAAGTAACGCCTAAAGGCGAAACTCAATTAACTCCTGAAGAGAAGCTGCTTCGTGCGATCTTCGGTGAGAAAGCGTCTGATGTTAAAGACACGTCTCTACGCGTTAAGACAGGTACCGTTGGTAAGGTTATCGACGTTCAAGTCTTCACTCGTGACGGTGTTGAGAAGGACGAGCGTGCTATCGCTATCGAACAGGCAGAACTTGCAAGCATCCGTAAGGACCTTGATGACGAGTTCCGCATTGTTGAAGTTGCAACGTTCGAACGTCTTCAGCGTGCACTGGTTGGCCTAAAAGCTGACGGTGGTGCAGGTCTTAAGAAGGGCGAAGAGATCACTTCTGAGTTCCTTGCTGATCTTAAACACGATGAGTGGTTCAAGATTCGCGTATCTGACAGTTCAGCAGCAGAGATGCTTGAGGCGGCTAAGAAGCAGCTTGAAGAGCGTCGTGAAATGCTGGATAAGCGCTTCGAAGATAAGAAGAGCAAACTTCAGACTGGTGATGATCTAGCGCCTGGCGTACTTAAAATTGTTAAGGTTTACGTGGCAACTAAGCGTCGCGTACAGCCTGGTGACAAGATGGCAGGTCGTCACGGTAACAAGGGTGTTATCTCGGTTATCATGCCTGTCGAAGACATGCCATACGATGAGAACGGTGAACCAGTCGATGTGGTTCTTAACCCTCTAGGTGTACCGTCTCGTATGAACGTAGGTCAGATCCTTGAGACTCACATGGGTGCTGCAGCAAAAGGTCTTGGTCGTAAGATCAACACTATGCTGGAAGTTGAGCGTAAGAAAGCTGAGAAAGTTAAGGAAGTTCGCGAATTCCTTGAAGCTGTCTACAACGCACAGCACAGTGGCCTAGAGTGTGCGCGTAAAGAAGATCTTAAGTCATTCAGTGATGACGAGATCCTGGCTCTGGCTGAAAACCTTAAAGGCGGTGTTCCACTAGCGACTCCTGTCTTTGATGGTGCTAAAGAATCTGAAATCAAAGCGCTGCTGCGTCTTGCAGACATGAACGATAGTGGGCAGGTGGATCTGTTCGATGGTCGCACAGGCGACAAGTTCGATCGTCCAGTAACTGTTGGCTACATGTACATGCTGAAACTTAACCACTTGGTTGATGACAAGATGCACGCACGTTCAACCGGCTCTTACAGCCTTGTTACTCAGCAGCCGCTGGGTGGTAAAGCTCAGTTCGGTGGTCAGCGCTTCGGTGAGATGGAGGTTTGGGCACTGGAAGCGTACGGCGCAGCTTACACGCTTCAAGAGATGCTCACAGTCAAATCCGATGACGTGAATGGTCGTACGAAGATGTATAAGAACATCGTCGATGGTGACCACAGCATGGATCCAGGTATGCCTGAATCATTCAACGTGCTGATCAAAGAGATCCGTTCTCTCGGTATCGATATCGAGCTAGAGAACGAGTAAGGGCCTAATTGAACATCGGGCTGTATGCCAAGTGCTGCAGCCCCCTCCCGTGAGGAGCTATAGATAATGAAAGATTTACTTAATCTGTTGAAGACTCAAAGTCAGAGCGACGAGTTCGATTCGATCCGTATCTCTCTGGCGTCACCAGACATGATTCGTTCATGGTCTTATGGTGAGGTTAAAAAACCTGAGACGATTAACTACCGTACATTCAAACCAGAGCGTGACGGTCTGTTCTGTGCCAAGATCTTCGGTCCTGTAAAGGATTACGAATGTCTATGTGGTAAGTACAAGCGCATGAAGCACCGCGGTGTTATCTGTGAGAAGTGTGGCGTTGAAGTGACAATGACGAAAGTGCGTCGTGAGCGCATGGGTCACATCGAGCTAGCCTCTCCTGTTGCACACATCTGGTTCCTTAAGTCACTACCATCTCGTATCGGCTTGATGCTGGATATGACGCTGCGTGATATCGAGCGTGTGCTTTACTTCGAATCATTTGTTGTTATCGATGAAGGCATGACTACGCTTCAGCGCGGTCAGCTAATGAACGATGAGCAGTACTTCGAAGCACTAGAAGAGTTTGGCGATGACTTTGACGCGCGTATGGGTGCGGAAGCGATCGGCGAACTTCTTAAGTCGATCGATCTAGAAGCTGAGATCTCAGTTCTTCGTGAAGAGATCCCTGCAACTAACTCAGAAACTAAGCTTAAGAAGATGTCTAAACGTCTTAAGCTGCTTGAAGCGTTCTACAAGTCTGGTAATAACCCAGAGTGGATGATCCTAAAAGTTCTTCCAGTTCTACCACCAGATCTTCGTCCACTAGTACCACTAGATGGCGGTCGCTTCGCAACGTCTGATCTTAACGATCTATACCGTCGTGTAATCAACCGTAACAACCGATTGAAGCGTCTTCTAGACCTTAACGCTCCAGATATCATCGTACGTAACGAAAAACGTATGTTGCAAGAATCTGTCGATGCGCTACTTGATAACGGTCGTCGTGGTCGTGCCATCACTGGCTCTAACAAGCGTCCACTTAAGTCGCTTGCTGACATGATCAAAGGTAAACAGGGTCGTTTCCGTCAGAACCTTCTAGGTAAGCGTGTTGACTACTCTGGCCGTTCTGTAATCGTGGTTGGTCCATCACTGCGTCTTCACCAGTGTGGTCTTCCTAAGAAGATGGCACTTGAGCTATTCAAGCCATTCATTTTCTCTAAGCTAGAACTTCGTGGTTACGCTACGACGATCAAAGCGGCGAAGAAGATGGTTGAGCGTGAAGAGCCGCTTGTATGGGATATCCTTGATGAGGTTATCCGTGAGCATCCAGTTCTTCTAAACCGTGCACCAACACTTCACCGTCTTGGTATCCAGGCGTTTGAGCCTGTTTTGATCGAAGGTAAAGCGATCCAGCTACACCCACTTGTGTGTGCTGCGTACAACGCCGACTTCGACGGTGACCAGATGGCGGTTCACGTACCGTTGACGATCGAAGCACAGCTAGAAGCTCGTGCTCTGATGATGTCTACCAACAACATTCTGTCACCATCAAACGGTGAACCGATCATCGTTCCTTCACAGGACGTGGTATTGGGTCTGTACTACATGACTCGTGAGCGCATCAATGCGCAGGGCGAAGGCATGGCATTCTCTGATATCAAAGAGGTTCAACGTGCCTATGGTGCTAAACAGGTTCACCTACAAGCTCGCGTGAAGGTTCGTATCAACGAAACGATCCGCGACATCGAAGGTAACGAAGAGTCTCGCACTGCTATCGTTGACACGACTGTGGGTCGTGCAATGTTGTTTGATATCGTTCCAGCGGGTCTTCCGTTCGAACTGATCAACCAGGCGATGAAGAAGAAAGCGATCTCGCGTCTTCTGAACGAGGCATACCGTCGTTGTGGTCTGAAAGATACTGTTATCTTTGCTGACCAGCTGATGTACATGGGCTTCCGTCAAGCAGCACTTTCTGGTGCATCGATTGGTGTTAACGACTTCGTTATCCCAGATGAGAAGGTGAACATTGTTGCTGAAGCCGACACTGAAGTGAAAGAGATCGAGCGCCAGTTCGCAGACGGTCTTGTAACTCAGGGTGAGAAATACAACAAGGTTGTCGATATCTGGTCTCGTGCAAACGAATTGCTTGCTAAGAAGATGATGGACAACCTGAAGTCTGACACTGTGATCAACGCTGAAGGCGAGCAGGAAGAGCAAGAGTCTTTCAACTCTGTCTACATGATGGCCGACTCAGGCGCACGTGGTAGTGCGGCTCAGATTCGTCAGCTAGCCGGTATGCGTGGTCTGATGGCTAAGCCAGATGGCTCGATCATCGAGACACCAATCACGGCTAACTTCCGTGAAGGTCTAAACGTACTTCAGTACTTCATCTCGACTCACGGTGCTCGTAAGGGTCTTGCCGATACGGCACTTAAGACTGCGAACTCGGGTTACCTAACTCGTCGTCTAGTAGACGTTGCTCAGGATGTGGTTATCACCGAGCAAGATTGTGGCACTGAAGAGGGTCTAGTGATCCAGGCACTAATCGAAGGCGGCGACGTAGTTGTTGGTCTAGGTGAGCGTGTTCTAGGTCGTGTCATTGCACAAGACGTTCTTGATCCGCAGGGTAAAGATGTATTGATCCCTGCTGGAACATTGATGGATGAAGCTTGGGTAGCACGTCTAGATAATGACGATACTTACAGCTCGATCGATGAAGTGATCGTTCGTTCGGCTATTACCTGTGAATCACACCACGGTATCTGTTCAAGCTGTTACGGTCGTGACCTAGGTCGCGGTCACAAGGTTAACATCGGTGAAGCTGTCGGCGTTATCGCAGCACAGTCAATCGGTGAGCCGGGCACACAGCTTACCATGCGTACCTTCCACATCGGTGGTGCGGCATCTCGAGCAGCTGCTGTCGATAACATTCAGGTTAAGAACGGCGGTGAAATTCGTCTTCACAACCTCAAAACTGTTGAGCGTGCTGATGGCAACCTAGTCGCTTCTTCACGTTCTGGTGAGATCGGTGTAACCGATGAGCACGGTCGTGAGCGTGAGCGCTACAAAGTGCCTTACGGTGCAGTGATCAAAGCGAAAGATGGCGATACTGTAGAAGCAGGCGCAATCATCGCTAACTGGGATCCGCACACTCACCCAATCGTAACTGAGGTTGCAGGTCGCATTCAGTTTGCTGGTCTTGAAGACGGCATCACTGTTAAGCGCCAAGCGGATGAGCTAACAGGTCTAACAACGATCGAAGTATTGGATATCAAAGACCGCCCACAGGCAGGCAAAGATATCCGTCCAATGATCAAGCTTGTTGATGCCAACGGTGAAGACGTTCTTCACGCTGGTACAGCAATGCCTGCACAGTACATGCTTCCACCTAATGCGATCTTGAATCTACAAGATGGTGCAGATGTGGGTATTGGTGACGTTCTTGCACGTCTACCACAAGAAGGTACTGTCAACAAAGATATCACCGGTGGTCTTCCACGCGTTGCGGATCTATTCGAAGCGCGTAAACCAAAAGAAGCTGCTGTGCTTGCTGAGATTTCAGGTACGGTCAGCTTTGGTAAAGAGACCAAAGGTAAGCGTCGTATTGTGATCACACCAACTGATGGTGCAGATCCAATCGAAGTGATGATTCAGAAATGGCGCTCGCTCAACGTCTTCGAAGGTGAGACGGTTGAGAAGGGTGAGGTGATCTCTGATGGTCCATCAAGTGCACACGATATTCTGCACGTATTGGGCGTAGAAGAGCTTGCTAAATACATCGTTTCTGAGATTCAAGACGTTTACCGTCTACAGGGCGTAGGCATCAACGATAAGCACATCGAAGTAATCGTGCGTCAGATGCTCCGCAAAGTAGAGATCCTAGATAGCGGTGACTCTGAATTTATTCAGGGTGAACAGGCTGAATTCGTAGATGTCACAATCGCAAACGAAAAATTGGTTGCTGAAGGTAAGCAGCCAGCTAAGTTTGAACGTGTGCTTCTAGGTATTACTAAAGCCTCTCTGGCAACAGAGTCGTTCATCTCTGCAGCTTCATTCCAGGAGACAACTCGTGTCTTAACTGAAGGTGCGGTAACCGGCAAGAAAGATTACTTGCGCGGTCTGAAAGAGAACGTGGTTGTGGGTCGTTTGATCCCAGCCGGTACTGGTCTTGCATACCACAGCGAACGCAAACGCAAACGTATGCAGGATACAGAATCTAGCGTCACTGTGAGTGCTGAAGAAGTACAAGCAGCTTTGACTGAAGCATTGAACGCTTCAATTGAAGATTCTGAATAATTTCAGAAGACGTTGACGAGAAGGGGTGAAATTGATTAAAATTTCGCCCCCTGAATGACTAGGGCCTCGGTCCTAGTCTTTTTGTTGTTTAACTAAACGTGGAGTTTGCTTAATGGCAACTATCAACCAGCTGGTGCGCAAACCACGTAAACGCGTTGTAGAGAAGTCTGATGTTCGTGCATTAGAAGCTTGTCCTCAACGTCGTGGCGTATGTACCCGCGTTTACACTACTACACCTAAGAAACCGAACTCAGCACTACGTAAAGTTTGTCGTGTTCGTCTTACTAACGGTTTCGAAGTTTCTTCATACATCGGTGGTGAAGGTCACAACCTACAAGAGCACAGTGTTGTTCTTATCCGTGGTGGCCGTGTTAAAGACCTACCTGGTGTACGTTACCACACTGTTCGTGGTGCGCTTGACTGTGCGGGCGTTAACGACCGTAAGCAAGGCCGCTCTAAGTACGGTGCTAAGCGTCCTAAGTCTTAAGTTCGTCTACTCTCTATGAGAGTCGGCGAAGCTGTTAAGCAGGACCTTGTCCGCGCTGGTAGCTAGACCGAGACGATAAGAGTAAGGGCAGGCTTAATTGCCTGAGTAACCTGAAGACCTTTTAAACGATTTATTGAGGGCTTATCCATGCCAAGAAGACGCGTCGCTGCAAAGCGCGAAATTCTACCGGATCCTAAATTCGGAAACATCACACTGGCTAAATTCATCAACCACTTGATGATTAGCGGTAAAAAATCTGTAGCAGAGAGCATCGTTTACGGCGCTCTAGCGAAAGTTGAAGAGCGTACAAAAGCAGATCCTTTGGAACTGTTTGATAAAGCGCTAGAAACTGTTCAGCCTATGGTCGAAGTTAAGTCTCGCCGCGTTGGTGGTGCAACTTATCAAGTACCTGTTGAAGTTCGTCCATCACGTCGTATGGCACTTGCAATGCGTTGGCTGGTTGACGCATCGCGTAAGCGTGGCGAGAAAGACATGTCTCTTCGCCTAGCGGGTGAACTTCTAGACGCGGCTGAAGGCCGTGGCGCTGCGGTTAAGAAACGTGAAGACGTTCACCGCATGGCTGACGCAAACAAAGCGTTCGCTCACTTCCGCTTCTAAGCGTTTTTATCTGGCGAAATGGTGTTATCATTTCGCCAGCTTTAAATTCGCTTTTTTAAAGCCTTCGTTTTTGACGAGGGCTTTTTACGTTTCAGGAGTTTGATCAATGGCTCGTACTACCCCTATTAATCGTTACCGTAACATTGGTATCTGTGCTCACGTAGATGCTGGTAAAACGACAACAACCGAACGCGTACTGTTCTACACAGGCATGTCTCATAAAATCGGTGAAGTGCACGATGGCGCGGCAACCATGGACTGGATGGAGCAAGAGCAGGAGCGTGGTATCACCATTACCTCGGCTGCAACGACTTGTTTCTGGAAAGGGATGAATCAGCAGTTCGATGAGCACCGCGTTAATATCATTGATACTCCCGGACACGTTGACTTTACCATTGAGGTAGAGCGTTCACTGCGTGTGCTCGATGGTGCAGTCGTGGTGCTATGTGCCTCTTCAGGCGTTCAACCGCAGACTGAAACAGTATGGCGCCAAGCAAACAAATACGAAGTGCCTCGTATGGTGTTTGTGAACAAGATGGACCGTGCCGGTGCAGATTTCTATATGGTGGTTGATCAGCTAAAACAGCGTCTAGGTGCTGTGCCAGTGCCAATCAATATTCCAATTGGTGCTGAAGATGAATTTAAAGGCGTCGTTGACCTGATT
>AACY020301536.1_pt1 | contig 12629 bp, 9 predicted proteins | sample 267378 | NCBI WGS metagenome assembly AACY02 (sample SAMN02954345, study PRJNA13694) | marine metagenome | biome: aquatic; feature: ocean; material: water; isolation source: isolated as part of a large dataset composed predominantly from surface... | reverse complement strand
TATGGACGAGACGGCTCCTGCCCGGACCTACGGGGAAGGGCAGGGGGCGGCTCGGGGCGCTCTCTTGCGCCTAGAGCCCGGTCGCGTCAGCGAAGCGGCTAATTCCTACCAATTTGGAGCGTTGCAAAAATGCAATATCGAGGTGCAATTGGGATTCATCGGACACGCTGTTGGCTATTGCGCGTGGTGATTTGATCAATATTGTTGAAATTCCGCTGCACTGTTTCTATTGTGCGGTCGTTTTTCGCGCGCAATGCGTGAATTTCCTCATGTTTTTGCTTAGCTAGTTCCAAAGGGGAGTTTCCCAATATGGCTACCATTCTTTTTTCGGCAGCTGCTGCCGACCCTTCGCTTGTTGCGAATTTTGATCCTGCGGCTGATAACTTAATCCTCGGGGCTGATGCAGCTTCCGTAAAAGTTAGCGGTGACGCGTCATCAACTATTTTCACTATCGGAACCGATAGCGTGACTATCCCTGTTGCATTGGCAGCAGTCGTTGGCGCTGGCGGCTCATCATTTATCACCTCTAATGGCGGTAGCGCCCTTGTTGTCGGTGATAACACGTCGAACACCAGTCTTGATGATATCAATAACCAGGCGCAACTTGACCAGGCTCAGGCAAGTGACTTGACCACGAGTGGTAATGATCAGCTGATTGGTCTTGGCGGCACCGACGTAATGGATGGCGGTGCCGGTAATGACGTCATCTATGGAAACACGGGCGCGGACCAGATTAACGGTGCGTTGGCGAATTCCGGCGCTGACATCGCCTATGGTGGTCAGGGCAACGATATTATCGATTATTCGACAGCTACGATAGCCGCAAACGCCCAGATTCTCTATGGCAATAAGGGTGATGATCAGGTTACCGGTGGATCAGGCAATGATGTCCTCTATGGTGGTCAGGATAACGATGTGCTCACCGGCGGCGCTGGTAATGATGCACTTTGGGGCGGCGTCGGCAACGACACCAGCAATGGTGGTGATGGCGCCGATACAATCATTTCGGCTGATGGAAGTGACCAAATCGACGGCGGTGCTGGTAATGATCTAATTTTGGCCGGCGATGGTAACGATACTATCATCATGGGTAACGACGACGACGTCGCGTATGGCAACCAAGGCGACGATCTTATTGCTACCGGTGCTACCACAGACGGTAATGATACGCTTTATGGTGGTCAGGGTGCCGATAGTTTCGCGGGCGGTGATGGTCTGGACGTGATCTATGGCAATGTCGGGGCTGACTCGCTGCAAGGTGAAGGCGGTGATGATGTCCTTTACGGCGGTGCAGATAACGATGTTATCATTGGTGGCGCGGGGGCTGATACAGCGTTTGGTGGCGTTGGTGATGATACCTTCAGTGGTGCAGAAGTCGTGTTTGGTGGCGATGGCGCGGACTCAATCAACTTGGGTGGCGCGGTTGCGGGCAACCTGAACGGTGATGAGGGCGCCGATACGATTATCGGTAGCTCCGCGGCTGACACCATCACTGGCGGTGCTGGTGACGACGTCATCAGCGCTGGAGATGGCGGAGATATAATCTTTGCCGGAGAAGGCGATGACGTCATCGCTATTTCTGGTGATCAAAACGCCGATACGATTGACGGTGGCTTAGGGACGAATACGATCGCTGTAACTGGTGCCTCAACCATTGGCGGTGCACTTGTGAACGTGAATAGCGTTGCTGCCGCGTCTGGCCAAGCCTCACTAGTGGTCGATGCATCTGCAGTTGAAGTTGGTACCACTTATACGGGCGTGGATGCAGCGGCTGGCGCAGACTCAATTACGAGCGGCGCTGGTGCTGATACTATTTCTACTGGTCAAGGTAACGACGAGATATTTGCAGGTAATGGCGCAAACGTCATTGATGCTGGTGCGGGTGATGACTCTGTCACCTCAGGTGACGGGGACGATGTGATCACCCTCGGTGACGGTGCGAACGAAGTTGTCAACTCAGGCGCAGGGGCTGACTCCATCCTCGGCGGTACCGGTGTGGACACTGTGACACAAGCAGGCGCTGGAAATGACACGTTCCTCGGCGGTGACGGCAACGACGTTGCGGTCGACATGGGTGCCGGTAACGACTTGGTCTATGGTGGTGATGGTACTGACAGCGTGGCTAGCGCTGGCGCAGGTGACGATACCCTTTTCGGTGACGCGGGCGATGATACTCTTCGCGGTAATGCCGACAATGATCTGCTTTACGGTGGTGATGGCGCGGACTCACTGTTTGGTGACGCTGGTGTAGATGTTCTATCCGGTGACTCTGGCAACGACTCACTCGACGGTGGCGCTGGAAACGACACCCTTGATGGTGGTTCAGGCGATGACCAGCTTGGTGGTGGCGCTGATCGCGACAACATCTCTGGTGGGTCCGGTGCTGATGCCATTACTGGGGGTACGGGTGCCGACAGTGTGGCTGGTGGTTCCGACGCTGACACCTTTATCTTTGCTGATGCCGATGTTGTTGATGCAACGGGCGCTGCTGATAATGGTGCCGCCGGGCTGAATGATGGTGATACTCTCACCTTCGGTAGTGGTGTGGATGTAATCACCGACTTCGAAGATGGTACAGACCTTCTTGATCTTGACGTAGCAACGGCTGATTTCACTGTTGTTGCGACATTCGATGTTGATGCTGTTGGTCGCGGCATTGGAGACGACGAAGTGCAAGCGGTACGCGGGAATTTCGATGCTGGTACCGGAGTGTTTACCACGGCAGCGACGTCTGGTGCTGATCTCCTCATCGCGTACGACGGTGAGGCCGGGATTGGCAACAACACCGATATGATTATTCTCGTCGGTTCAGGTACGATCACCTTTACTGATGCTGATATCGCATAAGGGATTAAAAAATTGTGGAATGAAGGGCGGCCCTCGGGTCGCCCTTTTTCTTTCTCTCTGAGTTCAGGCATTTCATTTGACCGTATAAGGTGCTGTCCCTATACTGAAAATGCTCACCGGACTAGCGAGCGCAAAACGTATTGGGTGAAGCCGTTGTCGTGGTGAAGGTCTTTAGATCGGAGCCGTCGCCAGCGGCTTCATCGCGTTTTAGACCTTAGTTTCGTGGCAGGGGAATCGCATATGGCCGTAGCGTACTGAACGGCATGGCTTGCGTCTGGGGTCATGATGGATTCTGAAGGTGGGCTCGTCCTCCTGGCCCCGGATTACGCAACCATGGCAAGACGATGGGCACTCAAGCGATCGTTTTTGAGAGGTATGGGAGGCTTAGGGTGTCAGTCTGCACTCAGTCGGAATCGACTCCCTTTAGGGCGTTGGGTCGTTTCGCTGCTGTCGGTGTGCTTCGCGGCCTCGCATATAGCTGAGCCAGTCTTTGTTGGTTGGCGTGTCGTCTACCGGCAGCGACTTGACCACGGAGAGCGCCGGACGGGAGGCGGCAAGTTTGATATGGGTGGCTTCGACCGGTGGGAGATCACGCAGGTCGAGCACAGGCGGTAGATCGCGTTCGGTCTTGAAAATTTCGCCCCGTTCGATACCGAGGCGCGCTTGTGTGGATTGGTCGAGATGCGTGTTGATCAGGCGCTCGACTTCAGTCGGCTGGATTGCGATCCGCCGCCGCGCGCCGCTGTCGAAATCGAGGATATCGAGCTCGGGATTCTTGCCGTTCCGGCGGTCCCGCAGGGGCCAGGTCAGGCGCAACGGCTGTCCCCAGATCGTTTCGGAGAACCTATCGGCTGTGTTCGCGGTTGCCGCTTGGTGCCCGGCCATGGCCTGCGCGGTGGGTTGGGGATCGCTTGGGGCGAGGGGCCGCAGGAGACCCGCGACGGGGCGCGCGGGATCGAGATCGATGGCGACGGGTTGGCGTGGCGACAGGGTGATCTCGGGGGGTAGCAGGTCTTCAAGCCGCGCGTCGGGGCGCCGATGAGGGGCCAGGGCGTCGCGCTCGGCCTCGGTCAGAAACTCGTCCCAGATTTGGCGGATGCCGGCGCGGGAAATCTTCTGCGTGGTGAGAATGGCTTCGTGCTCGGCGCTGACGACGCGCAGGGTCAAGAGGCCGAAGGACTCCCGTTCGTCGAAATGGGGCGGGGCCTCGCGCCAGAGCAGTCGTTCGGGGATGACCGCTAGGGTCTCCGGTTTGGTAAGCATCGACACGCACTCGTAAAATCACCGATCGGATCAGTGTGCCGGTCCGGGTCGAAAGAGCGGGTATGAAATCTTCGATACGCTATGCACGGCTGCCATGCGCAGATTGCATGGCAAGAAGTGACGATACCGCCAAGATAACAGGGCAGATCGAGCGGGGAGAGGTCGAAACCATCCTTGGCACCAGCGATTGCACCGCGCGGCGGACGATATCGGCGCCCTCGAAGCGGGCGCGTTGTCCTCGGTGTCGACACGCGGGCCGTTCAGGTTGGCCTTCCCTACCAGCTATGCAGGACGTTTGATGCCGGGACTGTTTCCTGAGCAAGACGAGTAGGCACTCAAGCGATCGTTTTCCAGAGAGGTGGGGAATAGTGGGTTAGCGCCTGAATATATGATATATTATGATCTGTTATGAAGGGAGACTCCTCATGTCCAGATTGACGATCTCAATGCCTGATCAGATGAGCGAATGGGTCGAGGCGCAGATCAGCGCGGGACGCTACGGTAATGTGAGCGAGTATTTTCGGGACCTTGTTCGACGCGACCAGGAACGCAGAGAGTCGGCGACACAAGAGCTGCGTGCGCTGATCGAGCGCGCCGAGGCAAGCAGTGTCAGCGACCGGAGCTTGCCGGGCGTGATCGAAGCGGCGCGAGAGGAGGCGCGGCAGAAGGGCCTGCTGCCTGCCGAAGCCTTCGATGCCTTTAAGGCCGCAGTCGAAGCGCCCGCGAAGCATGTTGCCGGCCTGGCACGGGCCGCCGACGTGTCAAATAGCCTTCTCAAGAATACAGACTGATAACAACGCAGCCGACCCCGCCCCGACCACTTGGACCGGCATAGCTATTACACTGGGCCGTTTGCGTGGGAACCGGCTCTGCGATTGCCTTGGCGTCTCGTAAGCTGATCTGTAAAAAGCGAAAACCCGCGAGGACCGGTTACGGCTGTCGCGGGCGTCTAAGAGATTGAAGGTCTTACTTTGCCTTCGATTGCCTATCGTATAGGGTATTTTCCCTGTATCTGTCAGGTTTTTTCATTTTAACGCCAATACGATGGCCGCTAGGGGGCGGCACCGGGAGTACCCCGATACCGCCCATCTGGCGCGCCCGCCTGTCGGGGCGCTTATTAACGGGTGGCCCCCGATCGCCAATCGGCCGCCCGGTGCGATCATGCCGAAAAAGTTGACCTAACGGCAAGCAATCGCTTGAAAGAGCGGGCATATTCTTCGCCCGCAACCGATTTTCCCGCGCCCATGAGCGACAAGACACCATACCGGCTGGGGCTGACCCTCGGCCGCAAAGCCTTGGGCTGGTGCGTGCTCGATCTCGACGGCGCAGGACGACCGACCGGCATCCGTGATCTGGGGGTGCGGGTGTTTTCCCCGAACCAGGCGGCGGGGCGCGACGCTTCGACGGGTGAGCCGTTGGGAAAGCGCCGTCGCGAGGCGCGGAAGGTGCGGCGGCGGTATCGCCGGGTGCGGCAACGCAAAGCACAACTCATGGTCGCTCTGATCGAGGCCGGGCTCATGCCCGAGGATCGCAGCGCGCGGGAAACTCTCGTCGCGCTCGATGCTTACGAGCTCCGGAAGCGGGCGCTGACCGAGCCGCTGAGCCCGTTCGCCGTGGGGCGGGCGATCTGGCATCTGAACCGGCGGCGGGGCGTGTGCTTCGACCGGCGTGCTGATCGGGACGGCACCGAAACGGAAGCCGCGATCGAGCGGTTGCGGCAGGCCATGGACAAGGCGGGCGCTGCGACCCTGGGCGCGTTTCTGGCAGGGCTCCACGCGCATAATCAAGCGAACCGTCAAGGCGACACTGTCTCGGTGCGGTTCCGGGTACCGCCGGGCTCGACGGCGACGGTGCCGGAATGGATGCCGAGCCGGGCGATGATCGCAGACGAGCTGAAGGCGATCTGGCAGGCGCAAGCCGCGCATCGGCCGGAGTTGTTCACGGAGGCGGCCTTCGCGGCGGTCGCGTCCGCTGTGCTCGATCAACGGCCCCTACAACCCAGCACGCCGGGGCCTTGCTGTCTCAATCCAGACGAGCCGCGCGCCCCGCGCGCGATGCCGGGGATCGAGCGGTTGGAGCTGCTGAGCGCTTTGGCCAACTTGGAGCTCGACTATCCGGGCATCGGGACGCGCCCTCTCACACAGGCACAACGGGACCGGCTGTCCGACGTGATCGAGGATCGGCGCGGGCTGGTGCGGTTCGGGATTATGCGCAAGGCGCTAGAGGTCCCGGACGCGGTTCGGTTCGTCTCGGAACGCCAAGGCGGGCGCGGTATCGAGCCGATGCGCCTGAGCGTGGGCCTGGCCGCGATCCTCGGGGCGGCGTGGCGGGCCATGCCGCTCGACGAGCGGAACGCGCTGGCCGCCATGGTGATTGAGGCGGAGACCATGCCCGATCTCGATGACGCGCTGGCTCATGCCTATGGCTGGATGACGGCGGCGCAACGCGAGGGGATTGCCGGGCTCACCGTGCCGCGTGGTCATAGCCGGTTCGGATTGACCGCCGCCATGGCGCTGATCCCGATTTTGGAAGGTGAGAATATCGCGCTCGATCGTGCGGTCGAACAGTTGGCCGCTGGCAAGGAAGGCAATGCCCTTGCCGAAGACCGGTGCGAGCGGTTGCCTCACTATCGGGAGGTCGCAGCACTGCGCGTGGACCTGGGGAGCGGCGAGCGACGGGACCGGGTGGCTGATCCGTCGCTGCATATCGGGCTCAACCAGATGCGGCGGGTGGTCAACGCGCTGATTGACCGGCACGGCCCCCCGGCGCGCATCGTAGTCGAGCTCGACAAGGCGCTGAAGCAAAGCCGCGTGGCGGCGGCGATACAGCGCCGGGCGGTGAAGAGGAGCGATGCCCTCGAAGCGGCGCATCGGGCCTGGCTCGACGCAAAGGGCATCGCTACCAGCTGGGAGAACCGGCTGAAGCTCCGGTTGTTCGAGGAGCTGCCGGAGAACGGCAAGGAGTGCGTCTACACTGGTCGTCCGCTCGATCGGGAGGCGCTGTTCTTCGGGGGCGTCGTGATCGACCGGGTCTTGCCCTGGCATCTGACCCTCGACGACAGCCTCGCGAACAAGGTGCTGTGCTGCGCCTCAGTCGTGGACCGGAAGCGGGACCGGCTCGCGGTCGATGCTTTTGGCGGTCCGGACGCGGCGGAGTTTCACGCGGTGACGGAGCGCGCAGAGCGGCTGCTGCCGGGGAAGGCCTGGCGCTTTCGTCCCGATGCGATGGCGCGGCTTGAGAAGTCGGGACCGGCACTCGGGCGGCATCTGGCGGATCGTCAGCCGATGGCACGGACGGTGCGGCGATATCTCGAAGCGGTGTGCCCCTATCCCAGGGTGTCGGCGTCGCCGGGGCGGCTGCGCCGGTGGCTGAAACATCGCTGGGGGATCGCCGCGTTGCCGGGACGCGAGGGCTGGGGCCTGCGCGAGAAGGCGGTCGATGCCGCCATCGCCGCCGCGCTCGATACCGGGCTGTTGCAGGCGCTGGCTGACGGATTGCCGGACGGTCCGGTACCGCAGCCCTTCGCCGGGTTCACCGAGCGGCTGGGTACCAGGATCGCAGATTGTCTCGTCAGTCATCGGCCGGACCGGGAACCGAACGGGGCGCTGCACCGTGAGACGGCCTTCGGGCCGGTCGATGCCGAGATTGATGGCAAGCCGTTCAATCTGGTGCTGCGCCGACCGGTTGGGGCGCTGACGCCGCGCGATCTGGCGCGCGTGCGTGACTTGGCCTTGCGGGAAGCGCTGACCGATCTAGCAGGCCGCGAGGGGTGGCCCCTGGCAGATAGCGTGACCCTGCCGGAGCTGGGCGCGACGGTGTCGCGCGTGCGGGTGCTGGAAACCGGCGAGGCGGTGACGGTGCGGCACGGCCCGGACGGCCGTTTCGCGAAGGCTTTCCAGCCCCACGGCAACCACGCGGTCGACATATTAGAAGAGCCTGATGGACGCTGGCGGGGGAAAGCGGTGACCCTGTTCGAGGCGGCGGGCGGTGCGTCCGGCGACGGTGGGCGGTGGGTCATGCGCCTGCACAAGGGCGACACGGTCAGGATGGAGCCGCCCGGCGAGATGGCGAGCTGCTGGATTGTGCGCAAGCTCGACCCGAACAACAACCGGATCGGCTTCGTGCCCCAAGACGCAGCCGGGCCATTCGCGCCGTCGGATTACCGGCATCTGACCTATAGCCGAATGCAGGCGTACCACGTGCGGCGTGCCGAGATTTCAGTGCTGGGGGAAATGCGGCCGGGGACCGGCAAGAAGCCGGCCCCGGCGGCTTGAGATTGCGGCGCTGCTGATTGGCGATTGGGGACCAGCCGCAATCCGCCTTCTTGTTTAGAAAGCTATGTTTAGTAGCATAATTTTGGTTTTTCGTCACGGGTTAAGAGATCGCGAGGATTGAGAATAGCCCCGCCGTTCTTTTGCCTCGATGAGCGCCTGAGCGGCCTTAGCCGCATCGGTCTCTGAGGGATAAGGATCACGGCGACATTGGCCGTTCTGCCCGATCCGGCCCCATTGCCGGACGAGGGAAACGCCGCCGAACAGATCGGGCCAGATGTCGATCCGGTAGAAGCGCCATTCATTGCGCTCTGGTCGGATGCGTGTGAGGTGAGCGGGCGGCATCATGATCCGGAGCCCTCCGTCACCGCACCCCGGCCGCCGGGCAGGTGCCGATAGAGCGTCGAGGGGGCAACCCCGAGCCGCCGCGCCACGGCGTCCACGGTGATGTCCGGATCGCTGAGCAGAGCGCGGGCGGCCGCCAGGTCCTCGGGGGAGAGGGCAGGGGGCCTGCCCCCGAGCCTGCCCCGCGCCCGGGCCGATGCGAGACCGGCCTTGGTGCGCTCACGGATGATGGAGCGTTCGAACTCCGCCAAAGCCCCGAAGATGTGAAAGACGAGCTTGCCGCCCGGCGTCGTGGTGTCGATGGCCTCGGTCAACGACCGGAATCCGATGCCGCGCGCGTCCAGACCTTCGACGGTCTCGATGAGTTGCTTCATCGAGCGCGCGAGTCGGTCGAGCTTCCAGACAACGAGGGTGTCGCCGGCACGCATGTAGTCGATGGCAGCCTGAAGCTGGGGGCGATCCCGCTGCGCGCCGGAGGCCTTCTCCTCGAACACTTTTTCGCAACCGGCCGCCGTCAGCGCGTCGAGTTGAAGCTCGGGCTTCTGATCCTGGGTGGAGACGCGGGCGTAACCGATTAGCATGGCGTCCCGCCTTGCGGAGAATGGTATAGGCGGATAGCAATTGGTATACTGTTATTGATTTGGTATGCCATTTATGGGCTCACTATGCTATTCCGCGACCTTGCGCCATTTGGCTCCGCGCCCGCGTCCGATCACTTCTAGCCGTCCCTCGCGCTTCAGCTCGTCGAGCACGTTCTTGATCCAGATGCGGCTGACGCTGGGGCAGGCTGCCTGTACATCCGAGATGGAAAAGGTGCCGAGCATCCGGTCCACCGCCGTCACCACGATGTCCGCCTTGGTGCCGTGATCGGTCGTAAGGTCGCCGATCCGGCTGTCCAGCTCGCGATAGGCACCGAGCAGGGTGCTGAGCCAGTAGTCGATCCAGGGCAGGGGATCGTGGTTATGCTCGTGCCAGCCCTGCGAGGCCCGGTAGAGGGTGTCGTAGTAGCCCTCCTTGGTGGTTTCGATCAGGTGTTCGAGGCTGATGTAGCGGGCCGCCTCGTAGCCCTGCTGATAGAGGGCGAGGGCAGAGAGTAGCCGCGCCATACGTCCGTTGCCGTCGGTGAATGGGTGGATGCACAGGAAATCGAGGACGTAGAGTGGGATTAGCACCAGCGGATCGTGCACATCGGCTCTCAACGCGGCGGCGAAGTCACGGTGCAGATCGGCCATGGCGGCAGGGGTCAGATGGGGCGCTGTCGGCGCGAAACGAGTGAAGCGCGTACCGTCAGGCCGCCGCTCTTCGATCTCGTTCGTGGCCGCCTTCCAGGCACCGCCCGGCTGGGTGCTGTATTTCATCAGATCGCGGTGGAGCTGGAGGACGATTGTATCGGTGAAAGGGATGTCGGCTGCCGCGCCGTGAATGGTCGCCAGCACATCGCGGTAACCGGCGATCTCGCCCTCAGATCGGTCCTGCGGGGTGGCCTTCTGTGTCATCAACGCCTTCAGCCTGGCCGGGGTCGCAGTCACGCCCTCGATCCGGTTCGAGGATTCCACACTTTGGATCACGGCGACCTGACGCAAATTCTCCAGCTTCTCCGGCGCTTGCAGCCGGTAGAGGTCCTGCCGCCCCTTGTGCTCCCCGATGGCACGGATCGACTGCACCAGCTTGGGCGGTAGGCTGAGACGATTGAGAAAGGCGGGTACAAAGGAGGCCATGGACATTCATGTTGTCTGAAAACTTATCTTCATCATAGCTTTTCGGAGGCCATGTTTCAAGAGATAGTTTTCGGAGACTTGCGCGACAAAGAAAGCCCGCTCACGGCGGGCTCTCGGTCTCTCTTCGAAAAACGTTCCTTTTTAAGACTACAAGGGTCGTTACTGCTTGGAGAGATATGTGTGTACCGTTCGAAGCAGCTCAGGTTCGTTGACCGGTTTGCGCAAGGTATACAGTGCGCAGTTGCCCTGCAGGGGTGTAAGTTTTTCCGCATCCGTTGATATGCCAATAATATCGTCTTTCTTGGATGCCTGAAGAATCCGGCGGACCAATTGTTTGGTTCGGATATGTTCCGCATCGATGTCAAGAATTACTGGTGTGCCACCTTGCTGCAGGGCATCCCACAGATATATGGGAATCTCTGCTAACGGATTAAAATATTTGGTTGCAAGCCTGTAAGCACCTAATAGCGATGCAATTCGCCGGCTTTCATAACCTTCTTCGGACACAATAAAAAACGCGGGCGGGGTCACTTGCTTATAACGCCTGAACTGATGAAACTCTGGCTGCCGTTATAGGTCACGGTTTTCCGCCCATCGCGGAGTGCGCATGGTGATTATGGCTAATGCAGGCAGCGAGAGCTGGTGATCTCGTTTCCTCCCTAAACAGATACTTGATGATCACCAACTCTCTTTTTGCTGGCAACGGCATAATGACCTTATTGGAGTAGGCTTATTCCATTACCGAATTTAGAATAATGCGATAAATTACTGAACTGCGCAACTATTCAATGATCGCTGTCGTCACTGGCTGAACGTTCAATGCCTCGGCTCATCACGGATGGCTCTTGAGGTCCTCATCCATATCTCGAATGGGAAAAGACCGTGGCTGTCTACGCTCCCGTGCGAGATCATACGGGACAGCTCGACGACGTCGATCTGGGCCAAAATAGGCGGGTGCTCTGACAAACGGCTGCGGGTTCTCAATAATACGGCTAAGCCGCTGCACCAGGGTTTGAGTGGAGAGCGGCTTGGTCAGAAACTCGTTGGCGCCCGCATTTCGGGCGGCAATCACGTGATCGCGCGTTGAGTAAGCGGACAGCATGATAAAAGGAGTATAGTGGAGTGCTGGCTGTCGGTGCTGCCGTAACCAGGTGATCAGATCGAGCCCGGTGCTTGGCTTCATAGCCCAGTCAGAAATGATGATGTCTGGGATATTTGTTGGGTCCTGATCGGCGCAATCGTCAAGTTCGTGCATCAGCGATGCCGTATCATTTGCGGGGCGAATGTGACGGCAACCAAGATGCTCCAACATATACCGAATAAGATCGATCATGAATGGACTGTCATCGACGATGGCGACCTTTACCTTTTGCAAGTCATATTCTGTTGTCACGTTGCTTTCCTGCCTCCGTGGAGAACTCGCTTCACTTGCCGTTGCTGCCAATACGCCAATACTTCGTTTTCCGCTTTTTCAATAACATCCCACCAAGCGTTTTTTATCACAAATGCCCAGCACTAGAACTTTTTTCAGAACTTAAAGCGCATCGGGCGCTGGAATCGTTCCGTGACCTTTGCCAGTACAACAAAAACCGTGAGTGCCATCGCGGCTTTCGCACACTCCACCTGCGATGTGGTTTCTTTTCGACGCATTGCTCACCATCTCTACACACTAAACCGATACAACTTTGTTTTATCATCTTTTCGGACAATGATCGATTCATTCGGCTCAACGCTTGGTGATAGGAATCTACAACTTGGTTAACTGGTTTTTGGGTAAAGATCTTCAGCAGACGGAAGACAACAATTCGCGGCAGCGCCGGCGGCGTGTTCCCATAGTTCTCATCGCAAGTGTGATGCTGTGTGTAATGGGCGGCCTGCTCATTTATCATCATTATCCGTCGACCGAATTCAGCGCACCCAATGCTGCATCCCGATGGTTAGCCCCGCCAACCCGCATGACGTTGCCTGAAATGGCCATTTATGCCAGTGAGGGGCGCCCTATGCGTATCTCGCAGTTCTACGGGCGCCCGATGGTTGTGATGTTGTACACGCTCGACTGCCACCAATGCATTGAAAGCTTACGGTCACTGGATGCGCTGGCGCAGGATTACAGAAGTCGGGTTGATTTTTTCGCCGTGGGGATAGTTCACGAACCGTCAACCGGCCTCCAGTCCGTTCGTTACCT
>AACY020565386.1_pt1 | contig 12635 bp, 10 predicted proteins | sample 267378 | NCBI WGS metagenome assembly AACY02 (sample SAMN02954345, study PRJNA13694) | marine metagenome | biome: aquatic; feature: ocean; material: water; isolation source: isolated as part of a large dataset composed predominantly from surface... | reverse complement strand
ATTGCCTTTTATAAATCACCCTACTGTTCAAGCTGGAGCTAATTTTGGATCTGCTAATAATGCACTTGCTCCAAAACAAAGAGGATTGATGTTGAAAAGAGGACAAGCTTTATATGTAGCTGCTAGTGGTGCGACTGCTTTAACAAATGGATTTTATTGTAACGTACAGGGTGGTTTCTATTAAAGATTATGGCATTCGAAATAAAAGGTTTCGGTGAGCCATCAAAATTTAATTTTAAAAGTTTTAAAAATTTTAATAATAATCCAAAAAAAGAAGGAATATATCCTAGAGGTTCTGATGGATATCAATTAGAAAGTGAAGTAAAGTTTTATAATCAAGATTCTTTATGGACTAGATGGAGAAGAGGATATGAATTATATGTAATGATGCAAACAATATTAGGATCAACTTCTAAAGAAAGAGATAGAAGAGGAGATTATAGATTATTTTTTACATTTCAACAGTTTCCCGGAGTTTTTATACCAGCAAGAATATTTACTTTTCCCTCTAAAAATAAAGAACTTGGTGAGCATGTATGTGGAATGAGAGATACGGATGGATTTAGTTTCTATAATTTTGGATTACCTATACTTGCAGTTAGATATTTAGCTCCCTCTGTAGACGCTACATACCAACAAACAGGAACAACTTTAGTTGTAACTAAAACAGATCATGGTTTATTTCTAGGAGATGATGTTTTTTTAGATATTTCTACTGGTACTGGAATTGATGAAACATTAGCGATTGTAAGTAAAACACAAAATACATTTACTGTTACAGCTACTAATTCTTTAACAACTTCAGGTAATGTAACTTATCATAATTCCACAGCATTTAATGATACTCGTTGGAGATTTGTAAGAGTTAAATTAAGAACTCTTCCTACAGAAGTAGCTTTTTTAGCTGGTGAAAGAATGGCTGATCGGATTATAGAAAAAGATCCTGGAATCTCTTCTACATATACAAGATCTGGTTCAGAAGTTACTGTAACTTGTAGTTCAGTTCATGGTTTATCTACAGGTAATAAAGTATTTCTTGATGTAAGTACAGGTAATGTTCCCTCTGGTAGATACACAATAGAAGTTACATCAACCACACAATTTAAAGTCACCACAATAACAAGTGGATCTACATCTGGAAATCTTACTTTAAGTAGATTATTAAGAGGATTTAGATATGACGATTATGTTGGATATACAGTAACTGGATCTGATGCTAATACTAATGAAATAATATTTCAAAAGAAAGACAGTTATGGAGCAAGAACTATAGATACAGTGGCTAAAACAACTGTGCCTGCTCATAGAGGTTTTGCAGTAGGTAGATTTTTAACTACAGAATTAAGATGGAATTGTTCATGTCAAGATTTTTCGAGAAGAGATAGTTATGATTTATTTAAAAGATCAAATAGTTCTAGATTTCCAGTAACTTCTATAAGAGATACAAAACCCGGAAATGTATTACAACCAGATGGAACTCTTAGTGATGAAAGAGATATTCCAGGTACCTTTAGAGATTTAGGGTATGTCACTATTAACAATTTTTATGAGCTACCAGAATATGAAGATGAGCAAGAAAATTCTTTTCAAAATTTACAATATTATCAACTTCGTTGGTGTAAACATATTTACGCAGCAATGTGGTCATTAGTTCATGATGAAGGTAATGAGCCACTTAAATTAGCAGCCAAATATTCTCAATCTGGAGTTAATATTACGGTTGATTTTGAAAACCATAATTTAAATAAAAATGATAAAATTCAATTAAATTTTACAAGTGGAAATGCAATCTCAGGAGAATACACAATAAGTGATGTTCCAAATCCAAATAGTTTTGTAGTTGTATATCCGTTTAATGAAACAACAAGTGGTTATGTAACAGTAGAAAATTTAAAAAAACATGAATATGTTGGAGCATGGTTATTAGAACCTAATGACAAACCTATAGGTCAAGGTCTTGAAGCATGGGAAAGAAATTGGAAAAAAGAACAAGAAAAACTTAGAGAATCTGCAGAGATATTTGCTTTATATAATCGATCTACAAAATGGGAAGGTAATAAAGAAATTATTGGTAATTTTAACAATAAACAAAACGTAGCTAATTTTGATCCCTCTGTTGTAGCAATGACATTGACTGATAGTTTAAAACGAGATGCACAAGGTGGTCTTGATAGATCTGGTCAATCTCTAAACACTACAAATAGAATGATTGCAATGGTAAATAAATTATTTAATAAATCTCCTACTGTTTTAGATGATATTAAATTTGGAATTATAAATAAACCTTTAATTGAATTTACTGATATTTTTGAATCTGGTTTGATTAATGCAGGCGATTATATAAATGGAGAACTAGTAGATTCTGCTGTAAATACTAGTAATCTTGATGCCAGTACTTATAACCCAGATACTGATCAGGATACAGTAGTAGATGCAGGATTATACATAAACATAGAGTAAATCATGGCAGTACAAATTCAAACAAGAAGATCTAGCACACTTAATGACAGACCATTTCCAACAAGATTAGGAGAAGGAGAATTAGCTTTAAATAATCACAGTACAAGTCCCGGTTTATTTTTTGCTGATAATGTAGCTTCTCCAAGCACTGGATTAATAAAAGTAGGTCCTGTTCATGTTGGGTCTACGGCACCTAATAGTTCCGCCGCTGGCTTTACATCATCAAGTAAAGGTGAGACTTGGTTAGATACAACGAGCACTGAAATATTTAAAATTTTCGATGGATCTTCATTTCAAACTATTAAAGCAGTAGTATCTATTTCTGCAGGGCAACCAGCGAATCCTATAAATGGACAATTGCATTATGATACATCCGCCAGTCAATTAATTATGTATAGTTCCGCTTCTTCTGCTTGGATAAATGTTTAGTTAGTGTGATTTAAAAGATGATCTAAAATTCTATCTAATTTAGTATGAACTGCTTGCATTTCTCTTAAAAAATCTTCTTTTAAAACATAATCATGAATAACAGTATTTTTTAAATCATCAACTTCTCTTTGTATTCTATCAAATTTTCTATCTATTTTTTTGTTGAAATTACCTAAAGCTCTACTGATACCAGCAAAGGCACCAATACTACCAGATATTATTGCAGCAATTACTTGAGGTTCCATACTTTTATTATAATGGTAGGCACAGTTTAAAATAGATATTAATAGAGGTTAACTATGTCTACTGCTTACGAACCTAATATACAAGGAGCTATTGCAGTCTTACGAGACTTGATGATAGCAAATAGTTTTACGATGACTCGTGAACCATATGAACCTAATTACAGAGGTTTGGTTGATGCTGTTATTGATTTAAAAGAAGGATTTCCAACTTTTGCACCATTACAGGTTGGATTTGATGCCACTGCATTTGAAAATGTAAGTGAAGGAGATGCTTTATATATGAGAACAAGTGATGGTCAAGTTGGTAAAGCTAGTGCATCTAATGGACTTTTAGAGAATGCTCAGGTTGTTGGAATTGCTAATGCAGATGCTTCTGCTAATGCCACAGTAAAAGTTATTGTTATTGGATTAAAAACAATGTCTGGTTTAGATGCAGGTGACTTATATTTTCTTTCTCCATCAACTGCAGGAGCTATAACCTTAACACCACCTTCTTCTTCTGGACAAGCTGTAGTAAGAGTAGGAGAAGCATCTACTGCAACACAGTTTGCAATTCGAATTGAACCACCTATTAAATTAAGCTAATGGCTAGTGTAGAAGCTCTCGCACCATATCAACCTAATGCACAAGGTCTAACTGAGGCTTTAATTGACTTAAAGTCTACAATGCCTAGTCAGACAGTATTTAAAGTTACTGGGTATGAAACTACATGTTTTGAAAATGTCACTCAAGGTGATGCTGTTTATTCAAGGGCAAGTGATGGACAGGTTGGTAAAGCCATTGCCAATGATACTTTTGATAAAGCCTTAGTTGCTGGAATAGTAGAAACAACAAAATCTGCTGGTCAAAGTGTGAGAGTAATTGTCGCTGGAATAGTTTCAACTTCTGGTTTAAATGCAGGCGATCAATATTTTTTATCAGCAGCCTCTGCAGGAGCAATAGTTGAAACACCTCCATCTACTGCTGGTCAGTATGTAACTAGAGTAGGTGAAGCTGGTAGCACTGGTCAATTTATAGTGAATGCGGAGCGACCAATCCTTTTAAGCTGACGGTTTACTAGACGTAAAATAAATATAACTAGCAATTCAATAATTTTGAATTGTATCGGAATATAAAATGGCAACGAGAAAGGCACTTGTTTTAGTTTCAGGTCTATTTCAGGAGTTAAATTCTTCTTCTGATAAATTAGATTTTGCTGGAAATAGTACAACTGATTTAAGTGAGGGTTCAAATCAATATTTTACAAATGCAAGAGCTAGAGGTGCTGTATCAGTAACTGATTCTGGTGGAGATGGAAGTCTTGCTTACAATAGTTCTACTGGAGTTATTACATATACAGGACCATCGGCTTCTGAAGCTAGGGCACATTTTAGTGTTGCTTCTGGATCTGGTTTAAGTTACAACTCTGGAACTGGAGAGTTTGGAACTAGCTCTATACCTAATGCTCAGTTAGCTAATTCAGCTGTAACAATTGGTGGTACAAGTGTTTCTTTAGGTGCTACTCAAGGAACTTTTACAGGATTAACTTCATTAACTTCTACAACTCTTATAGGAACAACTTTAGTTTCTGGAGCAGTAGATGCAGCTAATGCTATATCAATTGCAAGTGGAAATATTACGTTTGAAGGTTCGTCAGCTGATGCAAACGAGACTATATTGACGGCTGCTAATGCCACAGGGTCAGATAAGACACTTACATTACCAAATGAAACAGGGACAATATTAACAACTGCATCTTCAATTGCTAACAGTAATTTAGCCAATTCAGCTGTAACAATTGGAAGCACAAGTGTTTCTTTAGGTGCCACAACTCAGACCTTTGTTGGGATAAACTCTTTAACTTCTACGACACTAGTTGGGACTACTTTAATATCTGGTTCAGCTGATGCTGCAAACTCAATAACACTTGCAAGTGGTAATTTAGTTTTTGAAGGTTCTACTGCAAATGATTTTGAAACAACTATATCTGTTACAGATCCTACGGCTGATAGAACAATTACTTTTCCTGATGCAGCTGGTACTGTAGTTTTATTAGGATCTTTAAGTGTAGCAGGTGGTTCGGGATTAACATATAACTCTGGTACAGGTCAGTTTGGAACTAGCTCGATACCTAATTCTCAACTAGCAAATAGCACAGTAACCATAGGATCAACAGCTATATCTTTAGGATCAAGTGCTACAACAATAACTGGATTATCATCTTTAACTTCAAGTGCTTTAGTAACTGATGATAATGGATTTAGGGTAAGAGATAATTCTGATAATACAAAACAATTAGCTTTCGAATGTTCAGGAATTTCAGGTAGTACAACTAGAACCATGACTGTCCCTGATAGTGATGGGACAATAAGTACAGAAAGTTTTGCTACCGCAATAGCAGTGGCGTTAGGATAGTATTATGGCAACCCAAGTTCAATTTAGAAGAGGAACAACAGCTGAGCACTCAGGATTTAAAGGTGCAGATGGTGAAGTAACTGTAGACACCTCTTTAAAAACTGTTGTTATTCATGATGCATTAACGAATGGTGGTTTTCCAGTATTAAGACAAGATGGTTCTAATGCTCAATTTGAAAGAGGAGTAACAACATCTTGTGCTCTTAAATTTGCTGGCGATCCAAATACTGGATTAATATCACCAGCTGCAGATGAAATAGCCCTAGTTACTGGTGGGTCTAGCCGTCTTACAATAGATGCTAATGGAGCTGCTACTTTTACAGGTAATGTCCAAGTAAGTGGAGATTTATCAGTAACAGGTAAGTTTGATTCCGGGGAAAACTTAGCATTAATTATTGCTTTAGGATAATATGGCAAACACCTTCAAAGTCGATACAAAATCAAGTTGTGTGACAGATGCACACACTAGTTCAAATGCAAATGTCCTATCAGCTGGCGGTTCTGCCACATTAGTTCTTTTGAGTATTTTAGTTTCAAATAAAACAGGAGCTAGTGCGGATGTAGATGTTTTCTTAGTTACTAATACAGGAGATGATGTTTTTCTTTTAAGAAATGCACCAGTGCCGGCAGGTTCTTCCTTAGAAATAATTAGTGGATCAAAAATAATTATGGAATCTAGTGATGTTTTGAGAGTTAGAACTGACACAGCTAGTGCGGTCGATGTTGCAGTAAGTTATCTAGAACAGACATAAAATGGCATTAACAGCAAATAATGATCTTGTTACTTTATCTGCTAATTTTGAAAGTCTCAAAGCCAAAGTTGAGGCAATTGAGATTATTGTATACGGAGAAAAAGTTTTAGAACTTGATGATTCTACTTGGGAAAATATTCGAAAAAAAAGAGATTATATTTTAAAATCTACAGATTGGACTGCAGTACCAGGATGTAGTGTTGATCAAGCTCAATGGTCTGCATATAGACAAAATTTAAGAGATATTCCACAAACTTTTACAGTAATTACAGATGTTGTATGGCCGAGTCAGCCATCTACTTCTGGACCAAATTCCTAGAAATTCCTCATATTTACTGAGCTTAAAATAAACAGAGATACTAAGACGATTCTCGATTAAACTGCTATGCCATATATTGGAAATAATATTCGATCTGCTGATGATTACAGGTTAATTGATGATATCAGTAGCAGCTTTAACGGAAGCACCACAAGTTTTGCTTTACTAACAGCTGGTGCATCCCCATTACCTTTTCCAAAATCTCCACAGCAATGTTTAATATCGGTCAATGGTGTTATTCAGGAGCCAGATCCTACAGGTAGTTCAGGATTTAATTTAGTTGGAACAAATATAGTTTTTAGTTCTGCTCCAACAGGAGGACATTCATTTTTTGGAATAATATATGCAACTGCTGATTATCTAAATGCAGGTGGTACATTTCCTGCAGGGTCAACTGGTTCTCCCTCCCTTACTTTTACCACAGATACCGACACCGGGATTTACAGAAGAGGCTCTGGTGATATTGGCTTTGTTTCTAACTCTACAGAAATAGTAAATATAGATGGTAATGGATTAACAGTTACTTCTAAAGATGCAACTATAAATTCAATAAGTATAGGTAAAGGAGCAAACTCTGTTTCTGGTAACACAGTATTAGGAGAAGGTGCTTTAGATGCTGCTGTTACTGGAGCTAATAATACTGCAATAGGTAAAAGTGCATTAACTGCTCTTACTTCTGGTAATAACAATGTGGCTGTTGGTAGGCAAGCATTATTAGACCTTACAGAAGGAACGAATAATCAAGGGATAGGAGTTAATTCGGGAGAAAATATAACAACAGGAGGTTTTAACGCTTTTATAGGAACTAATGCTGGTGCAACTTTAACAACAGGCAGTAACAATATTGGAATTGGTTATAATTCAGTACAAAAAACGACTACCGCTAGTAATAACGTAGGAATTGGATATGAAGCTCTACAGGAAAATACAACAGGTCAACAACAAGTTGCCATAGGCTCATTTGCTCTTGATGCAGCAACTACTGGGGATTTAAATGTAGCTATTGGTTATCATGCTATGGGCAGTGCTACTACTGCACACAGTAGCGTTGCTATAGGAAATCAAGCGTTATTTTCTACAACAACAGGAGAAAATAATGTTGCTGTAGGATTAAATGCTTTATTTTCAAACACGACAGCTGATAACAATACAGCCGTTGGAAGAGATTCTTTAAAATTAAACACAACTGGAGCTAGTAACACTGCTGTTGGTTCATTTTCATTAGATGCAAATACAGATGGTCACAGTAATACTGCCTTGGGTAGAAGTTCTTTAAGTGCAAATACAAGTGGAGATTACAACACTGCTCTTGGAATGTATGCATTACTTAATGCTACAACTGCTGATAATAATACAGCAGTGGGTTATGCAGCATTAGTTAGTTCTACTACTGGATATAGTAATGTAGGTATTGGTAAAGATGCTAGTTATAATTTAACCACAGGATATCAAAACACTGTAATTGGTCATCAAGCTATGAATAATGGCACAACATATTTACGTTGTTCTGCTCTTGGTTTTCAGACTTTATATAATAATACTGGAAATGATAATACTGGTATTGGTTTCCAATCAATGGTTGCAAACACAACTGGAGCTAATAACGTAGCTGTTGGTTCTCAATCGTTAGATGCAAATACAACTGGAACGCAGAACGTAGCCATAGGTCAAGCAGCTTTAGGTGCAAACACAACAGCATCTAATAACACTGCAATTGGTTATCAAGCTATGGATGCTGTCCAGACAGGTAGCGATAACACTGCAATGGGAACTAATGCATTAGGAGGTTCATTAACTGGTAATACAAATGTTGCCATAGGTAATGCCTCAATGGCAAGTTGCACTTCTGGATATGGAAATACGGCTGTTGGATATAATTCTTTTCAAAATTTAACAACCGCTGCAAACAATACTGCTATTGGTATAGCTGCTGGTCAGAGTATAACTACTGGTGGTGGAAACACTGCTCTTGGTAAAGAAACTTTAAATGCTTGCCAAACTGGTACTGCTAATACTATGGTAGGTTCTCAAGCAGGGCGTTTAATTACTGGTAGTGATAACGTCGGCGTTGGAATGGACGTTTTATATGACTGTACAACTGGATCAAGAAACGTCGCTATTGGTTCAGGTGGTTATGGATTTACTGCTGGAGCATTAGCGAATCTTACAACAGGTTCTGATAATGTAGCTATTGGTTATAGAGCAATGAGAGATGCAATAGGAGCCGGTGGTTCTGTTGCCATTGGTGCTAATGCACTGAAATCTCTAAATACTACGAAAGATTCACAAATTGCTATTGGAAACGGTGCTCTAACTTCTTGTACTTCAGGTTATAACAATATTGTTATCGGAGCTAATGCAGCACAGGCATTAACAACAGGTAATCTTAACACTGTAATAGGAAGAACTGCAGGGTACAGCCTCACTACTGGATACACTAACTGTTTATTTGGAGATCAATCTGGGTATTCTATAACAACTTCTTATTATAACAATGCTTATGGTACTTACTCTTTAGATGCTTGCACTACTGGACATACTAATTCAGCCTTTGGTTACGCCTCATTGTCAACTTTGACAACAGGAAACCAAAATGATGCTTATGGAACATTTTCGGGAGCGTTGATAACTACCGGCCATGCAAACTCATTGTTTGGTTATTTTTCTGGATATTATATTACAACTGGAGATAATAACGTCTGTCTCGGACTACATTCTGGTGCTTATGTAAATAATATAACAACTGGTCAATATAATATATGTGTAGGTAACTTCAGTAGACCAGCAGCTGCTGATTCCTCAAGATGTCATGCGATAGGTTATAACTTTGGTGCTTTAGCAGGTGATAATACTTTCAGTGTTCAAGCAAGTTCGGGTGCATATCAAAGTAACAATAGTTCTAGTTGGTCAACAACCTCTGATAGAAGAATTAAAAAAGATATTGTTGATAATTTAACAGGCTTAGAAACTATTGAAAAAATACAGGTTAGAAATTTTGAATACAAAACACCTGACGAAATTATTGCAGATAATCCTGAGTTAGAGGAGGTTATTGATTCAATAGGACAAAAACCAACAGGGCAACAACTTGGTGTTATAGCACAAGAAATAGAGCAAATATTACCTGATGTTGTAGAAACACAAACAACAGGAATTAAAACTGTTAACCCTGACAATTTAACTTGGTATTTAGTAAATGCAGTTAAGGAGTTATCCGAAAAAGTCAAAGCACTAGAGGCTGCATAAAATTAGCCATTTTAAACTAGATATATCAAAAGTTGTTAATTTAGATGGCATACATAGGAGCAGAACCTGCTACAGGTCAAAATAGAGAAGTTGATGATATATCAAGTGGTTTCAATGGAAGCACCACGGCATTTACTCTACAGGTAAATTCTTTAAATACTAGTCCAGAATCCGCAAATAATATCTTAGTTTCAGTTGGTGGTGTTATACAAAATCCAGGAACAGACTACACAATAAATGCAAGTACAATAACCTTTACTACAGCTCCTGCATCAGGATTATCTTTCATGGGATTAATTCTAGGAGCAGGTATAGATACAGCAACCGTAGCCGATGGAGCTATAACAACTGCAAAATTAGGAAGTGATTCTGTAAATGCGGATAAATTAGCCAACACAGCCGTTACAGCCGGTAGTTACACCACAGCTGACATTACAGTTGATGCTCAAGGAAGAATAACAGCTGCAGCTAATGGGACAATCTCAGGTGCTGAAATAGCCAACAATGCCGTCACAGCTGCAAAAATAGCTACAGGAGAAGACTTTACATTTAATAGTGTAATTGTAGGTAAAGGTGCAAACTCTGTAGCTGGTAACACTGTTCTTGGAGAGAGTGCTTTAGATGCTGCTGTTACTGGTCAATATAATACTGCTATTGGTAAAAGTGCACTTACAGCAAATACTTCTGGAGCAAACAACACTGCTGTAGGAAATAATTCGTTACTTGCGAATACAACTGGAGGTACTAACTCTGCCTTTGGAGAAGGTGCAATGGTTGCTAATACTACTGGTAGTCAGAATACTGCTTGCGGTACTGGTGCTTTAAATGCGAATACAACCGCTTCTAATAACACTGCGGTTGGAAGGAGTGCATTATTAGCAAACACAACTGGAACTCAAAATGTTGCTGTAGGTTCTGAATGTTTAGATGCAAATACTACAGGTAATAATAATACTGCGATAGGTCATGTTGCCCTTGGAGCAAATACAACTGGAAGTGAAAATGTAGCTGTGGGTCTTGGTTGTTTAGATGCTAATACAACAGCAAGTTACAACACAGGAGTCGGTTTTGCTGCACTAGGATTAAGTACTACAGGAATAGCAAACACAGCCGTAGGACATCGAACTTTAGATGCAAATACTACTGGAAATTACAATAATGGTGTAGGTTCTGGTGCTCTGGGTGCAAATACCACAGGAAGTAATAATAATGCTTTTGGTACTTCTGCTTTAGAAAAAAATACCACAGCTTCTGATAACACTGCTGTAGGTCATAGTGCATTAAAAGAAACCACAACTGGAGCTTTAAACGTAGCTGTAGGTGCAAGTGCTATGCAGACAAACACAACTGGAGGACAAAATACTGGTTGTGGTATGCAGAGTTTAAGAGACAATACAACAGGAAGTAATAACACTGCTGTTGGTCTAAATGCTTTAAGATTAAATACTACAGCTTCTAATAATACTGCTGTTGGTCATTCGGCATTGGATGCAAACACAACTGGAACTCAAAACGTAGCTGTAGGTGCTTATGCTTTAGATGCTAATACTACTGCAAATAGTGCCGTAGCTATTGGATACCAAGCATTGTCAGCAAATACCACAGGAGCAGAAAATATTGGTATAGGTGCTTTTTGTTTAGATGCAAATACTACAGGAGGATCTAATACTGCTATCGGTGTTTCAGCATTAGGCAGCAACACTACAGCAGATAATAACATTGCTATAGGGTATGACGCATTAAAATCAAACACAACTGGATCAAAAAATGTTGCAATAGGAGCACTTGCTTTTGATGCAAACACGGTTGGTGGTGAAAGCGTTGCTATTGGATATGCCGCTTTAAGTTCTTCTAATAGAAATGATGCTAATACAAGAGCAGTCGCTATAGGTGCTTATGCTTTAACAGCCAATACCACATCTATGGAAAATGTTGCTGTGGGTTGGTATGCGTTATCTGCTACCACCACAGGAGAATATAACACAGGTTTAGGAAGAAATGCTTTAAAACAAAATGTTACTGGATCAGATAACGTAGGGGTTGGATTTAATTCCTTAGAAAATAACACAGCAAGTGATAATACTGCTTGTGGTTTTCAAACTTTAAGAATGAACACAAGTGGGACAAGAAACACTGCTGTTGGTTATGAGGCGTTAACTGCTAATACTGATACTCATGATAATACTGCTGTTGGTTATAGATCTTTATACGCAAACACAACAGGAACACAAAATACAGGTGTTGGTACATATACTTTAGATTCCAATACAACTGGAAACAGAAACGTAGCAATGGGTTATGCAACTGCACATGCAGTTACAACTGGAAGTGATAATGTCTGTATTGGAACACATGCTGGAGATGGAATTACAACAGGTAGTGAAAATATTTTTATTGGTGCTGGTGCTGCTGATGGAGGTTCATTTTCAACAGGTACTAACAACATAGTAATTGGTGTTGATTCTAATCCTAGCCTTAGTAGTCAAACAAATGAACTTAAACTTGGTAATGGCAGTACTTCAGTTTTCAGATGTAATGTTCAAACTATAAGTTCTTTATCTGACGTAAGAGATAAAACAGATATAATTGATATTCCAGATGGTTTAGACTTTATAAATAGTGTTAGACCTGTTAAATATAAGTGGGATAGAAGGATTCAAGACGATACTTGTGGATTAGTAAGGGCTGGGTTTATAGCTCAAGAATTACAAGAAGCACAAAAAGGTTCAGAATATCTTGATTTAATATATGATGCAGACCCAGAATTTTTAGAAGCAAAACAGGGTAATT
>AACY020556686.1_pt1 | contig 12640 bp, 18 predicted proteins | sample 267378 | NCBI WGS metagenome assembly AACY02 (sample SAMN02954345, study PRJNA13694) | marine metagenome | biome: aquatic; feature: ocean; material: water; isolation source: isolated as part of a large dataset composed predominantly from surface... | reverse complement strand
CGCTCTGCATCGCCGCCGCGGAACGGAGCTGCCCACAACAGCGAGTCGCCGGTTCGCGCGATGCGTGATGCTGAATGTGGGCCAGTGGGCGCTCAACGGACGTCGGCAGACACCGACGATCGCCGACCTCAGGGCTCGCGTCGCGCAGGCTACGCGGCAAATGTTGGACGGGGTGGTCGAACTTCAGGCGGCGATGCGGGTGCCGAAGCGTGAAGGGCTCGCCGTTCGTCCTGTCCTCGTCGAATGCGATGCGGCGAAGATCGATCAGACTGCAGTGACGAAGCACGGTCCAATCGATCTGGTCGTGACATCGCCGCCGTACCCCGGTGTCCACATGCTGTACCACCGGTGGCAGGTGGACGGACGCAAAGAGACCGACGCGCCGTATTGGATTGCAGCGTGCAACGACGGGCAAGGCTCGTCCTATTACAACTTCGCGGATCGCCGTCGACAAGCCGAGGACCGGTACTTCGCCAAGGCTGCCGAGACCTTCCGCGCAACCAGAGCGGTGATGCGCGAAGGGGCGATCATGGTGCAGATGATCGCTTTCTCGGATCCCGATCGCCAACTTCAACGATACCTCCGCGTAATGGAAGGTGCGGGTTTCTCGGAGGTCCGAGACAAACATGAACGCCGCACCTACAGGAACGTGCCAAGTCGAAGCTGGCATGCCACGTCGAAGGGCGACCTTCCATCATCCCGTGAGGTGATGCTGGTACACCAGGCCGCTTGCGAGCTGCCGGCGGCCTGAGCCGCCACCCGCCCGGCGGCACTGGGGCCGCCGGGCAACTACACTACAGACCCCGCCCCGTGAGGGGCACCACAAGGAGACGGAACATGCGATACGACCTAACCGACGGAGTCAGTTACCACAGCATCGAGGCAGCCACTACCGATGCCGCTGAGGCCGAGGCCCGGCGGTGGATTGAGGGCGGCGACTATCTGCACCCCGAGTCGCTCAGGACGACGTGCTGTGGAACTCACTCAGAGCGTTCGTCGGTCGGCCTCATCGGCCAATGAACAGACCTTACCCGCACGCATTTAGCCACACGCAGTGGAATTGAATCGTCGCGTGTTGCAAGCACAGCCACTGTCTCGCGAGTTCCTGCTGGCCCGCGGATTCTGCTGCCACTGCGGATGCCAGAACTGCCCGTACTCAGCCGACGGCAGGCAGGACATTGGGGGCAGCAACGCCGCGGACGATCCGCGGGTCGAGGTATCGGCGAGTGACGGCCGGAGAACTGTGGTCGAGCAACTGCGTGGCTGAGTGGCCTGCTGCCGCATAGAAGCTGGCCGTCGTGCGGCGGATGCGGTGGAACTTGGATCGTCGGTCGGCGGGGAGGCCGGCCCGGCGAAGGATGATACCCATTCGGCCCCAGAGGTAGGACTCGCACTTATCCCACGGAAAAACCAAGTCTCTTCGCGGTTCGCGAATCGCGGACAACGCCGAAAGCGTCGATTTACCGACCGGCCGGCAGATGTCCCGCTTCCCCCCCTTCCGCACCTCGGCGCGGAAGATCACGTCAGCCTCTCCGACATCGCTCCAGCGAAGACCACGAACGGCAGTCACCCTCTCGGCCGTGTCATAGCAGACGAGCAGGAACGCACGCCACCAGAGGCCGCCGGGGATGCCGGCGACCTCGACGGCCTCCAGGCTCGCCGAGGCGAGGAGGCGGCGGAACTCGTCTGCCGTCCACGCCTCGGGAACCCGCTCCGGCACCGTGATTCGACGGACCTCCGGCCACGTCGAGACGAGGCCACGTTTTGCCGCGAAACCCCAAAGGGCGACCAACTGTGCGCGGTCCTTGGCTACCGTGGCGGGTGACCGCTCACGACTGCGGGACGCCAAGAACCTCGCCACGGCGACCTCGTCGAGGTCGTCGAGGCAGGGGCTCCGGCCCAACTGTCTCCCCCACGCCTCCAAGCTGTAGCGGTACAGCGTTGCCGTGCGGTCGGAGATTCCTCGGAGCGGAGCATACAGATCGTCGAGCAGTTGCTGAAGGTTCATGGTGTAATTGTGTTCACCATAAAGGGTGGCTGCAAGACCCTTTAGTTCTATCCCCTTGTCTTGGGGGGACTTTTGGAGCCATGGAAAATCTTTAACACAGGGGCAGGAGCAGTGTCGGGCTCGTCCACCCAGACTCGGGTAATGCGGCAGTGCGGCCACTGCTGGGCCTCTTGGTGCCACTCGGAAATGGCAAACAAGATGGCGTCTCGCTCGTTCTCGGCAACGACAGAGACCTCGCTCGTGTCTGCCGTAGAACCGTCAACCCAATCGACCAGGACGCAGAATTCCATCTCAGACGCTCCTCGGGGCTTGATTTCCACGCCGGCGGATGCCAGCATTGATTCGCCCGGAGTTGAGTCCCCTATCCTCCACTTGTCAACCTCAGAAAATTTTCAGGGGGTTGGCTCACGGGCTCATCGAACGATAACCGTGAACGAAAGTACAGTCAATGCCACGGCACAAAAAACTCGTCGACTTGGCGTTGTCCACGGGCGAAGCGGCCGCCGTGCTCGGGGTTCACTACACCCGAGTCGCGAAGATGGCGGCGAATGGGCAGCTGCGGCGGAAGGTGTTGGCCGGCGGCTGGGGCGGGTCAAAGCAGAAGTCTCCGGCGGTCTACAGCCTCGCGGATTGCGAGCAGAACTACGCCGACTATTTGTCGATGCGAGCCCTCGACGACCCGTGGCTCCGGCGGCCACGAACCAGGCTGGATGAGCGGCCACCGATGCTGGAGAAGCTCAGGCACGTCCCGCAAATCGCCTTCGACGATGCCTGCGGGACCGGGGAGGCGGCGGAAATCCTGCGGATCGAGCCAGCGGTTGTGCTGGTTTACTGCGAGTCTGGAGCCTTGATAGCCAGAAAGCCCGTTGACGAGGCTCGGGGGGCCGCCGACCGGCAGTCGCGTTGGTGGATTCTGAGCCGGCAGAGCGTCGAAGATCGCCGGCAGAGCGTCATGCAACGCGAACTCGACGGCACAAAGACCGGCAGGCGGAAGTTTTTTGGCTGACCGTTTGACACCCAAGGCTCCAAGGCATAGGTTTGTGCGGCACCAAGGACGGAGGCCGTGCGATGACGAAAATGTGGCAGCACCAGCAAGAGGCACTGGCCTGGGTGCTGGAGCAGTTTGAGAAGGGGCTGCCGGCACTGCTCGACATGGGCATGGGCACCGGCAAAACCCGCATTGCCTGCGAAATCATCGCTGCTAAGCACCCAAAAGGATCCTCGGCCCGCATCCTCGTGGGCTGCCCGCGGGCCGTCATCGACGCCTGGGCCACGACCCAAATACCCCGATGGCTCCCCGATTACCGCGTGCTCGCCTTGACGCAGGGCACGTCGAAAAAGAAGGCCGACGCCATCGAGGCCGCTCTGGCCGACACCTCCCCGCTAATCGTCGTCGGAAACTACGAATCGCTTTGGCGGATGCCGGTCACGCTGAAAACGAAGTGGTCGCTGGTGGTCTGGGATGAGGTTCACCGGCTCAAGGCTGTCCGCGGTTCGGCGAGTAAATGGGCCGCCAAGATGGCGAAGGCCCACTCTCAGGCTCACTTTCTGGGCATGAGTGGCACGCTGCTGGCCCATAGCCCCCTCGACGCCTTCGGCGTCTGGCGGGCCGTCGGCCACGAGACTTGGGGGCGATCGTTCACCAGTTTCAAGGCAACATTCGCGATCACTAATCCGGCCATCCCCGGCATGGTCATGGGGTGGCGGAACCAGCAGCAGATGAGCAAGCGAATCGCCGAGACGACTTTTCGACGAACGACCGAGCAGGTGATCAAGTGGTTGCCCGAATTGACCCATGGGATGCTGGAGTTCGATCTGGCACCCGAAGAGGCACGCGTTTACCGCGAGCTGCTGAAGGAATTTGCCAGCGAAGTCGAGCAGGGGACGATCACGCCGGCCAACGCGATGGTAGGTGTGCTACGCGGCCTCCAAGTCTGCGGCGGGTTCGTCGGACTCGATGACGACGGCACCGTTCGCAGATCGGTCAAGCTGACAAGCCGGCCAAGCAAGCAGGGGAGGTTCGGGGAAATGCTGACCGACCTCGACCCCTCGGAGCCGCTGGTCGTCTTCTGCCGATTCCGCGACGACATCGACAGTGTCATCGCGGAATGTAATACGCATGGACGCAGCGTCTCCGAACTGTCTGGTAAACTCAACCAGCTTGCCCAGTGGCAGGCAGGAGAGACGAACACGCTGGTTACGCAGATTCAAAGCGGTGGCATCGGAATCGACCTCACGCGAGCGTCGATGGGCGTTTTCTATAGCGTCGGCCACTCGCTGTCCGAGTTTCTCCAAGCAGTCGCCAGACTGCACAGGCCGGGGCAGGAGAGGGCGACAAGGCTTTACAGTCTCGTTGCAAGGATACCCGGCACACAATCGCCCTCACTGGAGCGGCGGGTCTACGAAGCGTTAAAGGAGCGAAAGAATGTCATCGACACCATTTTGGACGGATACCGAAGACAACGAGCCACCGCTGCCCAGGGGGCTGGCGAACATTCTCACTGAGGTCGCTGACCTCGATAAGCAAACTGACAGGTTGAAGGCCGAGCTTAAACGGATTGTCGCTCGGCGGTCACGGCTGGAGGAGATGGCCGTGGAGGAGATGGCGAGCAGCGGACTCGACGGAGTGAAAGCTGCTGGCCGTAGCTGGCGGGTGGAGGTCGACCACCACCTGTCGGTGCCGATGGATCGGCGCGACGACGCATTGGAGGCGTGTCGGCAAATGGGTCTGGATACGGACGTTCTGACCCAGGTCAACACAGCGCGTCTGAAGGCGTTGCTGAAGGAAGCGGCGAGCGAGGCGGGGAGGGATACCCGCCGGCCGTTCGCCGAGGGGACGGCGCTCGACGGCATCGTCGGGGAGTACGTCGTCTCAAAGCTGCGGCATCGCACGTCGTGATGTCGCTTTTACAAAGGAGGTGTGAGTATGGGGACGAAACGACTTGACGGATACCGCGAGCCTGAGCGGATCACCGACCGCAGCGTGATCATGTTTCTCGAGGAGTACGGCACCGACGGTCTTCTTGAGCACGTTCGGCGAATGACGAATCGGATTTATGGGCTGGTGCTTGAGCGGGACTACCAGCGCGACCGGGCCAACCGCCTGGCCGAGCGCCTCAAGAAGTACGAGCCGCCAGGGGCGAGCAAGACCGTAGCCAGGAGTTACCGATCAGGGCCGGAGTGTGACGGTTGAGTGTTCAAGTTTTTTTACAAAGGAGAGCGACATGAAGGTTTACAAGGTTTTGGCGTGGCCGAACATGACCACAAAAGACGGCCGTTGGAGCGTCTTCGTCTACGAAGGCCAGGTCGTCGAGAAGGCCGGCGAGACATGGGTCATGCACGGCAGGAATCTGGAGCCAACTCAAGGTTGGTTCGCCGACCGGCAGGAGGCGATGGAACAGGTCGCCGATGCGATCGAGGCCGCTGGGCGTGGAGCCCTGCGGCAGGCCGAAGAGTTGCGGGCTAGGAGTACTGAGCCCGCTGTTTCGTGATTGGGGGCGTTCCCCGATCTGGTTTGATGGGTGCTTAAACCACTGGAGGTTGAAATGAGCACGACGACTGATATCGCCACCGTTGGCGAGGTTTCTTACGCTGCCCTGACTGCCGGGAGCCGGCAGGCGGCGATTCTGCGGGCTAACCTAGGCGACGAGCCGATGACCGAGATGGACTTGGTCAGCATCTCGACGCCCCTCGGGGGGGCCACTACATGGTCTTACCAGGTCAACGGCAACAACGAGACTGCCGAGGAACTGGTCGGGCTGCTGGTGGCCGTCGGAAAGCGCGGCGAACTTTGGCCGACCCCCGACCCATCGGAGAAGCGGCCGGTGATCGTGAGTAACGATCTGCGGGTCGGCTACCGGGTCAGTAATGACCTGGGGACGATTGACCCCGACGCCCTTGAAAAGTACCGCATTGCCGACGGTGAGTACGATTGGGTCGCATTGTCGAGCAGTGCCGAGTTCGGCTACGGGTCGGCCCGCAACGGCAGCGGCAAGCGGGTCAAGGAGACTCGCCGCTTGGCGATCCTCCGTGAGGGCGACGTTTGGCCGCTGTTGGTCAAGGTCGGCCCCGGCAGTTTTGGGAACGTCTTGCCGTTCCTGAAGCGGCTGCCTTGCTTCCCGTGGGAGGCCGTCATTGGCTTGAGCCTGGAGCGGGCGAAGAGCAACGGCGGCCAGCCCTACTCCCAAATTGTGCCGCGGCTGGTCGGCACGATCAGTGAAGATCAGGGCGAGGTGGCTCGTGTTACCTATCACGAGCCGCTGGAGGCCATGTTCGCTACGAAACCAAACGTCGTGGGCGGCGAGGAATAGGCTACTCTGCCCAGCCGGCGGTGGCGTAGTAACACCGGAAGTCGCCGGCCGGTCGCTTCTCCCTCCTGCGATAACCCCGGCCGTGCGGCCACTTCCCCCGGCCCGCCGTTATGCCCGGCGGGCCGGGGTTTCTTTTGCTTTCTGGAATGTGGAAATGGATCGACCAATGGCAGAAGCAGTTGTCGGAGGCAGGAAGTTTAAGAGCCAGAAAAAGCTTTACGAACACTCACGGTCAATCATTGAGGCGTGCGGTGACGGGGAGGTGTTGTCGCCGGAGGACTCGGAGTTCTTCTTGATGCTGATCCGCGAACGACATCGCGACCCTGACACAAAGATTCTCCCCGGATGCGAGAGCGAGATCACGGGCGTCAGGGTTCGGCACAAGTCTGCCGGCAAGTTTGTGCTCGGCGGTTGCCGGAATGTCCTGTTTGTGGTCTATGCCAGCGGCCAGGAGATTAACTTCTCGTGGGCCAAGTGCTGCAAGGGATTTAACCGCCTGGCGGAAGTCAACTCAGCCATGCGGCTGGCCGTTCGGCCGCAGGTTAAGGGCTACAAGAAGCTGCGTTACCTCCGCGGCCCCGTCTTGTGCGACGAGACCGGAGTGCCGCTGGAATGGGGAGACGCAGTCATCGACCACCACCCCGTCACCTACGCCCAACTGCGAGACGGATGGCTGGACTGCGAGAGGCTGAACATCACGGCCATCGAGACTGAACGGCACCCCCGTAGTGGTTGCGTGATGTCAAACCCAAAACAACTGGCATCGTGGCAGCAATACCACTATGCGGTATCGACACTCCGACTGGTAACGGTCGAAGTAAATAAGCGTAGCTGAATGGAAGTCAGCGGACGAACGGAGACAACGATGGTAAATGATCAAACTTTCAAATGGGCGGCAATTTACGCCAGCCAGGGGTGGCGGGTCGTGACGTGCTATGGTCTCCACAAGACCGACGGAAAACTCACCTGCTCTTGCCACAAAGGGGTGGACTGTGCCTCTCCCGGCAAGCACCCAGTCGGCAAGGGGTGGCAGCAGCGGGCCACAACCGATGAGGAGGCGATCTATGACGCGCTCGACGTTTCGTCGCCTCGAAACATCGGCGTGCAGTGGGGGCCAGAGTCTGGCGTGATCGACATCGAGTTCGATTGTGAGAAGGGGGCAGCGTCGGCGTCGAGGTATGGGCTCGACCGAAAGCACACGCCGACCTACACCTCCAGCCGATCGACGCATCGGATTTTCAAGTGGGACGAACGGCTGCCGAAAGTCGGCGTCATCAAGGTCGAAGGGCTTGAGGTCCGTATCGGCAATGAGGCCAAGGGGTCGCAGTCGATCGTCCCGCCGAGCATTCACTTTACCGGCAAGCCGTACCAGTGGGTCGACGGCATGACCCCCGAGGACTGTGAGCCGGAGGAGATTCCCAAGGAACTAGTGCTGGCGATCAACAACGCCTACAACTCCGCTGGCTGCAAATCGAAGCCATCAGCAAACGCTATCCTGCACGGCAGGCCGGGCGAGGGGGACAGGCATGACCACTTGCTGATGTTTGCAAATCGGCAGGCTCTTAAGATGGACGACATTCAATCCCCGATGGAGCAGCAGGAACTGCTGCTGATGCTTAGGGCACTCAACCTGCAACAATGCGACCCGCCGAAGAAGGACAAGGAGGTCGAGACCCTCTGGCGGGACGCCTTGATGTGGGCCAAACGCAAGCGAATGAACGGCGACCTGACGGCCGAGGAACGCACCGAGGCCGTCAAGGCCAAAGCTGATGGAAGCGAAGAGGATGACGGCGACGAAAGCCCGGTCAGTAGCACATTTTCGCTTTCCGGCCTTGAGATACGCGACGGCGAGTGGTGGCCTGGCGAGTGGACGATGCGGGTCGTCCACGGCGACCCTGTCAGCTACGTCATCACCGTGCCCTGCTACCGCCGAGACACCAAGACGACTCACTACGTCGGGATAACCCTCGATGCCGAGCAGTATCGGTCGGCGGCCAAAGTGGCTCAGGCCATCCTTGAGGCAACGCACACGGTCATTGTCGACAGCGTGCCGGAGGAATGGGCTCTCATATGGAACGGCCGTGGGGCAAAGAAGGGCAAGCCTGCTGTACGCGGTCTGAAGGCCAAGCTGATGGAAGTCGCCATCAGCGAGGCGGCGACCGCCGAAAACTGCCGATATGCCGCCGTCGCCGGCTGGTTTCTCGACGTGCTGACCCACGCCCCGCTGCCAGACTTCAATGACATGGAGGCAGAGCCGGGAAAGCCTGACGTGCAGGGCATCCCGCAGTGGGTGCGGAACGACGACGGTTTCTGGGAGCTTTGGTTCGGTTGGGAGCGCGCCTGGGAGATGGCGAATCACGGCAAACGCGGGATCGTCGATGCCGAGAAGGTGCGGCTCAAGCGGATGTTGCTCTCTCGGGCCGGGGAAGACGCTCTAACGACCTCTCGGTGGGCCAGCGATGGTGGACCCCGGCGAAGGTACGTTCGCCTCCAGAGACGCCATCTGGAGCATCTGGAGGCTATTGCCAGCGGCGAGGCGGGGGTTAGTGCTGTGACGGCCTACCGGCCGCGGATCGAATCTTCTCCTTAAACGCGCACGCGGGAATTGGATTTCGTTTTTGAAAAAAAGCGCGGTACATGCGGTACTTGCGGTCAGCGGTGAGATAAGTGCTTGAAAACAAAGGGTTTAGCGTGACCGCGGTTTGGCCCGAGGTTGGCAAAACCGCGGGAAGCGCGGTCACAGGGAGGTGATTTCGTGGCAGAAAAGGTCGCAAAACTGATCGGCGGGGCGGGGACTGGGAAGACTGCGGCGATGATGACGGTTATCGAAGCTGCGAAAGACCGTCTGGGCGGCAGCCCGTTCTCGGTAGGGTTCTCGTCGTTCACGAGGGCGGCACGAGCCGAGGCGGTGTCGCGGGCGGCTGATGCGTGGGGCATCCCTGACGAGACGCTGGCGAAGCAGGGGTGGTTCCGCACGGTGCATTCGATCGCCTACCAGCAGCTTGGCGTCGATCACGGGCAGTTGCTCACCGACAACAAGGAGTCGGTCAGTTGGATCGCCAATGCCCTGGGGGTTCCGGTTGGGGCAATCAACGACGAGGAGGCGAACACGACGCGGTATGTGGGCGACCAGACCGCAGCGGCGGCCCTGAACGCCTGGCAGTTGGCTCGGGCTCGCATGGAGCCGCTGGCAACGACGATCCAGCGGATGGCTCGGCTTGGTGAGACGGTGCCGGCCGATGCGGTGCGGCAGTATGTTGGCAAGTACGAACAGGCCAAGGCCGACGAAGACCGCTTGGATTTCGCCGATCTGCTGGCCCGGTTTGCCGGAGTCAGCTTTACGGTCGATGGCGTCGAGCACGTCGAGCCGGGAGGGGAGTTGCCCAGCGAGGTCAAGGCGTGGGTCTTCGACGAGCAGCAGGACGCCTCGGCTCTGGTAGACGCCTGCTGCAAGCGACTGGCCTCCGGCCCCCAGGTGAAGTGGGTCTACTTGTCCGGCGACCCGATGCAGTCGATCTTCGGGTTTGGCGGCAGCGACTCGCGGTTCTTCGTTGAATGGGCCGCCGACAAGACCCAAACGATGACCAAGACTTGGCGGTGCCCGGCTCCGGTGCTCTCGCTGGGGGAGTCGTGCTTGCAGAGGATGCGGCAAGGCTACTGGGATCGCGGCGTCGAGCCGGCCGATCACGAGGGCGTCGTCGAACGCGGCGGGGCACCGGCAGCTTGTGTCCGTGCCATCGACCCCGACCAGGAGACGCTGATCATCGCCCGGTGCAACCATCTCTTGGATGAGTACACCGAAGAGCTTCGCCGGCAGAATCTGCCGTTCCTGCGATTGAAAAGCAAAGAGAACTCATCGGCCATGCTGGCCTCGAAGGCTCTCTGGAGCATTGAACACCACGAGCCGATCAGTGGCGGGGAGATGGCCGCAGCCATCGACAAGCTGCCAGCCACCGGCAATATGGTTCGTGGCACCAAGGCGGCGTGGAAGCATCGAGAGATGGTGAGGAAATGGGACGTTGTCTTCCCTGACCAACTGGAGCAGATCGGGCTCAAGGAAACGCTGCTGGCTCGGATTCGGGCCGGGGAGTGGGGCGGGCTGGTGGCCGGCGGCAAGTCGTGGCGAGCCTCGGCGGTGAAGTGCGGCCCCGAAAAAGCGTCACGGCCCAGTATTAGGGTCGGCACGATTCACGCCTCGAAGGGCATGGAGGCCGACTGCGTCGTTATGTCGATTGATTCGACACGTCGAATCGACGAATCGCAGAGCCTGTGTCAGGAACGGCACGACGAGGAGCGACGTGTCGAATACGTCGGAATCACGCGGGCTCGTCGCCGGCTGATCCTTGGGTCTGATATCACCAACGGTTACAAGATGAGGGTTCGAGCATGAATAAGACGCTTTTTGAGCTAGACGCCCCTGTGGCCCCCGAGGATGCCTCCAGAGGGCCGAAGGCGAAAAAACGTGTCAGTAGACCCGTCGAGGCTGAAAAACCGTTAGAGAGGATCTTAGAGGCTCCTGCGCCCACAATTAACGCAGAAATCATCGGCGGGATGGATGACGGGTTTCTGTGCGGCGATCTGGCCTGCCGGGGGACCGCGGGGGATATTGTCGCCGAAGATGCCGGCCACTGGCTGGTTTCGTGCTGCTTCTGCTGCACGGCCAAATGGGTCAGGATTCCCAAGGGCAAGCGGCTGGAGAGCGGCAAAGAGTTCGTTTTTCGCGGGGGGCAGCATGACGGCCAGACGATTGCCCAGGTGCTGGCAGCCGGCGGCGAGCGTTACCTCCGCTGGGCCGCCGAATCGCACCCGCGGCAATTCGTCAGGGAACAGGTGAAAAATGCACTGGACGCCATGGGGCGGTGAACTGTAGGATACTTGCCACGCAATCAGCAACGGAGTGTTTGATGCTGACTTTGACCCGCAAAGAAAACGAACGCATCGTCCTTGTCGAGGCGGGTGTAACGCTCGTCGTCTCGTCGATCACGAAGGATCGCGTCAAGATCGGCATTGAGGCACCGCAGGAGTTGACGATCCTGCGAGCCGAGCTAATCGGCGATAAGCCGAAGTTGTCGAGGCTGGCGGTGGCAAGGAATCGTCGAGGGGGAGCGGCTCGTGCTTGACCCGATTCTACAGCCGATGGAGATGTTTTTTACTTTGGCAGCGGCCGGGCTGCTCTTCTGGTTGTCATTGTTTTTGCCGGAGGGGTGGCGGTGACAATCACCCCCGCGCAGCGCCAAACCCTAACCACGATGGCCTCGTCGATTTCAAAATTCGGTACCGCCGTTGATATGGCAGCCAAGTATGCAGCAGACATTGAGCAGAAGCGATTGGCTTTGGTGATCTATATGCTTCACGAACAACTGGCTGACTGCCGCCGCGAGTTTTTGAAGGTTCTAATGGAGGGCGAATCGAATGGATGAGAAGTTCTCCTCGACGATCACGACAGCCGACGTGGCAAAGGCCGCTGATCCGGTCGATCATCCTCCGCATTACAACAGTCACCCCAGTGGGGTGGAGACGATCAGAATCACCGAACACATGGGGTTCTGCTTGGGCAACGTGATCAAGTATGTGATGAGAGCGCCGTACAAGGGCAATCAGATCGAAGACTTGAAGAAGGCCCGGTGGTATCTGGATCGTGAGATATCGCGGTTGGAGGGACGCACATGAAACCGGAATTAAAGCACGCTCTTGAACTGACTGACCAGCAGCAGTGGCGTTATGAAACAGACGAGTTTCATGGAATCTGCGAAATCGCAAAAGACGACATGGTCGTCAAGGTCGTTTTCGATGGGACAGGGGGCAGTTGCACAGCAATCTCGGCGGGCAGGCTCCGGGGGATAAACCGGGACGCCAACCCCGCCGGGATTGCATTGCCGCCCTGGGGTCTGCCGAACGGCCACGCTCCGCGTGGTTGGCGACGAGGACGGATTCCTAAGCGTTAACGACGAGGCGATGATCTCGGAGGCTGACGCCCCCGCGACGGCCTCGGTTTTTTTGATACGATAACCGCTTTGAGAAACAAAATGACGGAACATCACTTTCTCAACCTTGGCGCGGGCGTTCAGTCCACGGCTTTGTACCTGATGAGCATCGACGGCGACGAGCCGGAAGTGCCACGCTATGAGCCTCAGCGAGTTCACCTGTATTGTCCTCGGGTGTTCCGTGGCCGAGCTGCTAGCGGCCGGCGAAGAGGCCCGGGTGGCCAAGGAGGGGTCATGAGCGACTATTACCCAGAACCAGAAGCGGTCCTAGCACTGTTCGTCGGCTGCCGGGCCACCGATCCCGTCAGCAGCCGCGACGCTGGCGAGCAGGTGCGGCG
>AACY020299075.1_pt1 | contig 12642 bp, 10 predicted proteins | sample 267378 | NCBI WGS metagenome assembly AACY02 (sample SAMN02954345, study PRJNA13694) | marine metagenome | biome: aquatic; feature: ocean; material: water; isolation source: isolated as part of a large dataset composed predominantly from surface... | reverse complement strand
TAAAGGAGGTCCATTTTTTTGATTCTACCTCAAGTCGGCTCAATTTTAAAGAAAAAAGGGCAACAGATTACCGTCTGCACCGGCAGCTGGCCCGGCCCGCTCTTTTAGCGCAAAGTGTAAGGCGCCTGTTGGTTCACTGCCTAAAAGGAAACTACCCGGCCCTGCAAAGAGTAGTGCTCTGGAATTTCCGGGCGCCCCGGGACCGCTGGTATAAGCGCTACTTTGATTGCCTGGCGAAGGAAGGGATAGCCGGGGACGTGACCCCCCGGTACGCCCTTTTGCCGGAGGAAGATATACAACGCATGCAAGCGCTGTATCCCGGGGCCAAGGTGGTATACTTGTGGCGCGACCCCGTGCAACGTGCCTGGTCCCAATGGCAAATGAAGGCCGAAGAGAATGGCTGGACGAAAGAACGCCTGATGGATGCGGAAGTATTGAAAGCGGTATGGGCCAAGAGCACCCTGATGGCCCATGCGCGCTACGGCCAAACGGTGGAAAAGTACCGGCGCTATTTCAAGGGGCAGATTAGAGTTTACTTTCAGGACGATATAGCCGCGCAACCGGAAGAGCTGCTCCAGAGCCTGGCACAGTGGTTAGGGGCCACGGAAAATGTGGCCTTTTCGCATTCCGAAAAGCGCATCCAGCCGGGCTTGGTTAAGGCCAAAAGGCTGGCCCTGCCGCAGGAACAAGAAACCTTTTTAAAGGAGATGTTCAAGGAGCGGATGCGGGAATGGGCCAAAACCTACGGTGGCCACTGCCAGGCCTGGTACCACCGCTACTGGCCGGAGGAAATGGAAGCCCCGGCAGAAAAACCCCTCTTTTTGGCTTTTTGAAGCAAGGAAGACTAAATTGAGCCCGTGACGGCGGAGAAACAATCCCCAAAAGGCTTCGGCACCTTTGCCGGGGTATTTACCCCTTCCATTCTCACCATTTTGGGGGTGATTATGTACTTGCGCTTTGGCTGGGTAGTGGGTAACGTGGGGCTGATGGGTACCTTGTTTATCGTGACCCTCTCCACCAGCATTACTTTTCTAACCGCCTTGTCGATTGCCTCCATTGCCACCGACCAAAAAGTAAAAACCGGGGGGGCCTACTATATGATCAGCCGTTCTTTGGGTTTGGAAACAGGTGGAGCAGTGGGCATCTCGCTTTATTTTGCTCAAGCCCTTTCTGTTGCGCTTTACACCTTGGGGTTTGCGGAAAGCTTCAACCGCATATTCCCCCTGTGGGGTGAACGCTGGGTAGGCGTGGTTGTAACCGTCGCTATCGGCTTGCTGGCCGTTTTTTCGGCGCGCATTGCCATCCGCAGTCAGTTCTTTATTATGACGGCCATTGGCATATCCCTCCTCTCTCTAATCTTTGGCCAACCCATCGCGGAAAGCAAAATCGAGCTTTGGGCCGTACCCCAGGGGGCCGAGGCCTCTTTTTGGCAAGTATTTGCGGTTTTTTTTCCCGCCGTTACCGGGATAATGGCCGGCGTAAACATGTCCGGCGACCTGCGCGATGCCAAGCGCTCCATACCCCGGGGTACTTTTTGGGCGGTGGGCGTGGGCTACCTCATTTATATGGGCCTTCCCATTTTGCTTGCCAGCAGAGCCAGCGGACAACAACTCATTGAAGATCCTTTAATTATGCGGAGGATTGCCTTTTGGGGATACGCCATTCTCCTGGGCGTTTGGGGCGCCACCCTTTCCAGTGCCATTGGGAGTATGTTGGGTGCCCCCCGGGTTTTGCAGGCCTTGGCGCGTGATAAAGTGCTCCCTCGCCCCCTGCAGTGGTTGGATAAAGGCTTTGGGCCGGAAGACAATCCCCGGGTTGGCACCTGGATTACCCTGGCGCTGGCGCTTATTGCGGTTTACTTCGGCAATTTGGACCTGGTAGCCCCGGTGTTGACCATGTTCTTTCTCACCACCTACGGAATGCTAAACATTTCGGCCGGACTGGAAAGGCTTTTAGGCAGTCCTTCTTTCCGCCCTTCTTTCAAGGTGCATTGGGGATTTTCACTTTTGGGAGCGGCTGGCTGCATCGGAGTAATGCTTTTGATCAATGCCCTGGCCACCCTAATGGCGATTTTGTTTATGGGCCTACTTTTCCTGTGGTTGCAAAGACGGGAATTGACTACGGCCTGGGGCGATGTAAGGCAAGGTCTCTGGCAAGCGATTTTGGGAGCAGCCCTTTTGCGCATCAAGCCCCAGGAAGACCCCAAAAACTGGCGGCCCCATTTGCTGGTGCTTTCCGGTGCTCCTACCCGTCGCTGGCACCTGATCCAACTGGCCAGCGACCTGGCGCAAAACCGCTCCATGATGACCGTCTGCACGGCCCTTACCGACCCCAATATCAGCCAGAGCCGGATACCGGCAATGGAAGGACAAGTACGCGACTACCTACTGGAACGCGGCATCAATAGCTTGGTGCGGGTAATTTCCGCCCTCGACCCTTACCAGGGAGCCCGACAAATGATCAGCACTTACGGTTTGGGCGCGGTAAGTCCCAATACCCTCTTGATGGGAGCTTCGGAATCTGAAGCGCAAGTAGACGCTTATTGCGGACTCATTCAATATTGTTTTGGTTCGAACCGGAATGTGCTGATTGTGCGGCAAAGCAAGCGGGAAGCTCCTGAACGGCCCAAAGCAAAACGCATCGACATTTGGTGGGGCGGTTTGCAAAGCAATGGGGGGCTATTGATTATTCTTGGGCATCTCCTCCAAAATGCCCTGGCTTGGCGCAATGCAGAGGTCAACTTATGGATGCTTACTGCCCACGAGAAAGCCGAGGAAGGCGTAAGGCAGAACCTCAAGGCATTGTTGCGGCAAATGCGGGTCAATCACCGGGAAAGGGTGGTTTGCTCACAGGCAGATTTCTACACCGTTTTAAAGGAAAAAAGCGCTTCCGCCGATCTCATTTTGCTCGGGATGGCCCAACCGGATGAGGATAAAGATTACCTGGCCTATTACCGAAAACTCATGCAGCAAACCGAAGATTTGCCCACCACCATTTTTGTTTTGGCCGCGCAAAAGAACATTTTTCGCGCGGTACTAGGCTAGCGATCGCTGTACATCTCCCGGTAGTACTTTTGATACTCACCCGAAGTAACCCTATCCAACCAGGGGCCATTGGCCAGATACCAATCAATGGTTTCTGACAGGCCTTCCTCAAAAGTTACAGAAGGTTTCCAGCCCAGTTCCTGATTGATCTTGGTCGCATCAATGGCGTAGCGCCGATCGTGACCGGGACGGTCTTTTACGTAAGTAATCAATTTCTCGGAAGTGCCTGCTTCCTGTCCCAGTTTTTGATCCATCTGTTCGCAAAGGACCTTAATCAAATCAATGTTTTGCCATTCGTTAAAGCCCCCGATGTTGTAGGTTTCTCCGTTGCGGCCCTGGTGGTAAACCAAGTCAATCGCCCGGGCGTGATCGATTACATAGAGCCAGTCGCGGGTGTATTTGCCATCCCCGTATACCGGAAGCGGTTTGCCGTTCTTCACGTTGTGGATGAACAGAGGAATGAGTTTCTCCGGAAATTGATTGGGTCCGTAATTGTTGCTGCAATTGGTCACTACGTAAGGCAGGCCATAGGTTTCGCCGTAAGCGCGAACGAAGTGGTCGGAGCTGGCCTTGGAGGCTGAATAGGGGGAATTGGGATCGTAAGGGGTAGTTTCTTCAAAGAGTCCTTCGGCCCCCAGGGTACCGTAAACTTCATCGGTGCTGATGTGGTAGAAACGCTTGCCTTCGTAATCATCTTTCCAAGTATCGCGAAAAGCGTTGAGGAGATTTACGGTGCCAATTACGTTGGTGCGGACAAAGGCCAGGGGGTCGGTAATGCTGCGGTCAACGTGGCTTTCGGCGGCCAAGTGCAAAACTCCCTCAAAGCGGTGTTCAGCAAACAAACGGTCGAGGAATTCGGCGTCTACTATGTCTCCTTTAACAAAGTGGTAATTGGGTCGGTCTTCTATATCCTTAAGGTTTTCCAGATTGCCCGCATAGGTCAGGGCATCCAGATTGTAGAGCTGATAGTCGGGATACTTTTCTACGAAGAGGCGAACTACGTGCGAACCAATAAAGCCGGCACCGCCGGTAATGAGGATTTTCGTGGCCATTTTTTCTATGCGATGTTTCTAATTTTCTTTTCCCACCGCCAGGCATCAGCCATGGCGTCTTCCAGGGTTTTTTCGGCTTTCCAGCCCAAGTACCGATTGGCTTTAGTAGTATCGGCATAGGCCGCTACCACGTCGCCAGGACGGCGCGCTGCAATGCGGTAGTTGAGTTTTTGCCCGGAAATTTTCTCAAAGGCCTCGATCACTTCCAGAACCGTACTGCCCTCACCCGTTCCCAGGTTGTAAAATTCGTAGGTGCTTTCTTCGGTGCTCTGTAGCAGGCGCTCCAGCGCACTTACGTGGGCTTTGGCGATATCCACCACGTGTATGTAGTCCCGGATATTGGTGCCGTCCCGGGTGGGGTAATCGTTGCCGAATACTGCCAACTGCTCCCGCACCCCGGCGGCGGTTTGGGTAATGTAGGGCACCAAATTCAGAGGCACGCCCAAGGGCAATTCCCCAATTTCAGCACTGGGATGGGCCCCGATGGGGTTGAAGTAGCGCAGGGAAATGGCTTTAAGGGGATGGGCCTTTACGGCATCCTGAATGATTTCCTCCCCTACCTGTTTGGTATTCCCATAAGGCGAAATGGCGGGCACTACCGGACTGTCTTCCGCAATGGGCAATTCCTTGGCCTCCCCGTAAACCGTGCAACTGCTGCTAAAAATAAGGTTGGGATGTTGCTGTTCCCGTAGAACCGTCAAAAGGTTAAGCAGAGAGCCCAGGTTATTGGCGTAGTATTCCAGCGGCTTTTCGGTAGACTCGCCCACGGCCTTAAAGGCGGCAAAGTGAATCACCCCCGCCAAATCGGAATGTTCCGCAAAAATTCGGGCCACCACGGCCGGATCCTTAAGATCGCCTTGGATAAATGCGGGCTTCTGGCCATTGATGCGGGCAATGCCTTCCAGCACGTCCAAGCGGCTATTGCTCAGATCATCTACAATCACTGCCTCGTGACCGGCGTTTTGCAGTTCAACTGTGGTGTGAGAGCCTATAAATCCCAGCCCGCCCGTTACCAGTACCTTGGCCATAATACCGATTTATTTGCGCACGAATTCCTTGAAGTCTTTGTGCTCCTTCTTGTAAAGATCTTCCTCCGGCAACGACTTGAAGTAATCGTAAGTGATTTTCAAGCCATCGGCCCTATTTACTTTGGGCTCCCAACCCAGTATTTCCCGGGCCCGGGTAATGTCGGGCTGCCTTTGGGTAGGGTCGTCTTTGGGGAGGGGTTTGTAAACCACTTTTTGCTTGGTGCCGGTAAGCTTGATTATCTCTTCCGCAAACTCGCCAATGGTGATTTCATCGGGGTTGCCGATATTGACCGGGTGGGGATAGTCGCTCAGGAGTAGACGGTAGATGCCTTCGATGAGGTCGTCTACGTAGCAAAACGAGCGGGTTTGACTGCCGTCGCCAAATACGGTAAGATCTTCCCCCCTGAGGGCCTGACCAATGAAAGCGGGCAATACCCGGCCGTCGTTGAGGCGCATTCTGGGCCCATAAGTATTGAAGATGCGCACAATGCGGGTTTCCAAACCGTGGTAAGTGTGGTAGGCCATGGTCATAGCCTCCTGAAAACGCTTGGCTTCGTCGTAAACTCCGCGGGGACCGACGGGATTGACATTGCCCCAATAGTCTTCCGTTTGGGGATGCACCAAAGGATCACCGTAAACCTCACTGGTGGAAGCAATAAGCACCCGGGCTTGTTTGGCCATTCCGAGGCCCAAACAGTTGTGGATGCCCAGTGAGCCCACTTTAAGGGTTTGAATGGGAATTTTCAGGTAATCGATGGGGCTAGCTGGGGAAGCAAAATGAAGGATGTAGTCCAGCGGACCGGGCACGTGAATAAACTTGGAAACATCGGCGTGGTAGAATTCAAAGTCTGCCTTCTGGAACAGGTGCTCGATGTTCTTCAGGTCACCGGTAATTAGATTGTCCATACCCACTACCTGGTAGCCTTCGGCGAGAAATCGGTCGCAGAGGTGAGAACCCAAAAAGCCGGCTGCTCCGGTAATCAGTACCCTTTTGCTGGCCATGGCTCTAGGATTTTACACCGATGCAGTGGTACTCGAAGCCGAGGTCCGCCATACGGTCGATTTCAAAGATGTTCCGCCCGTCAAAAATGATGGGATTCTTCAGCAATTTTTTGATTTCGTCGAAGTCGGGTACCCTGAACTCACTCCATTCGGTTACCACCAACAAAGCATCGGCGCCCTCCAAGGCTTTGTACTCGTCTTCGGCGTAAGTAATGCGGTCGCCCAGGTCGTGTTTGGCCTCTTCCATGGCTACCGGATCATAAGCGCTAACCGTAGCTCCCGCGCTCAGCAATTGCTCAATAATCACCAGGGAGGGGGCTTCCCGCATATCGTCGGTATTGGGCTTGAAAGACAAGCCCCACATGGCGAAATGCATACCCTTAAGATCGCCAAACTGCTTTTTCACCTTGTTGAAGAGCACCGATTTTTGGTCCTCGTTTACGTCTTCCACTGCTTGCAAGATGCGCATTTCGTAACCGTGTTGACGGGCGGTGCGCACCAAAGCTTTCACGTCTTTGGGAAAACAACTGCCGCCGTAACCAATACCGGGGTAGATAAACTTATTACCGATGCGGGGGTCGGAGCCAATGCCTTTGCGCACCAGGTTGACGTTGGCGCCCATGATTTCGCAGAGGTTGGCCACATCGTTCATGAAGCTGATCTTGGTGGCCAGCATGGAGTTGGCGGCGTATTTGGTCATTTCGGCCGAAGGCACATCCATGAAGATAACCGGATGCCCATTGAGCACGAAGGGGTGATAGATTTTCTCCAGAACGTTGCGGGCGCGGTCCGATTCGATTCCTACCACAATACGGTCGGGTTTCATAAAGTCGTTTACCGCCGCTCCTTCTTTGAGGAACTCAGGGTTGGAAGCCACGTCGAAAGGAATGTTTTCGCCCCGGCGATCCAAGGCGTCTGAATTTCCTTTTTCACTTTGGCCGCGGTGCCTACCGGCACGGTACTCTTGGTGATTATTACCCCGTAATCGTTCATGTTTTCGCCGATCTCTCTGGCCACCGCCAGAACGTATTGCAAATCCGCGCTGCCGTCTTCCCCAGGAGGGGTACCCACGGCAATAAAAGCCGCATCGGCTCCCTTAATGGCTTCCGCCAAATTGGTGGAAAACTTGAGGCGCCCCTTGTCGTAATTGCGGTGCACCAATTTATCAAGGCCCGGCTCGTAAATGGGGAGAATGCCCTTTTCCAGATTGGCAATCTTCTCTTTGTTTACGTCCACACAAATTACGTCGATGCCCACTTCCGAAAGACAGGTGCCGGTTACCAGGCCTACGTAGCCTGTGCCTACAATTACAATTTTCATTTTGTTGGATTGTTGGTGTTAAGGAATTCTAATACTGCTTGAATGATGGTATCTTGTTGCTCAGCGCTGAGTTCCGTGTGCATGGGCAGGGAAAAGACCCGCTTTACGAGGTCCTCGGTTACCGGGAAATCGCCCGCACGGTAGCGCTCGTCGGCGTAGGCCTTTTGCATGTGCAGGGCTACCGGATAGTAGATCATAGCGGGGATATCCTGATTTTTCAGGTGTTCCACCAGAGCGTCCCGGTCGTAGGCTTCAGCCAATTGCAGGGTATACTGATGGAATACGTGGCTACTGTAGGCCGCCCGAAACGGGGTCTTCAGCTCTGTTCTTCCCGCGAAAGCGGCATCGTAGCGATCGGCAGCCGCCCTGCGGGCCGCATTGTAGGCGTCCAGGTGGGGCAGTTTGCAGCGCAATATTGCGGCTTGGATGCTGTCGAGGCGCGAGTTGACCCCAATTTCATCGTGGTAGTAGCGGCGGGTTTGGCCGTGATTGGCTACCATCCTGAGTTTGGCAGCGAGTTCATCGTCATTGGTAAATAATGCGCCCCCATCGCCAAAGCAACCCAGATTTTTGCTGGGAAAGAAGCTCGTGGCCCCCACGTTGCCGATGGTGCCCAACTTTTGGCTCGAGCCATCGGCAAACTGATAGTCGGCTCCTAGGGCCTGGGCGGTATCTTCAATCACGTAAAGCTGATGTGCGCGGGCCAGCTCCAGGATGGGCTCCATAGGGGCCGCCTGTCCAAAGAGGTGTACGGGCACAATAGCTTTGGTTTTAGGGGTGATGGCGCGCGCCACTTGCTCGGGATCCAGGCAAAAGGTATCGGGGTCAACGTCCACCAAAACAGGTTTCAACTTTAGTAAGGCAATAACCTCGGCCGTAGCCACGTAAGTAAAAGTGGCCGTAATCACCTCGTCGCCTGGCTTTAGATCCAGGGCCATCATCGCAATTTGCAGGGCGTCGGTGCCGTTGGCGCAAGGCACCACGTGCTTCACCGCCAAATACGCTTCCAGTTCTGCTTGAAAGGACTTGACTTCCGGACCGTTTATGTAAGCTGAGGACTCAATGACCCCCAAAACCGCCTGGTCTACCTCCGGCTTGATTTTGTGGTACTGGCTGACCAGGTCAACCATCTGTATTTTCCGCATAGTATCCGATACTGCGACAAATATAAAGGTTCGCTTTGGATGGAAACTTTAATTTTGTGTTTCCGAATGCCGCTTATGAAAGCCTACGGCCTGCTTGTCGCCTTTTTTTTTCTCTTTACCCTCAGGGCCCAAACCGATTTTGAATCCAAACGGGCCCTGTTGATTGGTGCCAATGCCGCTTATTCGCAAATCCAAGGCGATTGGGCCGAACATTTTGGCGATCAATTCGGTATCGGTGCCACTTTTGGTTGGAAATTCCGAAACAACTGGCTCCTTACGGCCAACGGCACCTTTGGTTTCGGCGGCCCCATAAATGATCAAAATGCCGTTTTGGGGACCTTGCTCACCGACCGCGGTTTTCTGCTCAATCTGAACGGAAATTACGCCACGGTTACCCTTTACCAACGCAATGTGTACGGACTGATTGATCTGGAAAAATTGTTGCCCTTCTGGAATGCCAACGTCAATTCGGGTCCCTTGATGGGACTGGGAGCGGGTTATATCTGGCACTGGATCCGCATCGACAATGCCGGCAACGACAGTCCGGTTATCAACGGCGATTACGCGCGGGGCTACGATCGCTTTTCCCAGGGCCCTATGTTGCGCCAAAGCCTGGGCTATCTTTACTTTTCCCGCAACCGACGGATAAACTTTAAGCTGGCCTTTGAATTTTGCCAGATTTTCAGCCGCGACCAACGGGGGCTCTACTACCCCACCGGTGAAAGCATCAGCGGGTCGCAGACCAATTTTCTTTACGGCCTCAATTTGACCTGGTACATTCCCATTTACCAGGGCGGCACCCAACAGGAATACTACTACGATTGATCTACACCTTCGCAATCCGGCTTTACGCTTTGGCCATCGCCGTGGCCGCCGGGTGGCAGACCAAAGCCCGGGCCTGGCGCAAGGGTCGCAAAAACTGGGCGGCAAAACTCCGAGCCGATCGGCAGGCCCATCCCGGACCCTTAATTTGGCTGCACGCCGCCTCCCTGGGGGAAATGGAACAAGGCATGCCGGTAGTAGAGGCCTTGGCCAAGCGCTACCCTCAGCACCGGCTTTTGCTTACTTTTTTTTCGCCCAGTGGTTATACCGCTTTCGCGGGAAGGAAACCATATCTGGTGCATTACCTGCCCCTCGATACCCGGCGCAACGCCCGGCTTTTCCTGGACATCGTGCAGCCCGAAATGGCCCTCTTCGTGAAGTACGAAGTTTGGGTCAATTTTTGGAAAGCGCTGCAAAAGCGGGGCATTCCCCTGCTGCTGTTTTCCGCGGTTTTTCGCGCCCGGCAACACTACTTCCGGCCCTGGGCCTGGCCTCAGTACCGCAAGCTTTTGGGGGGATTGGAAGCCATTTTGGTGCAAGACCGAGCCAGCGCCGACCTGCTGCGCAGCAAAGGGCTGGAAAAGGTGCTCCTGGCCGGGGATACCCGTTTTGACCGGGCCTTGCAGGTGCGCGACGAAGCCTTTCCCTTACCGGCGATGGAAAAATGGCAAGAAGGGGCTTTTACTTTGGTAGCCGGCAGTTCCTGGCCACCGGAAGAAGCGCTGGCCGAAGCCCAACTCGCCCGCTTTCCCGAAATGAAATTGATTCTTGCGCCCCATCTGGTAGACCATGACAACATCAGCCGGCTCTGCAAGCGCTTTGGCCATTGGGGTTTGTGCAAGTATAGCGATGCGGACTGGGCCGCAAGCAAGCGGGTGCTGCTCATCGACAATATGGGCTTGCTGAAAAAACTCTACCGCTTCGGGCATTTCGCCTTGGTGGGGGGTGGGCTGGGCCCGGGCGTTCACAGTACCATCGAACCGGTGGTTTACGGACTGCCCCTGGCCTTTGGCCCCCGGCACCAGAAATTTATCGAGCCCAGTGAAATGCTGGCGCAGGGCTTTGCCTGGGAAGTAAGTTCAGCTGAAGCGCTCAGTGCGGCCCTTGCCCACTGCCTGAAGCCGGAATACCGGGCAGGACTCAGCAAAAAAATAAGTGCCTATCTGGCCGAAAAAGGAGGAGCGGTTGATCAGGTGGTACAAGCGGCCAGCCGCTGCCTCCCAGACCGCAATTAAGCCGATAGTTTCCGGAACAACCATTCCAGCGGCCCCTGCTTTTTTCGACCCAGCCAGAAGTGGGCGATGACAATGCACAGCAAACCAAATATGAGGGCATAAATCGCAGAAAAAGCCAGCGGAAATTGGCCCATCCGCTCGGGATACATCAGCTCCACTGCCCCCATGCCCACCACCACGTGAAAGACATAAAAACTGAGGGCCATCTTGCCGGTGCGTTGCAGGGCCAGCACCAAAGATCGATTGGCCCCTTGCTCTCCCCAGCGCAAACTTCCCGCCACAATGGCCGTAGCCAGGGCCAGGCCATTGAACATGTAAAGGGGAAGGGGCGGCATGGGATCGGTGGAAAGCAAATAGGGCCAAAGGGCATCGGGGCCGGTTTGCCCAAGCTCAAACCACCAGACCGAAAACCAATGCACGATTTGTGCGATCCCAAATACAACAAGTCCCCACCGAAAAGAACGCTTGAGGAAAACGGGGCTGCGCAAATCCTTACTGCCCCACCAGAAGCCAAAAAGCATAAAAGCAAACCAGGGAATCAGGGGGTGAAAACCATTGAAAAACAAACTCCGCACAAAGCCAAGGGGCGTCCAGAAATCACGGTAGTGCAAGGTGGGCCAATACCAGCCCGCTTCGTAATCCAAAAAGAGGTGCAGTAAGGGTGTAGGGCGATGATAAACCCGGCCAGCCACAGCATGCGCTTTGGGGGCCAGGCCAGGATGGGATGCAGCGCAAGCATATAGGCTCCATAATAGTGGAGGATATCAGCCGGCCAAATCAGATGGTTCAGCAGCCCGATGCCCAACAAAACCAGGGCTCTTTTGGCAATGCGGTACCGCGTGGAGGCCAAGGCATGGGGACTTGCTCCCTGTTTGGCGCTTTGAAACATGAGGGAAAGCCCCACTCCTGCTAGAAACACAAAAGTGGCTGCCGCCTTGCCGCTTAAGAAGCTTACCAGGTGCCGCAGCCAAACCGGCCCTTCCGTACCCAGCACCTCGGTAAATATTGACCACGATCATCCCCAGTACCGCTAAGGCCCGGGCGAAATCCAAACCAGCTAGTCTTTGCGGCATGGGAGGTTAAATTGGGATTGCAGGCCGCGAGATAGAGTGTTGGATTAGCCAAAAATAAAATTGCTCAATATTTAGGAATTGCCTTAGAGCTTGCAGAGATCAGCAAGGCCTATTGCCCCTGGTACTTGGTCACTGTTTAGAGGGAAAGCCTAGCCCCGTCAAACCCGGGGCTTAAGGCATCGCAAATCGCTCAGGTACAAAGCTGCCTAGGCCAAGCAATTCATTGAATTTATGTACCCCCTCCAAAAAAAAAACCGCCTCCCCGAAGGAAGGCGGTTTCATAGAGCTTTGCGATGGTATTCCTGCTACAGGTCGAATCGATCGGCCATCATCACCTTATTCCAAGCCGCGATGAAGTCTTGTACAAATTTTTCTTTGGCATCGTCAGAAGCGTAGAATTCTGCCACCGCCCGTAATTCTGAGTGTGAGCCGAAGATGAGGTCAGCACGGGTGGCGGTCCACTTTTTCTCACCATTAGCGCGATCCCGACCGACAAAGAGTTCTTGATTTTCGTCAATGGGCTCCCATTTGGTGCTCATATCCATCAAGTTCACGAAGTAATCGTTATTCAATACGCCCACCTGGTCGGTAAGGATGCCGTGTGCAGACCCGTCGAAATTGGCGCCCAGCATCCGCATGCCGCCTACTAATACGGTCATTTCGGGTACGCTTAGGTCAAGCAATTGGGCTTTATCTACCAATAACTCCTCGGTACCTAGGGTATACTGACCTTTGGTATAGTTGCGGAAACCGTCGGCGATGGGTTCCAATACCGCCATGCCTTCTACGTCGGTCATTTCCTGACTGGCGTCCATGCGACCAGGGGTGAAAGGTACTTCCATCTCAAATCCCGCTTTTTGGGCCGCATCTTCAATCGCTGCTGCTCCACCTAATACGATAAGGTCGGCCATGGAAATCTTC
>AACY020563637.1_pt1 | contig 12650 bp, 14 predicted proteins | sample 267378 | NCBI WGS metagenome assembly AACY02 (sample SAMN02954345, study PRJNA13694) | marine metagenome | biome: aquatic; feature: ocean; material: water; isolation source: isolated as part of a large dataset composed predominantly from surface... | reverse complement strand
TACAAGTTCGTGCTCAGGAAATATACTTTCAGAAAAGTAACTTATTAAATCTTCTATCGTGATGAATTGATCAGATTGTCCATCTATATCTATAAACTTTGGAAGAGCCCTAGGTATAACAATAATCACATTTAAATTTCTTTTGTTTTTTACTTTTTCTAGTTTCATCAAAATTGCTTGTCCTTTATTGGCAATAAAGGGAAAGGGATGAGAGGGGTCGATCGCTGTAGGTGTAATCACTGGATAGACGGTTTCATTAAAATAATCTCTTAAAAAATCTATGGATTTTTTATCCAAATCTTTTATTTTTTTTAAATAGATTTTCTCTTTTTTTAGTTCATTTAAAAGTTGTTTAAATGAGTCGTTTTGTTTTATTAATAAATCTTTAGTTTTTAAAACTACTCTAGATAATTGTTCTTCTGAAGTTAAACCATCTGCACTTAATTGATCAAAATCGTCTTTTATTTGATTATATAATCCTGCAACTCTTACCATAAAAAATTCGTCAAGATTAGTTCCAGCAATTGATAAAAATTTAACTCTCTCAAAAAGAGGGTTTTTAACATTTTTAGACTCTTCCAAAACTCGGTCATTAAATTGTAGCCAAGAAATTTCTCTATTGATTAGCTGCTGCTCTGAAGACAATGCTTTTGTTAAATCTATTTTTGACATAAAATTAAAAAATATGTTTAAATTATATGCTATGAGACACGCTAAATCTAGTTGGGATTTCCCGGATTTAGTAGATTTTGAAAGACCTTTAAACAAAAGAGGTATTGAAAGTTCAAAAAAGATTTGTGAAAGATTTGTTAAAAATAAAATATTTTTTGATTTAATTTTAACTTCATCTTCTAAAAGAACATTGGAAACACTTAGTTATCTAAATGGGCCAGCAGAAAAAGCAAAAATTTTAAAGTTAAAAGAATTGTATAATACTTCAGAAATCGAGATTTTAAAGATAATAAAAAAAGTAGATGATAAATATAAAAGTTTACTGTTAATCAACCATATGCCATCAATTAAGGATTTCTGTAGCAAAATTTGTCTAAACCAAAATTCAAATTTTTATAAAGACATGTGTCATAAATTTTCTACAGCTGCTGTTGCGGAGTTTGAGTTTAAATTTAAATCTTGGAAAGATTTAGATTTAGGCGGGAAAATTACAAATTTTATTCGCCCTAAAGACATTTAACCATCTAAAGAATATCCTGAAGACCTTACGGTTCTAATTAAATCTTTTTTTCCGTCAATATTTATTGCTTTTCTTACTCTTCTAATATGGACATCAATTGTTCTGGACTCCACATAAACATTATCACCCCAAACATTATTTAAAAGTTGTTCTCTGGAGTAAACTCTTTTAGGATTTTTAATTAAGAAATCTATAAGCTTAAACTCCGTAGGACCTAGCTCAACTTCTTTTTCTCCTCTAAAAACTCTTTTTTGCGCTCGATCAACTTTTAAGTCTTCAAAAATAACCACGTCCTCAACCGCATTTGGTTTAGCACGTTTCAATAATGCGTTTACTCTAGCAATTAATTCTTTCTGACTAAATGGTTTTGTAACATAATCATCAGCGCCTGTTTTAAAACCCTTCAATTTATCTTCTTCTTCTCCCTTAGCCGTAAGCATAATTATTGGAATATTTTTAAGTAAATTAATTCTCTTCAAATTTCTACAAACTTCTATTCCTGAAATGTCTGGAAGCATCCAATCTAATAATATTAGGTCCGGATTTTGATCTTTAATACTTCGAATGGCATCTTCTCCATTTAAAGCATAATTTACTTTGTGTCCTTCTTTTTCTAGATTGTACTTTAATAAAGTTACTATTGGCATTTCATCTTCTACTATGAATAGATTTGCCTTCATTCTAACCTTTCGGTCTTTCTCCTTCGAGATAGTCGCCGGTAATTAAAAAGTAAACTTGTTCAGCGATATTAGTGGCATGATCACCAATTCTCTCAATATTTTTTAACATGAAAAGTAATTGCGTTATTTTATTTATATCCTCTTTCTTTTTTTCTAAATGTTTTATAGCGGCCTCCATATTTGTATTGGTCAATTGGTCTATCTCCTCATCTGAATTCCAAACATTTTCAGCGGTATCTTTTGCTCTATGTAGATAAGCATTAAGGACAGAATTTACTTGCTTGGCCGCTTTAAGACCGGCTATCTCCAAATTTTTAATAATATCACTTGGTAAATCGGTTCCAACTTTTAGAGTTCTTTTAGAAATATTTTTTGCTAGATCGCCTATTCTTTCTAAATCAGATGAAACTTTTAAAGCAACAACTGTCTCTCTTAAATCTATCGCCATCGGCTGTCTTAAGGCAATTAAATTTACGACTTGTTCTTCGATATGGAGTTCGTATTTATCTGTTTTTTCATCATCTTTTATAGACTTGTCTGCTAAAGAAGTATCTTTTTTTACTAATGATTGAATTGTTTGTTCAAGCTGTTTTTCAACACTTGCTCCCATTTTGACTATAGTATCCTTCAAGAGTTGCAGCTGTTCTTCGTAAGATTTTACTATATGTGGTTTTTCACTCATTAACCAAACCTTCCTGTAATATAATCCTGAGTTTGTTGGTTGTCAGGATTTTTAAATATTTTTTCTGTATCGCCAAATTCTATAAGTTTTCCGAGGTGGAAGAAACCTGTTTTTTGAGATACCCTTGCTGCTTGAGACATCGAGTGGGTAACTATCACTATTGTGTGTTCTTTTTTTAAATCATCAATTAATTCTTCAATTTGAGCAGTAGCTATAGGATCTAGAGCTGAGCAAGGTTCGTCCATTAAAATCACTTCCGGACTAACTGAAATAGCCCTAGCTATACATAATCTTTGTTGTTGACCTCCTGATAAACCAGTGCCAATTTCATCTAATCTGTCTTTTACCTCTTCCCAAAGAGCGGCTTTTTTTAAACTCATCTCAACAATCTGATCTAATTCACTTTTAGATTGAGCCATACCATGAATTGTAGGTCCATAAGAGACGTTTTCATAAATTGTTTTTGGAAATGGATTTGGTTTTTGAAACACCATACCTACATTCTCTCTTAGTCTTACAACGTCCAGTTTTCTCGAATTGAGTTCCAATTCATCCATTTTAATGCTTCCTTCAACTTTACAAATATCTATTACATCATTCATTCTATTTAAACATCTTAGAAAAGTTGACTTTCCACATCCTGATGGACCGATTAAAGCAGTCACTTCTTTATCCATTATATCTAGTGAAACATCGAACAAAGCCTGCTTAGAGCCATAAAAAACATTTACATTTTTTGCGCTTATCTTTGTCATGTTAGTTCCATTTCCTCTCAAATTTATGTCTTATAATCTGAGCCGCTAAATTCATCAATATTAAAAATCCAAGTAAAACCATTATACAAGCACTTACTTTTTCAACAAACCCTCTTTCTGCTGATTCACTCCAAATGTAAATTTGAACGGGCAAACTTGCAGCTGGGTCTACAGGAGTGCCTGGGATAGTGTTTACAAAAGCAACCATACCTATAAGTATAAGCGGTGCTGTTTCTCCAAGAGCTTGTGCCAATCCAATAATAGTGCCTGAAAGAGTACCGGGCATTGAAAGAGGTACAGTGTGATGCATCGTTGTCTGCATGTTACTTGCTCCCATCGCTAAAGCAGCCTCTCTTATACTTGGGGGAACTGCTTTTAAAGAAGCCCGCGCAGCAATAATAATTGTGGGAAGTGTCATTAAGGATAAGGTTATTCCTCCAACTAAAGGTGTTGATCTTGGCAAATTAAATACTGCTAATAAAACCCCTAAACCTAAAAGACCAAAAACTATTGATGGTACAGCAGCTAAGTTGTTTATATTAACCTCGATAAAATCAGTAAACTTATTTTTAGGGGCAAATTCCTCTAAATATATTGCTGCTAAAACTGCAATGGGAAAAGAAAAAGCTAAACATACTAAAATACTAAATACTGTTCCCATAAATGAGCTTGCTATACCAGCAAGTTCGGCTTCCCTTGAATCTGGGTTTGTAAAAAAGCTTAAATTGAATTTTGATAAAATATCACCTCTCTCATTCAACATGTCATATATTTTCAATTGATAATCATTAACTCTTCTATCTTCCTCTGGAATATCACGAGGATAATTTCCTTTATGGACTTGGTCTAAATCATCTGAAGCCGTTAATCTTATAGGAACTATTTTTCCTAGAAGACTTGGATTTTTTAAAAGATGATTTTTAACTTCTTGTTCATAGGTAAATGCCACCATTTGAATAAGTTGACGATCGTCTTCCTCAGGAAGAGAGGGATCTAAACGAGTCATTGCTTTGTAGGCTATGTCATAATAATCGGCGTTCTCCAAATCTTCTAAGCTCGGATTATCTGTCTCAATTAACATTAATTCTTTATCGTAATGAACTTCCGTAACAATCCATGTTTTTTGGAAAGCTGTGTAACCTTTTGAAAAAATTTTATACATAAAAACAGCTAAAAATAGCAGAGCTAAACCTATTGCAATTTGTCCAAATAATTTAAAATTTGCTTCTGCCCTGTAACGTTTATTTAAGAGTTTTCTCTTAGCCTCATTCATATTTTTCCCTATATTTTTTCACAACTGTTAAAGCAATAACATTTAAAAAAAGTGTTACTACAAATAAAGATATTCCTAAGGCAAAAGCTGCCTGAGTTTTTGGATCTCCAAATTGTTGGTCGCCAATAAGTATAACTACTATTTGAGCTGTAATAGTAGACGTGGACTCTAAAGGGTTGGCTGTTAAATTTGCAGCTAATCCAGATGCCATCACTACGATCATAGTCTCACCGACTGCTCTGGAAACAGCAAGTAAAATAGATCCGACTATCCCCGGTAATGCTGCAGGAAATATAACTTTCTTAATAGTCTCTGATTTCGTAGCACCCATCGCATAACTTCCATCCCTTAAATTTTGTGGAACTGCTGATATAACGTCATCGCTTAAACTTGATATAAAAGGGATTATCATAACCCCCATAACAGCTCCTGCTGCAAGTGCACTTTCTGATGAAACTTCTAATCCTAAAGAATTTCCAATTTCTTTTACGAAGGGACCTACAGTGAGGGCAGCAAAAAATCCATATACTACGGTTGGGATACCTGCTAAAATTTCAATTATAGGCTTAGCATATTTTCTAACTTTTCTTGTTGCATACTCTGCGAGATAAATTCCGCTTAACAACCCAACTGGGATTGCTACACACATTGCTATAAATGCAATGAAAAAAGTTCCAGCAAATAATGGTACCGCTCCAAATGCATCTTTCATTAATTCAGGATCTGGTTGACCATCTCTCACAAATGTTTTTGCCGGATACCAATGTGTTCCAAAAATGAAATCAAATATCCTGACGGATTGAAAAAATCTTATGGCTTCAAACAAAAGTGAAAATACAATTCCTATTGTTACAAGAACTGCTGCCAAAGAAGCTGTAAATAAAACCCATTTTAAAAATATTTCTACTGGTTCCCTCATTCTGTTATTCTTTTTAATAGATTGATAAGCATAGCTTAATGATAAAATTAAAGCTGCTAAGACAATTACGATCTTAGCGTTATTAGCCATATTTTTAATTTGGATGTATTTACCTGCAGAATTATCTAAAAAATTATTAATATCTCCTGTATACGTTCCTAATGCTAAAGCCTTTACTTTTGTATAAATAAGTTGAAGCTCATTCTTAGTTAAATTTTGATCCAAATAATCTGCTAAAATAAAATTTTTTACTATTGTTGGTTCAAACACTGACCATAAAGAAAAAATTATAAGTGCCGGTGCTGCGCACCAAATCGCAAGATAATAACCATAAAATTTTGGAAGTGCTGTTAGTCTTTGTGAAGATTGAATAATTGTTGCTTTTTTTCTACCAAAATAATAGCTGGAGAAACCTAAAAGTAGAATAAGACTTATAAGAACTAAATTCATTTTTCAAGCTCCAGTTAAAAAAAGGGGGCCGAAACCCCCTTTTAATTTTTTAAAAAGTAAAATTACTTTTTAGGCGGCATATTTACTAATTTAACAGCATTAGTTCTAGATGTCTTGTATAACTTACCATCTAATGGAACTAAACCGATATCAGTTAAGTAGCCTTTTTTACCAATAGACTTTTTACCTGTGAATTCTTTTACGAATTCGTGTAAACCAGGAATTACGCCTACGTGAGCCTTTTTAACGTAGAAGAATAAAGGTCTAGCAACAGCGTAGCTATAGTCTTGAATAGAGCTTAAGCTTGGTTGACCACCTTCGATACTTGCAGCTTGCAATTTATCTTTTGCAGCTAAGAAATAACTGAACCCAAAGAAACCAAACATTTCTTTGTCCGCAGCTAATTTTTGAATAATAAGTGAGTCATTTTCACCTACTTCAATTGCAGCACCGTCTTCTCTTAATGCTTTATATTTTGCACCAGCAGCTTTTGATGCATCATCAATACCTTTTTTCATTACTAATGAGTTCCAAGCATCCCTAGTTCCAGATGTTCCTGGTGGAACCATGATTTTGATATCATAATTTGGTAATGAAGGATCGATGTCGCTCCACTTTTTATATGGGTTTGGTACAAGTTTACCATCTTTAGCAACTTCTTTTGCTAATGCTGCCCATAATTGTTTTTTTGTAAAGTTTACTGGTTTTTGATCTTTAGAAAATGCAAGAGTGATACCATCGTTACCTACTGTAATCTCCACAATTTCGTTAACACCATTTTTTTGACATAGCGCATACTCTTTAGCTTTCATAGCTCTAGAAGCATTAGTTATATCTGGATGTTCTGCACCGACTCCTGCGCAGAATAGTTTTGCTCCACCACCAGTTCCTGTAGATTCAATTACTGGAGTCTTAAATTTTCCAGATGAACCAAATCTTTCTGCAACAATTGTTGCATATGGGAATACTGTTGAAGAACCAACTATTTTAATTTGATCTCTAGCTTGAGCAGAAGTAACGATTAACATCGTTAATAATGAAGCTAAAGCGATTGTTAGTTTTTTCATATTTTCCTCTCTGTTATATTTATTAATTAATTAACAAACGATAATTTTTTAGACTTGATAGGACTCGTTTGTATTAAGAATTTGTTACAGATATGTTAAAAAAGTAACTTTTTAGTTGATTCCGTATTAGTTGAATCTTCTTGTTATTTTCACGTCCTCATAAGATGAAGCTAGGTTACCTTCGCAAGTAAAGGGTCTTACTTTATTTAACACTGCATATTTACTAGTAGGTTTCAAAGTAATTTCTAGCTTTACGAACTCCACGAGCTGTTTACTTAATCTTTCATCATTTCTCCAGCTCGCCCATTTGCTTGGAGGTGTAAAAATATTAGTTAAATATGATGCGGCTCTACGGTAAGTTGTGTTTGAATATCCTTCACTATTTAACAAGTTTTCCTTAACAGACGTGTATATTTTTCTACATGTGATCGAATCAGCCATGTAAGATTTTTTATTTAAATTTCTCTCCATTGGCACTGATACAATTAATAAAATTTGGTCAGCTGTTGAGGAATAAAGAGCCTCAGTATAAATATTTGCTGGCAAATATTTAAATTCTCTTATGTCTATAAATGGGACAACTGCTTTAAGATCATCTTTTAGTCTTAACAATCCTAAATCAAATACTGTTAAAGTTTGATTTTTTAAAATTTTTTCAATCTGTTGTTCAGCTTTTACAAATGAATTTAAAGATAATAAAATCAAAAATATAAAAAATAATTGTTTTATTTTATTGATCATAATTTGATTATTATACCAAATTACACGTTTTAATTGAATACTAAAAAACTGGTAAATGTACTGATATTTGTGTCCCTTCACCAACTTTACTTTTAATTTCCAATTCTCCTCTATGTTGAATGATTCTATGACGACAAATCGCAAGGCCAAGTCCTGTGCCTCCTACCTCTCTACTTTTTTTGGCATCAACTCTATAAAATCTTTCTGTTATTCTAGAAATATGTTCTGCCGGTATTCCAATTCCTTGGTCAGAAATAGAAATTTTATAAGAATTATTTAATAACTTTCCATCACCTTTTTCAATTTTAATTTCTATAGATTTTTTATTTTCTGAATACTTAATGCTGTTGTCTATTAAATTAGAAAAAATATCTACCAAAGCTTCAAAGTTTCCTTTAACAAAAAAATCAGATTGTATCTTATTGGTGAATTTAAAGTTGAGTAATTTATTTTGATGAATATCTTCTACAGAATTAAAAATTTCTTTTAAATTAACTTTATCCTGTGGTTGAATATGTTCTTCAAGTTCAATTTTGCTTAATGACAATAAATCTTTTATCAAATTTTCCATTCTGTCAGCTTGTTCTAACATTATTGGTATAAACTTTTTTTGAGCTTCAGGATCATTTTTTGCATGCCCATTTATGGTTTCTAAAAACCCTTTGATCGATACTAATGGAGTTTTTAATTCATGACTAACATTTGCTACAAAATCTGATTTGAATTTTTGTGCTTTTACAATTTCAGTATAATCTTTTAAAAAAAGATTTATGGTATCTGGATCATCAGAAAAAATACTTTCGCCGATCATGATATAAACTTTAAAAAATTGAAAGGAAGGCTGACTCAACTCTAAATCCATATTAATAGTTTTTCTTTTATTTACAACTAAATCAATATTTTGTAGCAGATCAGGAACTCTTAATATTGTAGCAATATGTTTACCAAGACTTTCTTTGCCAAATTTATTTTTAGCGCTTGGATTTAAATACTTTATATTTTTATATTTATCTAAAATTATTAAATAATCATCTAATTGATTTAATATTGCTCCTTTCTGAGGGTCGTCCTCAATATCTTCGTTGGTAATATCTTGAACTTCTTGATATAAATTTTCAGTTTGTTTTTGATCTCTAACTTCACTTCTGGCATCAAATCCGGCCTTGATGAATTTTGCAGAAACTAGAATAACAACGATTGAAATAATTGCAGCTAGCGATAAAAATAATAATGTCATCATTGTTTAAGTTTTCCTAAAACATTTATAAGAATTGCTTCATATAAATATGAAATTATAACTTAAACTTTAAATTATGCAAAATATAGAGGTCAATTAGGTGCAGTGTTAGCTAAAAATATTTTAGCACAGTTCTCCCAAGTATATTTTTTAGCTATTTCTTTACAATCGTCTCTATTTAATTTTAAAGCTTCTAGAGCGGCTACTTTTAAATCTTTATTTAAAACACCACCATTCGTTCCCTCTAAAATATCTTTTGGACCTGTAACTGGATAGGCTGCAACAGGTGTTCCGCATTGTAAACCTTCAATAATAACTATACCAAAAGTATCTGTTAAGCTCGGCATAACAAAAACATCTGCTGATGCAAAGTAAGATGCTAACTCACCATTTGTTTTCTCGCCTTTAAAAATGACATTAGGAAATTCTTGTTTTAATTTTTTTAAATCTGGCCCCTTTCCTACTACAATTTTAGTTCCTTCTAGATCAAGATTAAGAAAAGCTCTAATATTTTTCTCAATGGAAACTCTACCTACATATAGCCAAATAGGTCTTTTATATTCTAAATTAATGCGCCTGGGGTTTTTAAATGCTCCATGATTGGCCCCTCGTGTCCAAACAGTGAGTTTTTCTGGATCAAAACCAATTTTTTTTAAATCCTCTTTCATTGATTTTGTAGTTACTAAAGTTTTGTAAGCGGCTGAGTGAAAGTTTTTGAGAAATTTTTGAGGTATTTTAATAGGTATAAAAGGTGCGTAAAGTTTAATATATTTATCGAAAGACGTGTGGTAACTGGTTGTAAATTTTAAATTATTTTTTAAACAATATCTTCTTGCAAAGTAACCCAGCGTATCTTCTGTGGCTATATGGATAACTAACTTTTCTTTATTTTTTTTAGCAAATTCTAACTCTTTTTGAATCATTCTTCCAACTTTAGGCCATACATTTAAAGCAATTTTAATATCATTATATTTAGGCAACGGAACAGTCAAAAAATTTACTGGAGTTATAAAGTTAACAGTATGCCCAAGTTTTTTTAATTCTTCTTTTAATTGTTCAAGGGTTCTCACTACACCATTTATTACCTGTTCTTTGCAAGCTCCTGTGACTATTAATATTCTCATGGATTATTTATTAACGATTTTTAAATATGGTTCGTAATTTACAACTTCTTCTCTTATTTTGTCCCAATCTATAACTTCCATTCTACCATCAAAATGCTCAACTAAAAATGTTGCTCCCTCAACCCAGTCGCCACAGTTTAGGTAATTTATTCCATCAAGATTTTGGTTTGCAGCATGATGTATATGACCACATATAATACCATCAGCTTTTTTCTTCTTTGCGTAATTTGCTAAGGTCTTTTCATAGTCACCAATATACTTAACTGCATTTTTAACTTTATGTTTTAGATATTTTGCTAAAGACCAATTTGGCTTTTTGAATAATCTTCTGATGAAATTTATTACTACATTAAATTCTAACAGAAAGCTGTATGCTACTGCTCCAACTTTTGATAACCAAGGTGCATATTTCATTACACCGTCCCATGCATCGCCGTGTACTACTATATATTTTTTATTATCACTTGAAACATGTAAGCAGCGGTTTATAACTTCGATACCACCAAAATGAAGTGGTAAAAATTTTCTAAAAACGTCATCATGATTACCAATTATATATTTTACTTTTGTTCCGTGTCTTGCTTTTCTTAAGGTTTTTTGAATAACGTCATTATGTTCCTGAGGCCAATAAAAATTATTTTTCAAAGCCCATATATCAATAATGTCACCTACGAGATATAAATTTTCTGATTTTGAATGCTTATAAAATTCAAGTAGCTTATTTGCAGAACTTTTTCTGTGTCCTAAATGAACATCACTTATAAAAATGCTTTTATAATTTAAAATTTTTCCTTTAGATTTTGTTTGAATTGTTTCCATAAATTTAATAAAACGAATCTCTAGTAACAGTTGAATCATATAAATGTTACAGAATTGTTAAAAAATGATTAAGAAACTAAATTTTGCAGTTATATTCAACGCCAATGCAGCAGGCGGTAGAAAACTTAAGTTAATTAATAAGGTCATTTATCTTCTAGAGAAAAATCACACTGTAGAACTTTTTAAAACTCAAAGTGAAGAACATGCGAGAAAAGTGTTTAAAGAATTGTCTAATAAACAATTTGATCGATTAGTATTTGCTGGAGGTGACGGAAGTGTTTGCTTTGGTATCAATGAAATGTTTAAAAGTGACAATTTAAAAGACAAATTAGTTGGATACATACCTGCAGGTACTGCAAATATTCTGCAAATAGAAACTCAAATTAAGAAAAAGGCTGAGGAGATTTACAATGTCCTCGTATCAGATAATCATAAGAAAATTTCATTAGCAAAAATAAATGATAAGTATTTTTTCTTAATGGCTGGTGTAGGTTTTGACTCTAGAATTGTTGAGTCCATAAATACAAATATTAAAAAGTATCTCGGAAAAGTAATTTTTGCTTTTAAAGGTTTTCAGCATTTTTTATTTTTAAAGAATAATAAAATGGAGGTTGAGTTAGAAAATGAAAAAATAATGGCTGATTGGATTTTATGTACTAATTCAAAATACTATGCTGGTCCCCATTCTATTACAAACGATACAAATATATTTGAAAACAAGATAGTGGCTTACATATTTAAAGACCTAACCAGAATAAAATTGCTTTACTATGTTTGGTTAATATTGACTAAGGGTGACTTAGGTCCAGCAAAAAGTGTGATCAAAAAAGAACTGGACAGATTAAAAATAAATGGTGTTAACAATAAAGTTCTATCTCAGGTTGACGGTGAAAATTGTGGTTACGTAAACAGTCTTGAAATCCAAAAAACAGACAGGTTTATCAATTTATTAGTTCCGTAAAATTTTCTAAATTTTTTTTCAACTTTTAGTTTAAAAGGTTTTTCTAAATTTCATTTGAAAACTTTTTAAAACTGTTCTAAGATTTTTAAGTTTTTGGAGGAACAATATGAAAAAAAAATTGAAAAAAAACGAAAAAAAGAAAAAGAAAATACTAAAATCAATCGATAAGCTTAAAAATAAAATAAGCACTAAACAAAAAAAACTATCAAAGGTTGAACTAAAGATAGCTAGTCTCGAGAAAAAAATTGCTGAAAAAAAAGCTAGCAAAAATAATAAAGAGCCTATCGCAGCATCTTTAAATAATTAGTTTATATAGAAATTAAATGCCCCTGATCCTAAAAATCAGGGGTTTATTTTAATTCACCAAAAAGGTTTAAAAGTATTACTCCTGAAACAATTAAGATTAATCCAACAGTTCCATAAAGGTTTGGGGTTTGATTATATTTAAATATTCCAAATAATGTAACTGCGGTTATCGTTAATGCTCCGTAGGTCGCATAAGTAAATCCAACTGGAATTATTGTCATTGCTCTAGATAAACAAAAAATACAAACAACAATACTTGAAATACAAAAAAGTGTAGGTGTAAGCTTAGTAAAACTTTCTGTAGTTTTTAAAAAACCGTTAGTGGCAATACCTGTAATGATTGCAAGAGTTAAATAAATATATCCTGAAAATAAACTTAAACTCTTCATTTTGCTTTTGCGAATTGCCCTCCATCACGATAACGCCACAACCATTTTTCCATAG
>AACY020073752.1_pt1 | contig 12658 bp, 14 predicted proteins | sample 267378 | NCBI WGS metagenome assembly AACY02 (sample SAMN02954345, study PRJNA13694) | marine metagenome | biome: aquatic; feature: ocean; material: water; isolation source: isolated as part of a large dataset composed predominantly from surface... | reverse complement strand
GTGAGACGTATAGAAATTCCTGCTAAATGGCTTTACATCTGCTCTACATTCCATATAGTATGCTCATTTGTAAAATCGGTGGTTAAGAAATAATATCAAACCCATCAACACATCTATAATAAGTGGTATCCACGCCGAACGATTCTTGTTGAACGCCAAAATCGCAGCAACTAAATACGTCAATCCATGAAGTATTCTAAATTTACCCCACCACGCTACACCACCTGCCTCAAACGCCCTCTCTCTCGTCTTAAAAAAGTATAGATACATGAAAGTGAAAGCTTGTATAAATAAAATGAAACTATAATACCTTAACCATCTTAGATTAAGACGCAAAGGTAACAAAGCTAAGTATGTTCGCACCGGGATACAACCCATTAAAAAATAACGAATGCTCTCTTCTTTACTTAACATATAATTAAGCAAAGAGAAGAATTTGAATTTATCGAAGATTGGCATTTAATTTGGAAAGTTCACGAGCAACCTTGACGACACGACGAGGAGACATAACTCCTTCCTCAACACGGATTCTAAGCTTAAACTTAGTATCCCTGGTGAGACCCTTCATAGCACCGATACGCTTGATGGCCTCTTTCTGAGTGATGGGCTTCGCCATCTTGGAAGGCTTGGGCTTAACGGGAGAAGCAATCTTAACAGTCATAGCCTTCATGAAATTGGTGGCAATCTTCTTATTAAGAGCCTTCTTTTCCACACGTTTCCTGGTGGCAGCACGCTTCTTGGCCGCTTCGGGATACAGTTTGGCGAGAGGGATATTATTCCGATTGGCGAGAATTTTTTTCACTTCCTCTCGCGAAACTCGCTCACCCTCCTGAATTTTCTTCTTTAAACGTCCACATAAATCACTGACAGTCTTCTTATTAGGGGTGGGTATACCATAGTCTTTGGCAACCTGTACCACTTCACTCTTCTTATGAAGACGGCACTTCTTACGACCAAACTTAAGATCACCCGCCCTGTCCACATTTAATACATACGAAACCATTGTTTAGTTATTACAAATATTAAAAATATCTTTCTATAGAAAACTATATGCTTACCCTTTGTCAGAAGCCTGTCACACCAGTACGTAAGATTGAAAAGCGAATCAATAAAACCTTGGTTGGTTCAGCAGTAAAGGTAATCGATAAACTATATGAAAACCGTGACTACGCTCGGTTCTATGTTCTTGAAACCGTTGCAAGAGTTCCTTATTTTTCGTTCGTTTCAGTATTGCACTTGTATGAAACAATAGGGTTGTGGAGAAAGGCTGATTATTTGGAGACCCATTTTGGTCAAACTATGAACGAGTACCACCATCTTCTCATCATGGAAGACCTAGGTGGTGATGAACGTTTCATAGACAGGTTTTTTGCACAACATACAGCTTTCTTCTATTACTGGATCACGTGTTTAATTTATATGGCATCTCCGTGCATGGCCTATAATCTATCCGAACAAATCGAAGAACACGCGTATCATACATATGACGAATTCTTAAAAAATCATAAAACAAGTCTATCACTCGAGAAAGCTCCGGTAGTAGCATCGGATTATTATGACGATGTTCAAAATCTATACGATGTCTTTACTCGCGTTCGTGACGATGAAGGTGAACATGTAAAGACAATGCAAGAATGTCAAATTGACTTAGCTTAAACTGACTTAGAATATTTATGCATGTAGTATTTATGACCAATGAAGTTTTACGACATGTAATCGTTGAAACACCAGATGGAAATGTTGTAGTTGGTGTAAATCAGGAAATCGAACCACCAATTGTACAAGAAGTTCCTACGAGGGAAGTAATACATACCGTTACAGAAATTCGGGTTAAATATAATGAGGTAACAGTTACAGTATTATACGTATATCTATATTTATCTATAGCATGTGTTATATTTAGAACTTCTGTAGTTGATGTAATAAACACATTGTGTTTGGTGTGTATATTACCTATTATACATTCTGGTAGAATTCATGGAAGAGTCGTCTTATTGGTATACTCGGTTATATGTTCTGTCGCAACGTTAGTCGCTTTATTGTATCTCATGTGGTTATACATAGGATATTTCTTTTCACTTACGTTACATCTACAATTAACATACTATTGGTCTGAAATACACGTCATTCATTAAAATGTTATCATATGTTATATGAGTAACAGGCCCATACCAGTCAAGCTATTACCAGCGGGTGCAAATCGCACACAACTTCTGAAAGCTATTGGTGAGAAGAATGTCAGTTTTCAACAGAATGATTATATAGAAAAACTGGCGGGACAAAAGGCAAAGGAAGGTAAGATGGGGACTGGTCAACACGCCGCTATTAGCCTTCTCGCTATTGAGAATGCTTCTGAAATTGCCAAGACGTATCTTCAGGCTCCGGGTCTATTCGAGCAAATCATGAAAGATATTATTGGAACTCGTGGATACATATCGTATCAAATCAAAACTACCAAGAATAACCTCAATATACAGAGAAAGAAGTACCCCCAAGACCATCACGAAAACTTCGTGTTAGTTAGTGAAACTTTTGGAAATGGCTCGGGTCACTACGGTCTCATACATTTACAACACGCCAATGGTAAGGTGCGTGTATACGATTCCATGTACGGAACGGGATCCAAATTTGAAAATGTGGCAAGAAAATGGACGAAAACCAATGGGACGCCACGTGCGGGTCAACCTTGGGGTATTCCTGCAGTAAGGTCTATATTTGGATGTAAAGCAAAAGTCCGCAACCGTCCGGGTGGGAATGTCGACGTTATACAAGTACAACCCTCGGGTGGTTTTGTATCAACCAATTATACTAATTTTTTGAATGAAAATTATAATGGTCGGGGATCCAATGGTTTTGGAAAACAAATTGAAAGACTTTATGGTAAAGTCGTCGCAAAGGGGGCATTCAGACTTTCACAATATGATGAACTTTCGCAACACCATTTCTGTTACATGGAATCTATTTACGCTATGATGTTGGCAATTGGTCTTACCAAAAACCCTGGACCTAATGATCCTCGTAAACGCATTTCTTTTATTAAGAAGTTCATTTGGGGTATGATTCATAAGTATACACCCAAAAGTCAGCGTAAAACTGCTAAATGGAAATATTTTTCAAAAACCTTCCCGTATACCATGACCACCGAATCTAAAACTGGAAAGCCGCTTAAACTATTTAGGGGAAATGTCCTACTCCCCGATCGTGACGGAACTTTCAAAACTAAGACGTTAAAAGCGAGTTGGAATGGATACGATAAAATTGATCCATCGTGGTCTCTTACTGATGTACTTAACTGGGTACATACCGGTCGGTCACCCAGGGGTAACCGTAACGCCAACTCTAACAGTAACAATAACTCGAACTCGAATTCGAACTCAAACAATATTAGTTTCGTGCAAATGAGACGATCTAGACCACAAAATAGACGCGGTAATCCCAATTTCAGTTCCAATAACAACTCAAACTCCAATAACAATAACAACCGTAGGAGTAACTCCAACTCCAACTCAAACAACACCAGATAAATTTCTACGTTTATATTAATGGTGCGTTTAACAACCGGTCGAATTCGTCGGATGCAGGCAGCAGGTCAACGACCTCCACCCGTTCCCAAGAAAAACAATAACGATGTTAATAAAATTACGAATAACATAAAACGGTTACTGGCCAATTACATTCAAATTAAAAGAAACAGTCCCAATTTATTACCAAATATTAATAAGACTAACGTAGCTACATTCTATAACAACAGTTTCAGTAATACTGAAGCTAAGAACATACCTAAAAATAAACGCGTGTATATATCAAAGGATCTTGTTAATGGTAGAGTAAAACAAGTGTATAATCAAGATGGTATTATCAAATTACTTTCAAGGTCCCCCGGAAATAGTAGCTTCGTAGCTAAAAGTCCTATTAGTCGTAAAAATTTTGAGATTAAACATGTCATTCCCTATCTAGATTAAAACATACGAAAACAAAGTACCTAAGTCAACCGTGCTTTAGAGATCTTTCATCCAATAAAACAACCAACATGGAAGATCTCCAAAGTCTTATGGCCTGCCTCGACGACATCTCCAGCAAGATCGGAGATGGTATGTACCTGGACATGGCTGACAAAATGAAACGCATCCACGACAAACTCAGTGGCAATAAACCGTTCCACGAGGACCCTTTCTACTACAGCGACGACGATTCGGAACTTGACAGCAACAGCGACGATGACAGTGGCTATGACAGCGACTACAACGAGAGAGCACGCCGACAAGTCGCCATTCAAATGGTCATGGATCATCTTATTGATTATTTGAGGAGCATGCACCAAGTGTGGGCGGAGGTTCAGAAATGGGAAAAAGAGGTGAAGAAAGAGCTCCCATTTATCAAGCGTATGACTGCGGCGCGGAAGAAGTTGGCTATCAAGGAGTGGTGTGTGAAGAACGTCCGTTGGGCTCCTGGTGGTGAGGCTGGGGAGCTCGTTGGTCACATTACCACCACCGTGCCCTTCAGCTCCTGGACCTGGAATAACCTGGTGGAAAACGGTCTTCGGGCAATCGTGATGGATATCGGGACAGAGGATGAGATTGTAAGGGCGGAGAGGGGTTTCATGTGTTATGATGAACTTTCTCTCGCAACGATCCAAAAACTTCCTGCGTTTGAGAAGAAGATTTATGACAACTACTGGCGTGAGCACAACGAGTTACTTATTCAAAATCGTCGCGAAGCGAATGCGAAAGTTCGCGAGCATGAAGAAATTATGCAAAGGTGGGAGATGTGCGCGAGGGAAGAGGAAAACAAGTTGAGGCAACTTGGTGCCCGTGTCTATGATCGTGATAGATGGGACGCGGAAGCCCATCATTTTTGGGTGGATGACGTCACCGGACGATTGGTAAATGGACCTTAAAGTTTTTAGCCGTGTAATATAGTAATGAATGTGCTTCAGAATGTAATGCAAATCATAGACAGTATATCTGATAAAATTCCCGAGAACGTCTACCTAACTCTCTGCAATGAGTTAAAGAAACTCTACTCATTCATCCCCGATAAAATTAGACCAGCCCTTTCTAGAACAAATAGTGCCGCCAATGTACCCTCATCGTCACCAGCGAATGGATTTTGGTTTAGATAATCTTCGAAATTTAACTACCTAAGTAGAAGCTGGAATATTTATTTTTCAACAAACAAACATCCAACAATCAATAATGCTCTTTGAGATCCAACGTGCTTGCCCCCGACCCGGCCAATCCCGAGTGATTGCATCCGGTCCTTCCGCCATAAAAACTTTGGAGCGTCTCACGACCCTGCTCCCCAACGCTAAAGTTAGTGTTGAAACCCTCACCATCCCTACCGAGATTGAATCCGATGAGGATGATGACGACATCACTCTCGCCGAGCTCAGGGAACAGCTCGAGGACAATATGACTCTCGCAGAGCTTCAAGAAATGCTTCTCGAGGAAGAAGAGGCGGAAGAGAATGAACCCATCGAGTGGGTGGACGAGATGACGTATTACTCCCGAACATGCGGTGAATTGAGAAACTTTTAGAACCTAAGTGAGTGTAATAAACACAAGAAGTATCAAAAAAAGTAAACAGCACGTACAACGTCGTCAAATGAACACTCAAATGGATATCAGCCGCAAAATCATGGAAATCCTAGACGACAACGCTCAACAAGTTCCAGAAGGTTTCTATTTGGAGATGTGTAACCAATTAAAAAAGTTACACGTGGCACGACCTACCTCGGATGACATCGAAAAGAGGGAGTTGGCGGTAAAGAGGGCGAAAAACAGGTTGGAGAGACAAGCCACAGAGTTGAATAGTTTGAAGGAGGATCTTAATAGATCCGTCCGAGGCTTCAACAAATGTATTGAGAAATTCAAGGAAAGGAAAAGACTGATGGAACAGCTTGAAGATCGTCTCCAAGTGAGGGAGGATGTCTTGAAGGCTCGTGAAAAATTGATGGATGATTTCGAGGATAACATGACCCTCACCGAGCTTCAAAAGGTGATCACATGAGTAAACTACCATAGGGGGTTAAAGAACTAGAACTAGTATTTAATACAATGTCCTCTTATAACGTTGAAGCTTGTAATTACAAATATCGTGTCTCCTCTCTCGAGAAAGTGGTAGATGGCGATACCATAGACGTTAATATTGATTTGGGATTCGACGTGTGCACGAAGCAGAGGGTCCGACTCCTGGGTATCGATACCCCTGAATCTCGTACCTCTGACAAGGAAGAGAAGGTCTTTGGTCTCCTCTCCAAGAAAAAGCTCAAGGAGTGGTGTCTCAAGGCTGTCGCTTCAGACCGGGATGACATCGAAATCGAACTTCGTTGCCCAGAAGCTGATTCTCGGGGTAAGTTTGGCCGAGTACTAGCTGAAGTATGGGTACACGAAGATGGTGTTTGGACCAACGTAAACAAATGGATGTGTGACGAAGGGTACGCTGTGCCATACGGTGCGGAAAACAAGGCCCTAGTCCAGGATCTTCACTTGGCAAATCGCAAGAAACTGATCGAACGTGGAGAAGTTTAATAACCTAAGTTAGAGAATAGAGTTTTAATAAATTAAACAAATGGAGTCGGTTCAAAAACTGACCCACACTGAACATGTTCTCAAGAGACCCGATTCTTATGTTGGTCCTGTAGATGCTGTTCAAGAACCCTATTGGGTCCTGAATGGTGATAAATTCAAACGGACTACAACTAAATACTCACCGGCTCTCTTGAAAATTTTTGACGAGATCCTTGTTAATGCTGTGGATAGAAATTCTATGCATCCTAAACAGGTGTCTTCTATCTCGGTCAGTGTCGACGAAAAATCTGGAATGATCACAGTGGATAACAACGGACCATTGGGAGGTCTTTCTATTCAAAAAAATGAAAAAGAGGATGTATGGAACCCTGAACTTGTTTTTGGTCATCTTCTCACGAGTACCAACTATGACGACAATCAAAAACGAGTGGTAGGTGGTCGGAATGGATATGGTGCTAAACTGGCAAATATTTACAGCAAATGGTTTTCGATTGTCATTAAGGATCCAGAGACCAAAAAAGAATATTCCCAAGAATGGTTCGACAACATGTCCACGTGCTATCCTCCAAAAATGAAAAAATTCAATGGTGCTACAGCTTCTGTATCGGTATCTTTCAGACCCGATTGGTCAAGGTTTGGAATGAAAGAAATGGAAAAGGGAATTTATAACATCATGGAAAAGCGTGTATGGGATGCCAACATCTGCACATCTTCCAACTGTAAGGTCAAGTTCAATGGTGTGGCTCTTCCCAAACAAAACTTTGAAGCATATGCGAAAATGCATGAAGGAGTTAACAATGTATGTTCGATGACCAGTGATCGTTGGTCCGTCTGCCTTGGTCCATCTGAAGATGGAATGCAACAGGTATCGTTTGTAAACGGTATCTGCACCACTAAAGGTGGTACTCACGTTGATCATGTTGCTAACATCGTTTCCAACGGAATCATCGAAGACATGGCAAAGAAAATCAAGCTCAAACCACAACAAGTGAAGAATGCTTTCACAATCTTCGTTCGATCAACTCTAGAGAATCCAACTTTCTCGAGCCAAGTCAAGTCTGAATGTACATCGAAGGTGCAATCATTTGGAAGTAAATTTGAACTTCCGAAAACCTTTGTAAAAAATGCATTGAAGACTGGAATCGCAGATGAACTCACTGCACTCTCAAAATTCCGAGAAGCAAAGGAACTTTCAAAAACTGACGGAGGTGCACGAAAGTCGAAGATTACTGGAATTCCAAAACTTGACGATGCAAATAAGGCTGGGACGGCTCAGTCAAAAAAGTGTACCCTCATTGTGACAGAGGGTGACTCAGCAAAGACTCTCGCTGTTGCCGGTCTCTCTGTAGTTGGAAGGGATCATTATGGAGTCTTTCCTCTCAGAGGAAAATGTAAGAATGTGCGTGATGCATCTGTTACACAATTGACTTCTAACCAGGAATTCAACGATCTGAAGAAGATCCTTGGACTTCAACAAGGGAAGGAATACAAAGATGTGTCAGAACTTCGTTATGGACGACTGATGATCATGACTGACGCGGATAATGACGGATCCCATATTAAGGGTTTAATTCTGAATCAGCTGCACTACTTCTGGCCCAGTCTCCTCAAGTTGGGTTTTGTTGTATCGATGGTTACACCCATCATCAAAGCCAGTCGTGGCAACCAAGTCAAGTCATTCTACACTGAATCCACCTTCAGGTCTTGGTATGGAAACGGACAATCTGGATGGACTATAAAATATTACAAGGGTCTCGGTACATCGACTTCAAAAGAAGCTCGTGAATACTTCAAAAAAATTGGAGATCTCACAGTTAAATTTGACGTTGACACGATGACCGATGAGTCAATTGTTTTGGCATTCGATAAAAAGAAAGCGGATGCACGCAAGTCATGGCTTCTTGAAAGCACTGCAAAAGACTCAAAGGAACTTGAAGTACCTTACGGCAACATCAAGCAACTTGGGATCAGTGACTTTGTACACAAGGACCTTGTGAACTTTAGTCTTGCTGATCTTAAAAGATCCATTGCTCATGTGGCTGACGGTCTCAAACCATCACAGAGAAAGGTGATGTACTCGTGCTTTCAAAAGAATCTTCGAAATGAAATGAAGGTAGCACAATTGGCTGCTTACGTGGCTGAAAAATCAGCTTATCACCACGGTGAGGTATCTCTGGCAGAGACGATCGTGAAGCTTGCCAATGACTATACGGGTAGTAACAACGTCAATTTATTGGAACCCTGTGGGCAATTCGGTACCAGGTTGATGGGAGGAAAGGATGCCAGCCAGACTCGTTATATTTTTACCCGACTGGCCAAAGATACTCGAAAATTGTTCGACCCGAAGGATGATGCAGTTCTCACATACCTGGACGATGATGGGCGATCTATTGAACCAGAATTCTACATGCCTACTCTTCCAACTGTATTGGTGAATGGGACAGAGGGTATTGGAACAGGGTTTTCTTGTTATGTGCCACCATTCAACCCAGAAGACATCAAACAAAACATTGTTAACCATATCAACAATAAACCATTCAAGCCCATGAAGCCTTGGTTCAGGGGATTTAAGGGGCGTGTATTTGAAGATGAAGGAAGTGGATGGGTCACCGAAGGTATTTGGCAGGTTATCGGAACAACTGTCAAAGTTTCTGAACTACCACCAGGTAGATGGACACAGGATTATAAGGAATACCTTGATACCCTTGTTGAGAAGAAGCTCATTGGAAGTTTTACAAACAACAGCACCACTGAGGATGTCGACTTTTTGATCCAGGGATATTCTGGTAAAGACATCATCAAAGATCTCAAACTTCAAAAGACTATTCGCAGTACAAATATGCACCTCTTCCATCCATCGAAGGGGATCTGTAAATACCAGTCTGCAGAAGAAATTCTATCAGACTTCATTGGACTTAGACTGGAATACTATAAAAAAAGAAAGGATCAACTCATCTGGGAAACTCAACTGCGATCAGACGTGTGCAACGAACGTGCACGATTTGTCAAGGAGGTTGTAGATGGTAAATTGATCGTGTTCAAAAGGAAGAAACATGAACTTGAGAAGGAACTGAGTGAATCTTTCCGGCAACTTGATGGATCTTACGATTATCTCTTGCATATCAAGACGGTTGATTACACAGAGGAACGAGTAGAGGCTCTTCACAAAGAAGCTTTACAGGCCAGAGAAGAACTGGAAAAACTGAAAAAGACGGGTCATGTTGATATGTGGATAACCGACATTAAAAATATGTAGGCATGTATTAAGATGCCCACTTCAAGTGGAGCCGCTGTGTCTCTACATGCCATTGGCAAACAAGAGTCATACATACATAGTGAAAACCTAGATGAATCCATTTTTAATTACAACCCTAAGACGCATTCTAATTTTACAAAGTTTCATAGAACCACGGTTGTGAACAAGTCACCCACTTCCCCAACATGGCCGTTCAACGAACGTATCAAAGTAACATTCAACCCACAGAATATGGGTGACCTTCTTAGTAATATGTATGTCATGTTAAAACTTCCAGGTCTGACTCAAGACAAAAATTATTCAGATCAGATTGGTCGTCATCTTATCAAGTCTGTGACTATGCGTGTAGATGAGATCGAGGTTGAAAAAATTTATGATGACTGGATGATTATACACGACGAGTTATATTTAGAAGTATCAGAGAAGGTTTCTAACCGTTTCATCCTTAATCGGATGTTGGGATTTGACACATCATCCGCTCAACGTGCTTATGCATCATTAGACTCAGAAGTTATTATTCCATTACCATTCTTCTTTTCACGTAAATACTCGAGTGATGAATATCTGACAAATGAACCAAACAGACCTTTCTTCCCATTATGTGCTATTCACAAACAAAAAATGGAATTTGAATTCGAGTTTCATCCACAAAACTTTTTTACAAACTCAGTTAACACGATCCAACTTGACAACTTTAAAATTATAACTGAAGAATTTACCATTGACCCAGTTGAACGTCTTTATCTTAAAAATAAAGAATACACGATGATTACAGATGTCGTGAAAAAACACCCAACTATCGAAACCACACCCGGTGTAGACAACATACAAACTAATCTTGTTCCAAATAGCCGTGTTAAATCTATACACTGGTTTTTACGAAACAGTCGTTTTGAAGATACTTCAATCAGTGCGTTGCCTTCGGAATTTGATACATATAGAATATATGTAAGAGCAATTGCATCAGGCACTGGTGCGAATCAGTTTACACTTAAAAATTTATCATTCCTTACGGTTCTAACACAAGGAGGTGTATCAACCTTTTCACGTGTTAATTTTTCAGAGACGCCTATATTGAACAGAAACAGTACATCCGAGTCGGTAGGTGATCCATTTTCGACTGATTATAATATCATCGGGTGGACCGGTTTAACTGCAAGTACCGCAGATGGATCCGAGATAATTACTGTGAAAGTACCAGCCAATTCTTTTGTAGAGAAATTCACTTTTGAGTATTATACAACCGAATCTTCTAGAGTTATAAATGGTAAACGTTACACAAATATTCCGGGATTTGATATTACAAAAAATCACGAATTGATATTACCTACGGATCCTATTTCAGATTTTGTATCTGATACAGACGATACATTTACACAATCCTATAGTATAACACTTGACACAAGTGTGTTTCGAGTTCCCGATGCAAACTTCTCTGATTATCACTATCTCCAGAACAGGTTTAACTTTTCAAAGAATCCCGATTTCGACGAAGAGTTTACCTTCTTCAACCCTGTAATGAAAAATGCAAAGTTCTTTATTCAAGGTGTTGATTTACCAAATATTTCAAGTACGACAGATGGGTACTACAAATACATGGTTCCGTATCAAAAGCGATTATCGAGACCTGTTAGAAATATATATACGTATTCATTTTCAATCAACCCTATCAATGTAAACCCTTCGGGTAGTTTAGATTTCAGTGAAATTCAGTCTGAAAAGACCAAAATAGAACTGAAGCTAGACCCTGGTCTCAGTGATACATACACTCTTTACATATATTACACCGGGTATCAAACGTTTAATTTTGAAAAGGGATTTATGTCACTCGTTTACTAAAGAGTGTATCCTTGTGCTTGGAGATGTAATCGATGATACGATTTTTGATACACCATTTGATGAAGTTCAATTGAGCAATCGTTGTTTGAATTTCATGAGATGTGCCCGGGATAACATAAGTAAATTTTTCTGAACGTGCAAAGGGATCAAACAGTTTTTTGCTATAACCATCCAAACTGCTCTTATAAGCACAATGCACTGTGAAGAGTCGTCCATTGGTGGTCGTGTAAGAAGTCTGATGCTTCTTGGCATAATTAGTTATAAACCACTCGATATTCCTGAGTGAAATACCACTGGTTTTGTCTAGTATACTCATTAAGGTTGTTTTATTCTTGTCATCAGAATAGAACTCATTTACGGAAGATAGCAGAATATGTGATTTACTCATCTCTTCTATAACATAGAATTGAAATCTATAAGCCCCTTACTTTCCGAAGCAAATGACAGAACCGATGATGAGTCATCAATCATCTCAACCGTGTCCCTCTTTCTATATTGATCGTGATGATGTTTACAATACCCGTCATATTTACCAACCAAATTACACCTCGTACCATTCTTTTTCAAACCCCTACAAGTGTTATCTTCTTCATTTGGTGCATCACGTAATAAAAGTTTGTATGGTACATGAGGGTAATTTAAACTTATCACACGCAAGTAGTCGCTATATTCAATGTGAAGTTTCCTTACAGTTTCCTGGTTTTGATTTTGTGCCAATACAAACTCTTCACGCATCTGCTTAATCTCATTCTTATGTTCCTCTTTTAGACGACGCAACTCATCGTTGTGCACTGCTCGTTGCTTTTGTAACTCTTCTTTGTGATCCTCATTGACTTTCTTATTTGCTTCTTTAACTTCATGTTTGTTGGAAAGGAGATTTTCTCTGTGCTCTTCCTTTACTTTTTTCAAAAGTTCCTTGAACTCTTCTTTGATTTTCTTGGTTTCAATTACCATTCGTTTCTTTACCTCTTCATCAAAGAGGGTCAGTACCCTGTCCATCTTACCCTTCTAAGAATCGTAGTTTTTAAATATG
>AACY020353996.1_pt1 | contig 12661 bp, 11 predicted proteins | sample 267378 | NCBI WGS metagenome assembly AACY02 (sample SAMN02954345, study PRJNA13694) | marine metagenome | biome: aquatic; feature: ocean; material: water; isolation source: isolated as part of a large dataset composed predominantly from surface... | reverse complement strand
AACCACGACAGCACACGCCCATGATGATAGAATCCCGCGGTTTCACATTTATGAAGAGTCGACGCCATGCCCTGGATACAAATTCGAATCAACGCCACTGCCAAGACCGCAGACAAGGTGAGCAACATGCTGCTGGGGCGTGGTGCCCAGGCGGTGACCTTTATGGATGCCAAGGATGTGCCCGTCTATGAACCCATGCCGGGCGAAACCCCGCTCTGGGGCGAGACTGAAGTAATGGGGCTGTTCGACGCCGAAACCGATCCGGCGCCCACCATCGCCTTCTTCCAGCAGATCTTCGGTGAGGACGTTGGCTACAAGGTGGAGCAGCTGGAAGACAAGGACTGGGTGCGCGAGTGGATGGATCACTTCCACCCCATGCAGTTCGGCGAGCGGCTCTGGATCTGCCCGAGCTGGCGCGACGTGCCGAACCCCGATGCGGTCAACGTCATGCTGGACCCAGGTCTGGCCTTCGGTACCGGTACCCACCCCACCACGGCGCTCTGCCTGCAGTGGCTGGACGGGCTGGATCTGGCCGGTAAAACCGTGGTCGACTTTGGTTGCGGCTCCGGCATCCTCGGCATCGCTGCCCTGAAGCTGGGCGCCGCCCGGGTCATCGGCATCGACATCGATCCACAGGCCATCCAGGCCAGCCGTGACAACGCGATGCGCAATGGCGTCGCTGATCAGATCGAGCTCTACCTGCCGGCGGATCAGCCGCAAGATGTCGAAGCGGACGTGGTGGTCGCCAACATCCTGGCCGGCCCGCTGCGCGAACTGGCGCCGCTTATCGCCGGCCACGGCAAGGCGGGCAGCCTGATGGCCCTCTCCGGCGTGCTGGAAAGCCAGGCGCCAGAGCTGGAGACCATCTACGGCCAGTGGTTCGAGATGGACCCGACCGCCGTGAAAGAGGAGTGGTGCCGCCTCTCCGGCCGCAAACTCGGCTGATAAACAACAAGCAACGACGGCAGTTGCAAACTCTGCTAAGTCATCGACACAGCCGTTGCCAACGGGACTCCCACATGGGAGCCCCGTCTGTTTTCAACCTGCCGGCCGCCACCTCTCTGGTGCTGTTGCCCAGCGCATCCATACCTGTACTGCAATCAGTGCTCATTTGACCACACAGCTCACCCCGTTTCCGGTAGGATAGGCCGCCAGTCCCCCTTGCGACACGGAGTGCTTATGCGGGTTGCCATACTGGATGACTATCAGGATCAGGTGCGTCATCTGCCCTGCTTTACCCGCCTGGCGGGCCACGACGTCACCATCCTCACCCAAAGCGAACCTGACCCCGAGCGCCTTGCCGCCAAGCTGGCAGGGGTGGAGGCGCTGGTGCTGATCCGCGAACGCACCCGCATCGACGAGGCGTTGCTGCGCAGGCTCCCCTCCCTTCGGCTCATCAGTCAGACCGGCAAAATCAGCCAGCATATCGATCCCCTCTTGTGTCAGCACCACGGGGTGGCCGTCGCCGAAGGCATCGGCAGCCCGGTGGCGCCCGCCGAGCTCTGCTGGGCGCTCATCATGGCCGCCTCCCGCCACCTCCCGGCCTATTGTCATGCCCTCGCCCAGGGGCAGTGGCAGCAATCCGGCACACTGGGGCTGGGCCGTACCTTGCAGGGGCTGACGCTCGGCATCTGGGGCTACGGCAAGATTGGCAGACTGGTGGCCGGTTACGGCCGGTCCTTTGGCATGTCGGTGCTGATCTGGGGCAGCGAGGGCTCCCGCCAGCAGGCCGAGCGGGATGGCCATGCCAGCGCCTCCGACAAGGAGGCCTTCTTTCGTGACGCCGACATCCTCTCTTTGCATCTGCGCCTGCACGAGGCAACCCGTGGCTGTGTGACCCGCACCGATCTCGCGCGAATGAAGGCCGATTCCCTGCTGGTCAACGTCAGTCGGGCTGAGCTTGTCGAGCCGGGCGCCCTTTACGCTGAACTCGCCGCCAACCCCACCCGGCGTGCAGCGCTCGACGTGTTCGATGCAGAGCCTGCCACGGCGCAAAGCGAGCCTTTGCTACGCCTGCCCAATGTGCTGGCCACGCCCCATCTCGGCTATGTGGAGCGCAACAGCTACCAGCTCTACTTTCAGGCCGCCTTTGACAATCTGATTGCCTTTGCCGAGGGCAGGCCGACCAATCTGGTGCTGCCCGTAGCTGGCCGCAGATCACGGTTATCCGGCGGCCAGACCGCTAACATGTGAACCCCATGCGCCACCAAGGCAAGCCACAGGAGCAGCCATGACCGAGTACGACAAGATGATCGCCAGCCAGCCTTACAACTGCATGGCGCCGGAACTGGATCTGTTGCGCCGGGAGATGGCCCGCCTGTACCGCCGCTTCAATCGCAGCGACGAGGAAGATGAACAGCTGGCGCTGCTGCAGCAGATCGTCGGCGAGCTGGCCCAGGGGGCCTTCATCTGCCCGCCCCTCTACTGCACCTATGGCCGCCACATCCACCTTGGTGAGCGCAGCTACATCAACATGGGGGCCACCCTGCTGGACAATGCCCCCATTCGCATCGGCGCCGAGGTGATGATTGGGCCGAACGTGCAGATCTACACCGCCGCCCACGCGCTGGACGCCGATGAACGGATCCAGGGAGTCGAGACCGCGCTGCCGGTCACCATCGAGGACAGGGTCTGGATCGGTGGCGGCGCCATTTTACTGCCCGGTGTCACCATAGGGCGGGAAGCTGTCGTGGGCGCTGGAGCCGTGGTCACCAAAGACGTGCCGGCCGGCGCCAGGGTGGTGGGCAACCCGGCCCGGCTTTTGCCAGTCAAAGACTAAGCAGAGGACCCGAGGCTCGCTCAGGCGCTCTCCAGCAAGCGGTCGATGCAGTGCACCACCTGCATGCTGGCGTTTTCCATGGTCTTGAGCTGCTCGACCATCCCTTTGATATCCCCCTGCTCGCGCGCGTGCAGGGCGGCCTTGCCGCTCTCGTGGACCCGTTTGTGGGGCCCGTCCAGTTCACGAAAGCCCGGCTTGTGGGCGAAGAGCTCAGCCCCCTGCCCTTCGAAATACCATTTACCCAGCCTGCACTGAGCGTGGTCGCTCACCGACTCGTGAAAATGCTGCTGATCGATGAGCCGATAGATGGTGTTTTTCCAGACGGCGTGATCCAGCTTGGTGGTATTGAGGAAGGAGGTGGTGGCCGCGCTGTGGATCACCTGCTGCATCCGGCCAGATTGTGCCAACACCTGGGTCACCACCACATCGATCTGGGAGGAGGAGGTCGCCACTTCGGCGGCACTGGCCTGGTTGTCATCGATGATGGACTTGATCTCCTGTGCCTGGGCCACTATCTGCCTGACCAGCACCTCGATCTGGCTGCTGGCCTCATGGGCCTTGCTCGCCAACTGACGCACCTCATCGGCGACCACGGCGAACCCTCGACCAGCTTCACCGGCCCTGGCCGCCTCGATGGCCGCATTGAGTGCCAGCAAGTTGGTCTGCTCCGAAATCCCCTGGATGGCGGTCACAAACTGGTTGATGGCGGATGTGCTGGCATCGAGCTGGTGGACGGCCGTGAGACTGCGAACAGCCTCATCCGTGATGGCATGGGCACGATTGGAAAGACGGGTGATGGCGCCCCTGGTCTGGGCAAAGAGCTGATCCAGCTCGCAGAGTGCTCCCTTTTCCGCCATCAGGTGCTCGGCACTGCCGGCCAGTGCTTCCCGCACGCTCTGCAACATCTCTCCCCCCTGGTTCTGGCAGGAGATCACCTGATTGAAGAGATCGCCACGCTCCCGACTGGTGCGCTGCATGTGCTCGTATTCACCGATGGTGGCACGCAATTCGGCCAGCTCGCTCTGGTGCTGCTGCTCTTTGAGAAGCAACGCCTCCCTAAGCTGTTGATTCTCTTTTTCAAGCTTGCGGTTGAACCACATATGGCCTCCGGATGGCATAGGTGCGGGCAGTCGATGTCAAAGGGAAGCCTCTGGCTCTCTTGTCTCTGTCGATGCTGGCGGATCCCGGGCCGGATTTCACCTGTAAATGCAGGATCTTTGATCCTGATCCTGATTCCAATCGAGGCCACACGCATGGCTGTGCAAAAGATCGCCGCAAAGAGGCAGGGTGAGGTAGATAAGAGGAAGAGGAAAAAGAACGCGGAAGTACCAGCCCTACAAAAAATGAAGCCCAATGTCATCAAGACGTTGGGCTGTAAAAAGGTGCTACGGAATTGCGACTCTCATCGCAGAAAATTAGAAGGGGTCACCTTCTAAACTGGCACAGGGATATTAACGAGGCGCAAACGTTTTACATAGCGTAATAAACCAAGATTGAGAACGGCATCTCACTATTTAAAAAATTCCCTGCCAGCCACGGCCTCCCTCTTGGCAATCCTCCAAATATCAGTACAGCCTGTCACCAGAAACAAAAAAGCCCTGACGAGTCAGGGCCTTACCGCTAATGAAGCAGACTAGAAGCGGCGCACAAACTCGCTCACCGGCAGCTCGCGCAGCTTGCGGGCCTCCAGCATGGGGGTGCCAAGGTAAAGGAAGCCCACCAGCTGATCCTCCGGTGCCAGTCCCAACCCTTCATTGATCTGCTCGTCGAAAATGAACCAGCCAGAGCGCCAGATGCCGTTGAAGCCCTGGGCCTGGGCTGCCATCTGCATCGCCATCAGGGCGCAGCCGGCGGAGAGTTCCTGCTCCAGTCGCGGCACCTTGGGGTGCTCCTGATAGCGGGTTGCCACCGCGATCAGCAGCGGTGCGCGCAGCGGGGCCTCCTGACACTTCTTGATGCTCTCCTCATCCTCGCCGCGGCTGCGAGCGGCCTGTGCCAGCAGGGTACCGAGCCGTTCGCGCCCCTCCCCTTCGAACAGGATGAACTGCCAGGGGGTCAGGGTGCCGTGATCCGGCGCCCGCAGCCCGGCCTTGAGGATATTGTCGAGTACCTCGCCGCTCGGGGCTGGCTCGGCCAGACGACCACAGGAGTGACGATTCAGTAACAGGTGGAGGGCATCCATGGGCAGTTCCTTGTCAGGGCTATGATGGCGCTACCTTAGCACAGCACCAGATGAAGAAAACCCCTGAGCATCAGGGGTTTGTCGCAATACGTGGCGACCCGTCGACTAGATGACCGCCGCCAGTTCGGCCCCCTGGCGGATGGCGCGCTTGGCGTCCAGCTCGGCGGCCACGTCGGCCCCGCCGATGATGTGTACCGGCTTGCCCGCCGCCTGCAGACCGGCCTGCAGCTCCTTGAGCGGCTCCTGGCCGGCGCAGATGATCACCTGATCCACCGGCAGACACTGCTGCTGTTCGCCCACCTGAATGTGAAGCCCCTCATCGTCGATGCGCAGGTACTGCACGCCGGAGAGCATCTCCACCTTGCGGTTCTTGAGCACGGTGCGGTGGATCCAGCCGGTGGTCTTGCCAAGGCCGTCGCCCACCTTGCTCTCCTTGCGCTGCAGCAGCCAGACCTGGCGCTCGGGAGCGTCGATCACCGGGGCCATCAGGCCGCCGCGCTCGCCGAGCTGCTTGTCGATGCCCCACTCCTTGAGCCAGTGATCGCGACTGCGATCCCCCTTGCCCTCTACCAGGTATTCGGCCACGTCAAAGCCGATGCCGCCGGCGCCGATCACCGCCACCTTCTCGCCCACCGGCTTGTGATCCCGCAAGACATCGAGGTAGCTCATCACCTTGGCATGCTCGATACCCGGAATGTTGGGGGTGCGCGGGCGGATGCCGGTGGCGAGGATCACCTCGTCAAAACCGCCGCCCAAGAGGCTCTCGGCACTCTGGCGCTGGCCCAGATAGAGCTCGACACCGCACTTCTCCAGCCGCTTGGCAAAGTAGCGCAGGGTTTCGTGAAACTCCTCCTTGCCCGGGATCTGCTTGGCAAAGTTGAACTGACCGCCGATCTCGCTGGCCTGATCGAACAGGCTCACCTGATGGCCGCGCTCGGCGGCGTAGCAGGCAAACGCCAACCCGGCGGGGCCTGCGCCCACCACCGCCAGCTTCTTGGGCTGGGGCACCCGGCCAAACGTCAACTCGGTCTCGAAGCAGGCGCGCGGGTTGACCAGGCAGGAGGCCCGCTTCTGCTTGAAGACATGATCCAGACAGGCCTGGTTGCAGGCGATGCAGGTGTTGATCTCGTCCGCCCGGTTCTCGGCGGCCTTGATGACAAATTCGGGGTCGGCCAGGAAGGGGCGCGCCATGGAGACCATGTCCGCCTCACCGCCCGCCAGAATGCGCTCGGCCACCTCGGGGGTGTTGATGCGGTTGGTGGTGATAAGCGGCACCTTGAGGTGCTTTTTCAGCTCGGCGGTCACCCAGCTGAAGGCGCCGCGCGGGACGCTGGTGGCGATGGTGGGAATGCGCGCCTCGTGCCAGCCTATGCCGGTATTGATGAGGGTGACCCCCACCTGCTCCAGCGCCTTGCCAAGGGCGATCACTTCCTCAAGGGAGGAGCCCTGCTCCACCAGATCCAGCATGGAGAGGCGGAAGATGATGATGAAATCCGGCCCGACCCGCTCACGGATGGCGCGGACAATCTCCACCGGGAAGCGCATGCGGTTTTCACTGCTGCCACCCCAGCCGTCGGTGCGCTTGTTGGTGCGCTCGCAGATGAACTGGTTGATGAGATAGCCTTCCGAGCCCATCACCTCGACCCCGTCGTAGCCCGCACTCCTGGCCAGTTGCGCGGTGGCGGCGAAGTCGCGGATGGTGCCGCGGATCTGGCGCTCGCTCATGGCGCGCGGTTTGAACGGCGAGATGGGGGCCTTGAGGGCGCTCGGTGCCAGGCTGAACGGATGATAGGCGTAGCGGCCGGCATGGAGGATCTGCAGCGCTATCTTGCCCCCCTCCTGATGCACCGCACTGGTCACCTTCTTGTGCTTGGCCACCTGCCAGGGAAAGCTCAGCTGGGAGCCGTGGGGCACCAGCCGGCCACGCAGGTTGGGGGCGATGCCGCCAGTCACGATGAGGCCGACCCCGCCCCGGGCCCGCTCGCCATAGAAGGCGGCCAGCTTGTCAAAGCCCCCCTTCTCCTCTTCGAGGCCGGTGTGCATGGATCCCATCAACACGCGGTTGCGCAGCTGGGTAAAGCCGAGATCGAGGGGGGTCAGCAGGGTCGGGTAACGGCTCATCATGAACTCCTTGTCGGGGCCCGGCTGGATGGCACCACGCCCATTCCCCGCCGTCCGGACTCAAGCCCGGGACACGACGGCAGGATGGGTGGGCGGCTCACAGGGCCTCCAGTTAATTTTTTGTTATCAAACCGAGGCTAGAGTAAAGAATCGAAAATGCTTTTTCAAACAAATGTTTGGACAATTTTTCGGCGAACAGACGTGTTCCGAACAACCGGGCTCCGATCCTGTCCAAGCGGAAATGGCATTTCACCGGCCAACTGGTTAATAATGGCGCTTCCCTCCCCATTAACAGGGCGATAACGCGACTATGTCTATTTTCAAGGTCTGGGTTGGCTGTTTCGCAGCCTGTGGCGCCTGCTCAATTTCACCCGGCTGATGCTGGTCAATCTGCTGTTTCTCGTCGTGCTCTTGATCATCGTCTTCAGCGTCAGCCAGAAAGAGGCGCCCAGCGCCCCCATCGAAGGGGCCCTCACCCTCAATCTCTCCGGCGTGCTGGTGGAACAGCGCTCGCAGACCGATCCCACCGTGCAGCTGCTGCGCCAGGTGGACAACAGCGACGAGCTGCCCAGCGAGATCGTCCTCTCCGATCTGCTGTGGGCCATCAAAAGCGCCAAGGATGACGATCGCATCAAGGCGCTGGTGATCAAGCCCCAGGGGCTGCAGGGCACCAGCTTCTCCAAACTGCAGGAGGTGGCGAGCGCCATCGATGCATTCAAGGAGAGCGGCAAGCCGGTCATCGCCATGGCCGACTTCTACACTCAGGGCCAATATCTGCTGGCCGCCCACGCCGATCACGTGCTGCTCAACCAGAGCGGCGCCGTGGTGATCGAGGGGCTCGGCGTCTACCAGACCTACTACAAGTCGGCGCTGGAGAAACTCAACATCACCCCGCACGTGTTCAAGGTAGGCACCTACAAATCCTTCGTCGAACCCTATACCCGTGACGAGATGTCCCCCGAGAGCAAGGAGGCGAACCAGCGCTGGCTGGATCAGCTGTGGCAATCCTATGTGGCCGACGTGGCCGAGCAGCGGGAGATCGAACCGGACGCCGTGGCACCGGGCAAGGATCGCTTCCTCGAGCTGCTGCGCAAGGCTGGCGGCAACGCCGCCAACTACGCCCTCGACAACGGCCTGGTGGACCAGCTGGCGACCCGCGACGAGATGACCCAGGCGGTGATCAAGGAAGTGGGCGAGAGCGATGACCACGGCTGGAAGGGGGTGGGCCTCAAGGAGTACCTGGCCGCCATTCCAAGCCAGTATCCCCAGAACGGCAAGGATGAGGTGGGCCTCATCGTCGCCAGCGGCGCCATCATGGATGGCGTCCAGCCTGCCGGCACCATCGGCGGCGACAGCCTCGCCGACCTGCTGGCCGATGCCCGCCGCGACGACAAGGTGAAAGCCCTGGTGCTGCGGGTCGACAGCCCGGGCGGCAGCGCCTTCGCCGCCGAGCAGATCCGCGCCGAGCTGCTGGCCCTCAAGCAGGCCGGCAAGCCGGTGGTGATCTCCATGGGCAGCTACGCCGCCTCCGGTGGCTACTGGATCTCCGCCGATGCGGACAAGATCTTCGCCTCCCCCACCACCCTCACCGGCTCCATCGGGGTGTTCGGCATGTTCGCCACCATCGACAAGGCGCTCTCCCAGTACGGGGTGCACACCGACGGCGTCGGCACCACCGACTATGTCGGCGTCGGTCTGACCCGGGCCCTGCCGGAACACGTCGGCCAGGCGATCCAGCTGAACATGGAAGATACCTATCAGCGTTTCGTCGGCTTGGTGAGCAAGGGCCGTGGCCTGAGCCCGGAAGAGACCGAGAAAGCGGCCGAGGGCCGGGTCTGGACCGGTCAGGATGCCAAGGCGCTGGGACTGGTGGACGAGTTTGGCGATCAGGAGGCGGCCATCAAGGCGGCGGCCGAGCTGGCCAACCTCAAGGAGTGGCAGGTCACCCCCATCGAGCAGGAAGAGTCGGCCAAAGACAAGTTCCTGCGCCAGCTGTTCGACAGCAGCGCCCAAGTGCTCGCTTCGCACCTGCAGAGCTGGTTGCCGGCCGGGCTCGGCAAGGCGCTGGTGGAGGTAAACCGCAGCCTGGACCCGCTGACCCGCTTCAACGATCCGCAAGGCACCTACGCCCTCTGCCCGGTCTGTACGCCCTGATCGGCAGCCAACGCAAAAAACCGCCCTAGGGCGGTTTTTCTACGTCTGCCTCAAGGGGCCCGAGTCACGCCAGCAAGCCAGATTCGTGCCAGTGGTGCAACTCAGCCAGCACCCGGGTCTCCCGCACCGTCCACTGGGGACAAGGGCCCGCCAGCTGGGTCTTGTTGGTCTGCAGCGCCTCGGCCAGCTCGAACCAGCCAGGGGTGAAACCGAGCCTTATCTCATAGGGCTGGGGCTGCGGGTCGCACCAGGCCTCCCCCACCTGACAGAGATAGTAGAAAGAGCGGATGCAGTAGGCCTCGTAGTCGGCCTCGCGGGCCGGGCGGTACTCCCGCGTCTCGCCGAGCAGGGCACCGACCGCCACCAGCTCGGCGCCGCACTCTTCGCGCAGCTCGCGCGCGAGGGCCGTGCGGTGACACTCCCCGTGCTCGATGCCGCCACCGGGAAACATCAGATCGCCGTTGACCCGGGAATGCACCAGCAGCAGTTGATCACCGCGCAGCACCACGGCCCTGACGGTGACCCGCTCCAGCTGGCGGCCATCTGCGTTGACCCGGCCGTGGGTGAGCCGGATGTCGAAGGGGTGTGGCCAGTCGCTGGCCAGAGATTCAATGTGGTTCATCAGGGTTCAGGGACGATAGGTCCCGCTTTTCAGTTGTTCGACCAGGGTGGCGGCCTGGCTGTCCAGGCTCTCCTGCTCTTGCTTGCTCAGAGAGTGATAGAGGCTGAAACGGGTGGCAGACACCTCGGCCGCGTTCTGGAACGACTCGCTCACCTTGCCCCACAGATAGGCCTGCCCGTACTGCTTCTGGCCCATGTAGAGGGTACTGAGGGAGGTGAGGATCCGGCCGTTGACCGGCTCCCCTTCCCGGTAGAGGGAGAGGGCGTGCTGCATCAGCGCGATGGCCTTTTGCGGCTCACTCTTGGCATAGATGCCGCCGAGTGCCAGTTGCAGCTCGGGCTCCTCCAGCACGGGTTGCCCCTCCAGCGCCAGAAACTGCTGGCGAGCCAGCTCGTTGGTGTTGTTGGTCCAGTGCCAGAGCAGCAGGTAGGGATCTGTGGCGTTGCGGGTGGCGGCATCGAGCTGGGCCAGCTGTTCGCCGGCCGCCAGCATCCCCTCCACCCGCGGGCTCTTCTGCTCGCGGGCCCGCTTGTACTCGATGTTGGTGGAGCGTTCGGCGCATTTGAGATAACGCTCCAGGCTGCGCATCAACTCGTACTGGCGCCGCTCGGTCCCCTCCGCCTTCAGGTAGTAGCGGGCCCGGATGATGTCGCTGCGCTCGTAACGACACCAGCCGTCGTCCACCAGATCCTGACAGAGGGTCGGGTAATTGGCACAGATGTTGTGGATCCTGTCATCGTCACAGGCGGTGAGCAGCAGGCCGCAACAGAGGCCAAGCAACAGGGGACGAGCTGGAAAAGGGGTCATGATTCATATCTTGTTGGTAACAATTGCAGCCTGCCATGGCCACCCTTGGCTAGCAAACAGATTACATATCCATTACAATGCGCGCGCCGTATAAGGCCGCGACTGCAGAATAATATAACGAAATATACACCCCTACACTGATCTGCATTCGACGAATTTCTATTTGCCCCAACAACGTGAAATAAAGGATCTGGTTAATGACCCACGAGCACTATCTGCAGGCGTGGCAGGAGAGCCAGGAGCTCGCCGAAGCCATGCAACCCTTGATCGGTCGACTCTACCGCCAGCAGGGGATCGAGATCACCATCTTCGGCCGCCCGCTGCAAAACGCCTCCACCATCGATATCCTCAAGGCCCACCGGGTCGTTCGCCGCCACCAGGGAGCCCCCCTCCCGATCCAACAGAGCTTTCCCCTGCTGCAAGCCATCCAGGCCCTGAACCCGAGCGCTGCCGAGATCGATCTGGGCAAGCTGGCCGTGGGTTACTGGCAGGATCACCAGGATGAAGCCGGCATCGACGACTACCTGCGTGCCAGGCTGGCACCGGCCCTGGGGCGCGGCGTGCCTGCTCCCACCGACGTGGTGTTGTACGGCTTTGGCCGCATCGGCCGCCTGCTGGCCCGGTTGCTGATAGAGCGCACCGGCGCCGCCAACTCCCTGCGGCTGCGCGCCATCGTGGTGCGCGGTGGTCGCGAGGGAGATCTGGAGAAGCGTGCCAGCCTGCTGCGCCGCGACTCGGTGCACGGCCCCTTCAACGGCTCCATCGAAGTGGATGTGGAACGCAGCGCCATCATCGCCAATGGCACCTTCATCCAGGTGATCTATGCAAACAGCCCGGCCGACATCGACTACACCGCCTACGGCATTCACTATGCGCTGATCGTCGACAACACTGGGGTTTGGCGCGACGAGGCCGGTTTGTCTGAACACCTCAAGGCACGCGGCGCCGCCCGGGTGCTGCTGACCGCTCCCGGCAAGGGGGAGATGAAGAACGTGGTGTTCGGGGTCAACCACGAGGTGATCGGGCCCGATGACAAGATCATCTCTGCCGCCTCCTGCACCACCAACGCCATCACCCCGGTGCTCAAGGTGATGCAGGACAAGTACGGCATCCGCCACGGCCACGTGGAGACGGTGCACTCCTACACCAACGACCAGAACCTCATCGACAACTATCACAAGGGCGAGCGCCGCGGTCGCAGCGCGGCCCTCAACATGGTGATGACCAGCACCGGCGCCGCCAAGGCGGTGGCCAAGGCGCTGCCCGAGCTCAAGGGTAAGCTGACCGGCAACGCCATCCGGGTGCCGACTCCCAACGTGTCGCTGGCCATCATCAACCTGTCGCTGGAACAGACCACCGATCGGGAGAGCCTCAACGCCTATCTGCAGCAGATGGCGCTGAGCTCGGCCCTGCATCGCCAGATCGACTTCAGCGCCAGCACCGAGCTGGTCTCCTCCGACATGGTGGGCTCCCGTTTTGCGGGCATCGTCGACTCCCAGGCGACCATCGCCGAGGGGGATCACTGCGTGCTCTACGTATGGTATGACAACGAGTTCGGGTACAGTTGTCAGGTAGTGCGGGTGATGGAGCAGATGGCTGGCGCAGTTCGCCAGGATCTGCCGGTCTGATCCCGATTCGTCATGGCTCAATGTGCAAGGAGAAGGCCGGATGTCGTTTCAACAAGGTGAGTTTTTGCAAGCAATCAGGCAGATGCCCGCAGAGGTGTACGAGCGCCTCAAGACGGCGGTCGAGCTCGGCAAGTGGCCCGATGGCAAGCCGCTCACCGACGAGCAGAAGGCCACTTCCCTGCAGGCGGTGATGGCCTGGCAGGCGATGCACCTCGACAATCCCGAGCACATGAACATCGGCCGTGACGGCGAGATCGTGATGAAGAGCAAGAGCGAGCTCAAGCGTCAGTATCGCGACGAGGAAGAGATAGTGCGGGTCGACCTCAACCACTGAGTCAGACCCGCCAGGCCGCCCACGGCGGCCACAA
>AACY020351494.1_pt1 | contig 12667 bp, 14 predicted proteins | sample 267378 | NCBI WGS metagenome assembly AACY02 (sample SAMN02954345, study PRJNA13694) | marine metagenome | biome: aquatic; feature: ocean; material: water; isolation source: isolated as part of a large dataset composed predominantly from surface... | reverse complement strand
GAGCTGTTATTGGCCGGTTGCACTACCACAGTCTGCCATAAGTTCACCAAACAGCTGGAGCAGCATGTACGCCGCGCTGATTTAGTGGTGGTGGCCGTAGGTAAGCCTGAATTTATTCCGGGCGACTGGATTAAGCCTGGTGCGTTGGTGATTGACGTAGGTATTAACCGCTTAGAATCCGGTAAACTGGTAGGTGACGTTGAATTTGATAAAGCCAAAGAGCATGCGCGTTTTATTACGCCAGTGCCAGGTGGTGTAGGCCCTATGACAGTGGCCTGTCTGATTGAAAACACGCTAGAAGCTTGTGAGCAGTTCCACGATCAATAGTCAGATGCAGCCATAAATGGAAAAGGGGCAGAGCTAAAACTCTGCCCCTTTTTATTGAAGACTATTAACCCCGACGCCAGGTGGTAACACCTGCTTTATCTTCCAGAATAATCCCCTTAGCCACTAAAGCGTCACGGGCAGCATCAGCCGCAGCCCAGTCTTTGTTAGCTCGTGCTGTATTGCGCTGTGTAATTAAAGCTTCAATTTCAGCCACATCATCTGAATCTGTACCTGACTGTAAAAAGGTCTCTGCATCGCCCTGCAAAATACCCATCACACTGCCGAGTTTAATTAACAAGCCCGCAAGCTGTGAAGCTTTGGTTGGATCTGTGGCTTTTTCTTTGTTGATATCACGCGCCAGTTCAAATAACACAGGCAAAGCCAAAGCTGTATTGAAGTCATCATCCATAGCAGCACGGAAGGTTTTGACGTAATCGTTATTCATATCGACGTCTGTCGCAGCTTTCACTTCGCGCAAGGCGGTGTACAAACGGCCTAAAGCTGAATGCGCCTGCAGCAAGTTTTCAGCCGAGTAATTCAGCTGGCTGCGGTAATGACTGGAGATCAGGAAATAACGCACAGCTTCAGCGTTGTAATCTGCCAGCACATCTTTCACGGTAAAGAAATTGCCTAAAGATTTAGACATCTTCTCTTTATCGACCTGCACCATACCAGTATGGATCCAGGTATTCACATAAGGCGTATCATGAGCGCAGCAAGACTGAGCAATTTCGTTTTCATGGTGCGGGAACTGTAAATCTGAACCACCACCGTGAATATCAAAATGTTTGCCTAAATGTTTTGCACTCATAGCCGAACATTCGATATGCCAGCCAGGACGGCCTTCGCCCCATGGCGATGACCAGCTTGGCTCATTTGGCTTGGCCATTTTCCACAATACAAAATCCAGTGGATCGTCTTTGGCCTGATCAATTTCGACCCGGGCGCCAGATTGCAGCATATCCAGGTTCTGCTGACTAAGCTGTCCATAAGCTTCGTATTTACTGACATCAAAGAGGACGTCACCGTCAGAGGCGATGTAGGCATAACCTTTTGCCACTAAGGTTTCAATCAGCTCAATGATTTCGGCCATATGCGTGGTGACACGAGGTTCAATATCGGCAGGCATTAACCCCAGTGCATTAAAGTCATCATGCATAGCCACAGTATAACGGGCCGTTAAAGCATCACAGCTTTCGCCGTTTTCATTGGCTCTTTTGATGATTTTGTCGTCTACATCTGTGATGTTACGCACATAAGTGACGTCATAGCCGCTGAAACGTAGGTAACGGTTCATCACATCAAAAGCTACATAAGTACGGGCGTGGCCAACATGACAGAAATCATAAATAGTGATGCCGCAGACATACATAGAAACTTTGCCAGGCACTAAAGGCACAAAGGACTCTTTTTTACGGGTCAGGGTGTTAAAAATCTGTAGCATGGGCTCCTCGGGAAATCATCAAAACGGCAATCACAAAGTGCGACAGTGTAACATCAGCAAAAGCCTTGAGCTATCCTCGCTTTGTTATCTACCACAGCTGCGGTACACTATCGCCGTTTTTAAGCCATAGGAGATGATCATGGTTAGCTTACATACCAATTTTGGTGTTATTAAACTGGCATTATTTGCCGACAAAGCCCCTGCAACAGTAGAAAACTTTCTGAACTACGTAAAAGAAGGTTTTTATGACAACACCATTTTTCACCGTGTGATCAATGGCTTTATGATTCAGGGCGGTGGCTTCACTCCTGATATGGAACAAAAAGAGCCGGGCAAACCGATCAAAAACGAAGCAAACAACAAAGTGGCTAATAAAGCCGGCACTATTGCTATGGCCCGCACCAGCGATCCACATTCAGCCACCTGCCAGTTCTTTATTAACGTGGCTAACAACGACTTTTTAGATTTCAGCTCAGAAACTTCTCAGGGCTGGGGTTACTGCGTATTTGGTGAAGTGGTCGAAGGCATGGATGTGGTCAACAAAATCAAAACTGTGTCGACTGGACGTAAGTTTGGTCATGCTGATGTACCAACTGACGCTGTAATCATCGAAAAAGCAGAAATCCATGGCTAAAGGCCACAGCCTTTTTATTGCCGATCTGCATTTAAGCGAACAACGCCCGGATATTACCGCGGCGTTTTTGCTTTTTTTACAGCAAAAGGCTGCCAATGCTGATGCGCTTTATATTCTGGGCGATTTGTTTGAAGTCTGGATTGGTGATGATAACCCCTCGCCTTTACTGACTGAAGTTGCTGGCGCTATCAAGGCCCTGTCCGCTAAATCTGTGCCCGTCTATTTTTGCCATGGCAACCGCGACTTTTTACTCGGTAAGAAATTTGCTAAGCGCTCATGCTTGCAGTTGCTTGCGCCTCTGACCGTCGTCGATTTGTACGGCACTCCCACTTTATTGATGCATGGTGATTCGCTTTGCACTCTGGACATTGGCTATCAGAAGTTTCGCGCCTGGTGGGACCAAAAATGGTGGCAAAAGCTCATATTGTCGTTACCGCTATGGTACCGGCAACATCTGGCACGCAAAGCACGCAGTGTCAGCGCTATGGATAAAAAAGGCAAAACCTCTGACATTATGGATGTCACGCCAGATGAAGTCCCTAAAGTGATGGCTCAACAACAGGTGCAGCATTTAATTCACGGCCATACCCACAGACCTGCAGTGCACCAATTGCAACTGGCCGATGGCAGTGCAGCACAACGTTATGTGTTAGGCGACTGGTATAGTCAGAGCTCTTATCTGGATGTGTCAGTGGACGGCTGGCAACTGCACTTTAACGCCCTGCCGCTGGGTTCCAACTGAACTCTACACTGAACTGCGTATGGATTTACCTTATATCTTCAGCCTTTTCAACCGTTTAACTCCACTAGCTTGTGTAAAAGCCCTCTTTGCGTTGGATTTGGATGATTTGCTAGTCAAAAAATCCAGTCACGAAGAGGCATCCCGATTTCAGATTATTTCGTCATGATTTAATAAACGAACCTGTTAACTGCGTCTAAAATTTCGCTTAAAAAAATAACTACATAGAGCGATACTAATAGAGGGAATGCCAACAAAGATATAAGCAAGTTCACTCATTGAAGCACCAATAGAAGTTGTAGGTAACCGATCATAGTAATAGTTCAGTACAAAGAGAGTCAGCAGTGTGATCGGGATGATGAGCAACCAAGACCATTTTGAAGGTACATAGCTAATAATAACACCTAACAAAACTGACAATATAAAGATAGAACCCCATGTGATCATATTATTCTCCTATGTAACTGATGTAATCTAACTATAGATTTAATTTTTATGGAATCAGCTGAAAACTGCCATTTCTCTCAATGACATAATGACCACTGAGGTCATCTGGAAAACGCCATAATTCGCAGCTCTGAATAATAGTACCGCCATGAAATATCTCCTTGATTTTTTGTTCCCAATACATTCATTTCCTAATGTATTGTTTTGTGCATTCAATAACAATAGAGATTTCAGGCTAATTTAATTTTTTTGTAAAATAATTGATATTAATTACACTCCATATAGCCTCGCAATTTAACTTTCCAGTAAATTTTCATAGCTTAAACTCTAATTACCGCACCTACCCGCCTATTTGTTATGTCCTTTCCTGCCTTATCAAGAGCTGTTAAAATTAACAAAAAATCGAGTTTTATAGCTATGCCATTTGATACTCTGCTTCAACCGGTCTATCAGTTTTTAAAATGTCCAACCCCCCAGATTTGGCTCAACGAGGCAAAGAAGCCAGAAAGGCTGCCCGCTCTTTTACAAGACCACTTAATCTGTGAATTAAAAGCAGCGCAAACAGCCATGTACCTGCTGCGCCGTTATGCTTGCGATAAAGACAGTTCTTTAACCTTACTAAACTGGCTGAAACCTTTTGAAGACTTTGCCTATCGTTTTGACGGTGATATTCAGGGGTTAAAGCAGGCTGAAAAACTAAATAAAAGCATTATTGGCCGTTCTGATTTTGCACACTCCGATCGTATTATTGATCGCATGGTGTTGTTAATACGCGAAGAGCTACACCATTTTTGTCAGGTACTGGAAATAATGCAGGCACGCGGCATACCGTACGAAAATATTAGCGCCAGCCGTTATGCCAGGACGCTTATCCAGAACTGCAAAACCCATGAGCCACAAATTCTGATCGATAAACTGATCTGTGGCGCTTACATCGAAGCCCGTTCCTGCGAGCGTTTCGCCAAACTCGCTGAATTTGTCGATCCAGAGTTAGCTAGCTTTTATACCTCCTTGTTACGCTCAGAAGCCCGGCATTTTACCGACTATCTGGAACTGGCTCAGGTGATCTCCAAATCCGATATTACAGAGCGGGTCCACTTTTTTGGCGAACTTGAAGCACAACTGATTTCAAGCCCGGATCCGGATTTTAAATTCCACAGCGGCGCCCCTGAGACAGCCGTTTAAACCGATATTTTTCTCTCATTTGACGCATGCGTCAGTCTGCCTGATGCATGCGTGTTTTCTTCCACAGAGATTTTTTGTCCTAAACTTGACGAACCCGTATCTATTAGCCATAACAAAGGTAAGGGTTTGTTGTGTGGCCCTGTAATGAACAACGTAGTAGCCAAGGATAACAACTATGATTTTAAATCACTTATGGGGGCTGTATGCCCATCCCAAAGAAGAATGGCATACGATAGACGCACGTCACGAAAGTTTCAGATACAGTTTAATTCACATCCTGCTTGTCGCCTTAATTCCCTCCGTCTGTGCTTATTATTCGGCGGTGCACATCGGCTGGAGCATTGGTGTGGGTGAAGCTATACGTTTAACTGCAGAAAGCGCCATGATGCTTTCTGTTGCTATGTATGTGGCTTTAATAGGCGGGGTCTTTGCATTGGCCTATCTGGCACACTGGATGGCTCATACTTTTGGTTCTGAACCCACTTATACCCAAACACTAGAGCTGGCCTCTTATACTTCGACGCCACTTTTTATGGTGGGTTTTGCTGCATTATTCCCGGAGCTTTGGTTTGTCATGCTGGTAGGGTTGGCAGGCTTAACCTATTCGGTGTATTTATTGTATGTAGGCGTACCTATCCTGATGCATATACCTGAAGAACGTGGCTTTATTTACGCCAGCTCAGTAGTCACCACAGGTCTCATTCTGCTGGTTTGTGTAATGACTGCCACCGCTATTTTATGGAGCTCGGGTTTCGGCCCTGCTTTTACGCATTAGCTGATTTTCAGATCCTCATTTTACAAAAACAAAAGGGGCCAGTTTAAAACTGGCTCCTTTTTTAATTCACAAGATTGGCTTTAACCGATCAGTTGCCTTCGTTATGCAAATCTAAACTTGCGGATAACTCGGCTTCTTTTTTGCGTTTGGAGGCTTCATTACGTTGTGCATCCAAACGGTTCAGGTAAGCCTGATCAATGTCGTTAGTCACATAAACACCATCAAACACTGAAGTTTCAAAACGCTTCAGTTCAGGATTTTGTGAACGCACTGCGTCCACTAAATCTTCCAGTGACTGGAAAATCAAACCATCTGCACCAATAATTTTGCAGATGCTTTCAACATCGTGACCATGAGCAATCAGCTCGTTGGCCGATGGCATATCAATACCGTAGACGTTCGGGAAACGAATTTCCGGAGCCGCAGAGGCGAAATACACTTTCTTTGCACCGGCTTCACGCGCCATATCAATGATTTGCTCTGAAGTTGTTCCACGCACTATAGAGTCATCCACCAGCAAGACGTTTTTGCCTTTGAATTCCTGCCAAATCGCGTTCAGTTTGCGTTTGACTGACTTTCTACGCTCCCCTTGACCCGGCATAATAAAAGTACGGCCAATGTAACGGTTTTTCACATAACCCTGACGGTATGGCAAACCTAACTCATGCGCAATTTGCAACGCAGCATCGTTACTGGTTTCAGGAATTGGAATGACCACATCAATATCTAAATGCGCCCATTCTTTTTTGATTTTCTCACCCAGCTTTTTACCCATAGCCACGCGGGATGCATACACAGACACATTGTCTATGGTGGAGTCCGGACGGGCAAAATACACGTATTCAAAAATACATGGGGCATAACTTGGGTTTTCAGCACATTGCTGGCTAAACAACTCGCCATCTTCGGTGATATACACAGCTTCACCAGGCGCTACATCACGCAGCACAGTAAAACCGTCCGCATCTAAAGCCACGCTTTCTGAAGCCACCATATACTCAGTGCCAAGCGCAGTTTCGCGTTTCCCCATCACCAGAGGACGGATACCGTTTGGATCACGAAATGCCACTAAACCATGGCCAATCACGACTGCCACCACCGCATAACCACCACGGATTTTACGATGTAAATTAGTGACTGCACCAAAAATATGGTCAGGGTTTACATGCATATCGGCATGAATATCCAGCTCATGGGCAAAAGCGTTTAACAGCGCTTCTGAGTCTGAGTTGGTATTAACATGACGACGAGCGGTACGGAATAACTCGTCTTTTAATTCTTCAGAGTTCGTCAGGTTGCCGTTGTGCGCCAGGGCTATACCAAATGGACTATTGGTATAAAATGGCTGAGCTTCGGCCGTACTGGCTGAACCCGCTGTTGGGTAACGCACGTGGCCTATGCCCATATTGCCAGACAAACGCTGCATATGGCGGGCTTCAAATACGTCTTTCACTAAGCCATTGGCTTTGCGTAAGCGTAAGGTTTTGTTGTCTACTGTCACTATGCCGGCGGCATCCTGACCACGGTGCTGCAACACAGTTAAACCGTCGTACAACGCCTGATTGACCGGATACTTACCTACGATTCCAACAATACCACACATCGATTATTTCCTCGCCACGCTTAGGGTCGCTGCATAAAACTGGAATGGTTTTTGATGTACTCAAAAAACCATTCAATGATAAAACCAAATTCGGGTATTAGTTTGGACGCTTGCCACCACTCGCTTTGATCAGCGCCAGTAAAAGCATCCAGGAAAAATAACAATGCACTGACCACCAACACGCCACGCAGGGCGCCAAAGATCAGACCAAGTAAACGGTCGGTGCCAGACAAACCTGTAGATTCAACCAAACGGCCAATCAGGTAATTAATTAAGGCACCAAGAATAAGAGTAGAGATAAACAGCACAGCAATAGAAACCGCATTACGCACCAGTGCGTCTTGCAATTCAGTGAAATAGGTTGCCAGATAGGGGTAGTAATAACTGGCAACAAAAAAGGCCAGTATCCAGATAATCAGTGAAACCGCTTCTTTGGCAAATCCCCGGACCAGACTGATCACAGTCGACAGGCCGATAATTGCCAGAATGGCATAATCAATCCAAACCATTTGCTACCAAAGGATGCTTAAGGACGGCGCGCATTCTACCAAAACACGCGCCTGAACACCTAATTATTTTCGATAGGCTTAAATGCGGTTAGTTTTAGACCTGATATTCCGGTCAGTTGCTGCAATTGAGGAAGTTTTTGTTCCAGACGCTCTTTTTTCAGTTCAGGCCCAACCACCACACTGACCATAGACTGGCCCTGCGCATTAGTGGTTGAACGGGTAAAGGTAGTAAAACCCGCTTCTTTTAATTTTGCTACCAAAGCCGTGGCGTTATCTGTTTTGCTGAAGCTCCCCACCCGTACTATCCAGGCTGTTTCGTTCAGTGCCGGGTTGCCTTTGGGTTCAACTGTTTTTTCTGTAACGGGCGCAGTAGAGGCTGTGGTTTGTGCAGAACTGTCCGCAACAGGAACTGGAGCCAGAGGATTTTCTGTTGGCACAGGAATGGAGTCTGTGCTTGTTCCGCCTGTAGCTACTGCAACCATATCAGCGCTGTCTGTAGCCGCTTCGCTGCCCGGAGCCCCAGCAGTAACCTCCGCAAAACTATCATCCGGCAAACCCGCATCAACAGCAGTATCATTCACCGGAGTCGCTAGTAATTCCTGCTGTTTTTCCGCTAATTGCTGCTTGGTAAAGACTTGTTCCTGTTGCACTGTGGCAAATTCCGGCCGCTCCGGTATGGCCTTAAATTCATCTTTTACCACTTGCTTTTGCCCATCCAACAAATCAGGTAAAAAAACGATGGCAGCAATAATTAAAATGCTGCTGCCAATTAAGCGGTTTTTAAAGGCGCTGGTCATACATCTGTCTCCTTTTGCAGCGCTAGAACTGCCGACACTGTAACAAAAGAGCCGAAAATCACCAATAAATCATTAGCCTGCAGCGATAACAGCGCCTGTTGGTAACCCGACTCCAAATCTGAATAACATGAATAACTGCTTTGTGCTGGCAACCGCTCAAGCAACATGTTGGCCTGTGCCCCACGAGCGCCAGGTAAATTCACCAAATGCCAGTGGTCTGCTAACGAATGAAAGGGTGCCAGGCTGTGCTCAATATCTTTATCTTTTAACATGCCAACCAGCAGATGGACCCGAGCATAACGGCCTTTGATGAACTGAAGCTGAGCCGCCAAATAACCGGCCGACTGCGGGTTATGCGCCACATCCAGTAATACACCCGGAGTTTTGCTCAGCCACTGCATCCGACCAGGCAGACTTAAAGTGGACAACACCTCTATAGCCTGTTGCTTCGAAGGCAATAAAGCCAAAACTTCAAGTGCAGTAAGAGCTGTGGCTATATTCTGCAGCGGCACTGCAGTCAGAGGTAACGCATCAAGGCGAGTATGTACACCTTGCCAGTGAAAACCTGCATCTGTGATGCTGTACTGATAATTCGTATTGATGCAAAGCAGTTGGGCCTGAATATCCTGGCCGTACTTCAATACCGACTGCGGAATATCAGTCTCACCTATCACGGCGGGCTTGTCTGCACGGAACACGCCGGCTTTTTCGCGGCCAATGCTTTCGCGGTCTGGCCCTAAATAATCCTGATGGTCTAAATCGACTGTGGTCAGAATACTTAAATCTGGCTCAATAATATTGGTGGCATCCAGTCGACCGCCTAACCCCACTTCAATCAGGCATAAATCCGGTTGTTGTTGTTTCAAAAGATAAAAAGATGCCAGTGTGGTGAACTCAAAATAAGTCAGTTCAATGTCGCCACGCAATTGTTCAATAAAAGCAAAAGCCTCACACCAAAGATTGTCGGCTACATCTGTGCCATTGATGCGTAAGCGCTCGTTAAACTGCAATAAATGGGGAGAACTGTATACACCCACAGACAATCCCTGCACAGCGCAGAGCTGTTCAAGAGTCCGGGCTGTAGTGCCTTTGCCATTGGTACCGGCGATCAGTATTTTTTTACCAGGCAACAGATGTAAATCGGCACGCTGTGCAATCTTCAGCACACGGCCCAATCCCAATTCAATCTGATGTTGAGGATGTTTTTGTTCTATATAACAAAGCCAATCCGTCAGAGTCTGACAGGATTGGCTTGCAGGCGATAAAAAATTGGTCATAACACCTTATTAGGCGACGCGGTGTTCCTTAGCAGGAGCTGGCCATCGCATGAATTTAGCCACAAGTCGCGCAATTGTATCGCGCATTTGGCGGCGGTCAACAATCATGTCGATAGCACCGTGTTCCAGCAGGAATTCACTGCGCTGGAAACCTTCAGGTAATTTTTCACGTACTGTCTGTTCGATAACACGGGGGCCGGCAAAACCGATCAGAGCTTTTGGCTCTCCAATGTTTAAATCGCCCAGCATCGCCAGACTGGCAGATACACCACCCATAGTCGGGTCGGTCAGCACAGAGATATATGGTAAACCGGCTTCACTCAGTTTTGCCAAAGCAGCGCTGGTTTTGGCCATTTGCATTAAAGACAATAGAGCTTCTTGCATACGGGCGCCACCACTGGCAGAGAAACAGATAAAAGGCACTTTGTTTTCAAGGGCGTATTCAACACCTTTGACAAACTTTGCACCTACTACAGACGCCATTGAGCCGCCCATAAAAGCAAATTCAAACGAAGCCACAACCACTGGCATGCCCAATAAAGTGCCGCGCATCACCACCATGGCGTCTTTTTCATTGGTTTCTTTTTGTGCAGCAACAATACGGTCTTTGTATTTTTTGCTGTCTTTAAATTTCAGCAGATCCTGAGGTTCCAGCTCTGCAGCCAGTTCCACCATACCACCGGTATCAAGGAAACTGTTTAATCTGTCTCTGGCACTGATACGCATATGGTTGTCACATTTAGGACAAACACCTAAGTTCCGATCCAGTTCTGCCTTGTACAATACAGCGTCACAAGAGGTACATTTAGTCCAGACCCCTTCAGGAATATTACGACGGGATGAAGACGAAGTTCTGGGCAGAATTTTTTCTAACCAACTCATAGTTGTTCCTTGGTATCGCAGCAGGGCTTGAGCCCAAACTTAGTTTATTGTGTAAAAAAGCGCCGATCATGCGGCTAACGGCGCTTATTAAAGCACAAAGCTATGATAGAACCTATAGCTAACTGGTCGTAGTAGTTAGCAAAAACTGTCTGGCAGGAACAGTGGCCCAAGAGGCATTTTAGGAATACCAAAGTGTTCGGGGTAATCCACATCCACCAGATATAAGCCTTCTGCTTTGGCCGTTGCAGCGGCTAAAGTCCGATCTTTCGCTGCCAGCAAGTCTGCAATCCAATCCGGATCTTTTAAGCCCATTCCCACTTGTAGCAAGCTACCTGTGATATTACGCACCATATGGTGTAAAAAAGCATTGGCTTTAATATCCAGCACAATAAACTGCCCGACCCGACTTAAATGCAGATGCATCAGATTACGGAAGGGGCTATGTGACTGGCATTGAATTGCACGAAAGGATGTGAAGTCATTTTCACCCAGTAGATGGACAGCAGCTTGTTGCATCAGTTCAATATTTAATTCCTGATGATAATGACTTAAACCTGCTCCCAGAATGGCAGGCCTGAATTTATTATTGTAAATAACGTATCTATAACGGCGGGCTGTGGCGGAAAAACGGGCATGAAAATCATCTGATACCTGTTTTGCCCAGCGCACTGCAATGCCATCCGGCAGATTGGAGTTGGCACCCATGATCCAGGCGCGCATGTCACGGTTGGCATCAGTATCAAAATGCACGACCTGGCCTGTTGCATGAACACCGGCATCAGTGCGACCAGCACAGGATAATTCAATAGTTGCATTGGCAACCTTGGATAACGCAGCTTCCAGATGACCTTGTACACTTGGCACTTCACGTTGCCTTTGCCAGCCAAATAAACCTACACCGTTGTATTCGATACCTAACGCAATTCGCATTCAGACTCCTATCTCTTAGGAGCGGAAGTATAACTCAGGCATGGAAAGAAACTCACGAGTTTTAACGGTCAGAGCCTTCATCCGACGATAAAAATGGCGGATTAATTTGGCTTTGGTTCGTATCATGCGGTGGAGAAATTCAAGAATTGAAGGGCAGAGCTAAGACTCTACCCCTTTGCTTTAAAGCTGCTCTTTTAAGCTTTGAGCTTCTTGTTTGATATGCTCTGGTGCTGCAGAATTGAGTACTTTGTCAATCAGGTGTTCAGCACCATCCTGTTCACCAATTTCAATGTAAGCACGGATCAAATCCAGATCAGCAGCATAGCCTTGCTCAGCAGGATCCAGTTCAGGTTCGTGTTGTGCAGCAATGAAATCCTGATAATCTTCCAGCCCAACATCTATATTGCGAACCGGATTTTGATGCTGATCGGACTCATCTTCAGAATCATCCAGTAATTTATCGAGCGCCAGTAATGAAAACTCTAAATCATTCGACTGAACCTGCTCCGCTTGCGCTGAACTTTGTTCTTGTTCTGCTATTTCAATTGTCCTATCAACAGGCTCAATATGAGGCTCCACTGGATTTAACTCAGATAACACAGCATCAGCTATCTGCTCGTCAGCCAGTCTGATTTCAGTGTCTGTTTGCGCATAGTCGGCCAACAAAGCATCAAAATCAGTCCCTTCCAAAGCATCAAGTTCAGCTGAGATATCTTCATTTGCCTGCTGTGTAGCTGCCGCATCCACAGCTAAGACATCAGAGCTTTGGATCTGGTCGTCATCCAACTCATCCTCTGACTCATCGCTTGGTGCGGCTTCGTCTGAGAATTCAAGATCCGGGTATTCTTCCAGTACTTTGCTTGGATTCTCCACTGACAAGGTTGCAGCAGATATGCGGCTGACAGTTAAATCTTCCTGTAAATCCAGATCGGGAACCGACTCGCTTAAAGCTGGCTCAATGGCCTGATCGGCAAGCTCTTGCCAGGCTTCATTTGACTCAACCTCATAACGGTCTTCGTCACTAACCTCGGAACTGTTTTCTGCTAACTGCTCTGATTGCGAATCAACTTCGTCGATCAACTCTGCCAAATCACCATGGTCTGCGTGAAAATTGGGTG